>Ga0081455_10002624_pt1 | contig 21310 bp, 23 predicted proteins | sample TabmetS3T2R1_FD_70207 | JGI IMG/M metagenome (GOLD analysis project Ga0081455, IMG submission 70207) | Tabebuia heterophylla rhizosphere microbial communities from the University of Puerto Rico - S3T2R1 | ecosystem: Host-associated > Plants > Roots > Rhizosphere ...
GCCACCGTCGTAGGTCCAGCCGTGGTAACCGCACTCGAGCACGCCGTCGTCGGTGACCCGGCCGAGCGAGAGCGGGTAGTTGCGATGCGCGCAGCGGTCGAGGAGGACGGCCGGAGCGCCTCCGGCGTCACGGAACACGGCGAGGGGTGTGTCCATGAGCGTCGCTGCCAGTGGTCGACGGCCCAGCTCCGACGATCGGGCGACGGGGTACCACCAACGGCGCGGGAAGGCCGCAGAGGACGACCCGGACTCCATGGATCCATGATGCCGGGCCGCCATAGTCGACGTCAGGCGAGCCCCAGTCCCGGTTGGCGGGGGCCCCGAGGGTCAGTCGGCGGCGGCGGTCCGGCGAGCCACCGAGACGCTGTATGCGCCGCGGCGAGCGTGGAGGATCGGATCGTCGGTCAGGAGGATCCCCTCGGTGACGCGTGTGGGGTCGAACACGAGCACGTCCCCACCGCGTTCCCGATCCGACGCCAAACCCGTCACCTCCAGCCGGGCGAGCTCGACGACCTCACGATCCTCGGGCCACTGCTCTGTCGGGTCGTCGACCGGGTCGTCTCCCTCGGCCAGCTGGAGCTGTAGCTGGAACACGGCCGGCCCCCGCGCGAGGCGTTCGGTCAGCTCGTCGCGCAGGAACTCCGGAGGGCGCACCGCGGCCTCGTCGTCCGGAATGCTCGCTTCGCCCTGGTCGGGGACGAGCCGGTATCGCCCGTACCTGACCACGCCGTCGGCGTTGACGAAACCGAACGCGTGCAGGCTGTTGTATGCGAGGGTCGCATAGCTCGCCGGAATCGGATGGGTGATGGCCGCGTTGACCGCCGCCATCGCCTCCGGATGCTCGCCGAGGTAGGCGCCCACGCGCGCCAGGTCGGGCTGCCCGGTCTCCGGATCGACCCGCCGGGCATCGTTGAACGCCAACAGGTCCTCGGGTGTCCGAGCGAAGAATCCCGGCAGGGACAGGGCGACGACGTCGGTCGTCGTCGAGTCGGGCAGGTAGAACTTCACCGCCATGCCCCGAGCGTCCCGGGCTCCGTCGGGCGCGGTCGGATCGCCGCTGCCGTTCGAGAACCGGACGTGCGCACGGATCTCGCCACCGGTCAGATGGCTGGCGCGGCTGAGGCGTGCAGCCGCGGGCGTCGGGACGAGGCGGGCGGCGCACAGCACACCCTTGGCGTGGGCGGCCCGATGGCCGGGATGGACGCCGTAGGCCCGATTGAGCGAGTCCACGAGCCGTTCCGACACGTCGTCGTGCGCCATGGCGTGGAGCTTATGAGACGGTCCTAGTGGACCCTCGCGGAAGTCATCGTGGCGTCTCGCCGGCCAGATCCGCCGCTGAACATCGTCCTCGTCGTTGCCGCAGCCTCTGGCTGCGCCTTCCTCCTGCGTCCTCGCCAGCAACGAATCTGCCACGGCGATACATCCACGGAACTTCCGCGAGCGCCCACCAGTAATTCATTCGGCGGCGAGTGCCTGCTCGATCGGCGTATCGCCGGTGACCAGTTCCAGCGTCTGACCGATGCCCCGGGCCTGGCTGAGCAGGCCGACGATCACCGCCGCCACATCGTCGCGGCTGACCTGGCCTCGGGGCACGGACGCCGCCAACCGCACCCGCCCCGTCGCTGGCGCATTGGTCAGCCCGCCGGGGCGCAGCACGGTCCAGTCCAGGTCCCGGCGACGCAGGTCGTCCTCGGCCTCGGTCTTGGCGCGCAGGTAGGCGGCGAAGGTCTCATCGGTGCCGGGCCGGGGCGGCGCACCGGCCCCCATGGACGAGATCTGCACGAAGCGACGGACACCCGCCCGCTCGGCTGCTTCGGCCATGAGCACCGAGGCGTCGCGGTCGACCGTCTGCTTGCGGGGGATGCCGCTGCCCGGACCGGCGCCGGCGGCGAACACCACCGCGTCCGCCCCCTCGAGGTGTGCGGCCACGGCGTCGACGTCGGTGGCCTCCAGGTCACAGACCAAGGGCTCGGCCCCGGCGGCCTGAACGTCGCGACTGTGGTCGGGGTTCCGCACGATGGCCACCGTGGTGTGGCCCGCCGAGGCCAGGTGCCGCTCGAGGCGAAGTGCCACCTGGCCATGACCACCAGCGACGACGACGCGCACAATCGGGAGGGTATCGGCCGCCTGCCCGCTGCCGTGCCTTGTTGCCGGTCAGGACGATCGAGCGACTCTCAGGATGGCTGCGTGGGTGCCTCAGCGCTGACCATCCAGGGCGTCCCGAACCGATCGACGCACATGCCGAACGCCGGCGACCAGAACGTCTCACCGATGGGTTGAGTCACGTCCCCGCCGTCCGCCAACGCCTCGAACACACGCTTGGCCTCGCCGACGCCCGCAACGTCGTAGTTGACCATCATCCCCTGCACCGGACCGAAGCTGTCGGTCGTGGGGTCGTCAGACCCCATCAGGAGCTGGTCTTCGGACCTGAGAGCCGCATGCAGGATCAGCTCCGCCTGGGCCGCGGGAACCGGCTCGTCAGACGGCACGTCCTTCATCGGCAGCAGCACGAGCTCGCCCCCGAAGATCTCCTGATAGCGGGTGAAGGCTTCCCGGCAGTTGCCACCGAAGAACAGATACGGATGAAACGCCATGGTCGACCTCCCTTACGAGCACCGGACGGCGTCACCCTGTCCGACGCATCGGATGTCCGCAACTCATCCCCGATCCGCACGTTGTCCGCTCGGCATCCAAGCGGCTTCCTGCTCAGGGGCGCTCGCCGACCGCCCAGGTGGGGAGCACCTCCATGGAGTGCAGGCGCCACCCGTCGCCAGTCAGGACCAGGTCGAAGCGGTAGACCGAGCCGACCTGGAACTGTGCGGCCGGTGCGGGGTCGCCGCTGCCGACGGCGAACACGGCGACGTAGTTGGCGCGCGCCCGTGCCCGGTCGCCGTCCAGGTCAATGACGAGGTCGGTCGCGAAGTGCTGGGTGCTGAGCTCGGGCGTGTGATTCCGGGCGGCCTGCGCCACGATCGCGTCGAGGCCCTCCGCGTGTCCGCCCGGCGTTGTGATGGCGCCGTCCTCGGCGAACACCAATGCCAGGTCCTCGAACCGCTGTTCGTCGAGCACGGTGCCCAATCGGTGGATCAGGTCGCTGATCGTCTCACGGTCGATGAGCTGGCGCAGTGTCTCCTGCCCGCTCCCGTTCTCTCGGGTCGCGGCATCCATGGTGCCTCCTAGTTCGTTGGTATTACCAAGGAGTTGACCTCCGTGAGGGTATCGTCCGTTGGTGCCACCAACAACCGTTACGGTCTGGTGCATGGATGTCGACGCCGCGCCCGCCCGGTTGCGCGGCTTGCCGAGCTGGCTGCTGGGCCAGGCCGCCCTCCGGGCGCAGCGTCTCGGCAACGCAGGGCTCGGGGCCGTCGGCGCGCACCGTCAGCAGTACGCACTGCTCTCCGCCCTCGATGAAGGCGGGTGGGACAGCCAGGCCGACCTGGGCCGGCGTCTCGGCATCGACCCCGGCGACATGGTCCGCCTCATCGGAGCCATGCAGACGGAGGGCTGGCTCGAACGCACGCCCGACCCCGCCGACCGCCGCCGCAAGCTCGTGGCCATCACCGCCGCTGGTCGACGGCGGCTGCACAAGCTGGACGTCGTCGTCGCCCAAGTGCAGGATGACCTGCTCGCGGCCCTCGGCCCGACCCAACGCAAGCAGCTCGTCCGGCTCCTCACCCTGATCGTCAGGCAAGACAGGAACGGTCACCCCGAATGATCAGGACGGTCGGTTGCCACCCCCGCTCCACCCGCCGCCGCGGCCCGACTGGCCACCGAGATCGGGGCGTACCTGTCAGGCCATCGTCGTCTGTCCGACCTCGATGAGGTGGCCGTCGGGGTCGCGGATGTAGCAGCGGATCTCGCGGCCGAGGTCCTGGGGCGGGGTGATGAATGCAGCCCCGCGCGAGCGCCACTCCTCGTACACGGCGTGAACGTCGGCGACCCGGATGTTGAGGAAGCTGGTCGACCGGGTGGGGTCCGGCGGCGTCTCCAGGATCACCTCGGGCTTGTCCACGGTCGGTCCACCGCCGACGTTGATGATGATCCACGAGTTGGCCAGCTGGACGATCGACGGCTCGCCCTCCATGACCGTCTCACCGCCGAGCACGTCGGAGTAGAAGGCACGCGAGCGCTCCACGTCCTCGGCGACGATGAAATGCGTGAGCAGGATGCCCTCGCGGGGGATTGGAAGCTCGCCCACGGCGTCGTCTCCTTCTGTGACCCGACGCCCGCCGCCGGCCAGTCTCGCAGCTGAGCGGCGTGACCAAGCGATCCGCGCCGAGGAGGATCCGACCACTAACGGATCGCGTCGAACCAGCGCCCCCTGAAGTCGCGGTTCACGGTCTCTTGTGACTGGGCGAGCGTCATCAGGTCCGACAGTTCTTCAGCGGTGAAGCCATGCTCCTGCAAGATGGCCCGGACCCTCCGTGCGGCCGGCATCGCCACTTCGACCTCGCCTACCGCACTCACCACGACATCCTGCCGTGGGACGCTCGCGCCAGACCCGAGCGCATCCCGCTCGGTGTCGGTCGAGGTGCACAGGTACACGGTGAATCGGTCGAAATGCTCGAACGCCGCTGCGCACACGATCTGCGTGACGCCGTCGTCGGCGAAGGCACCGGTGAGCGCCTCACGAGCGTCCTCCAGCAGGGCCCAACGGCGGTCGCGCACCGCAACAGAATGCCCGCAATCCGATGCTGCTCTCGGGGCCGTGCACGCGCGGAGAGCGCCCCCGGCGGCCAGGGATCATCGAATCGTCGTAGTGGTTGGCACCCCACGGGCCATCCATCCAGACTTCGACGGTCGATCCTCGCATGACGACCGACCATGACGGAGGAGCAGGAGGGCACGGTGGACATCAGGACTCCGGACCAGCGTCTGCGTGTCTTCGTGAGCTCCACGCTGGTCGAGCTCGCCGACGAGCGTGCCGTTGTGGCCCGCGCCATCTCCACGCTCGGCCTCACGCCGGTGCTGTTCGAGCTCGGGGCCCGGCCGCACCCGCCTCGCGAGCTGTACCGCGCCTACCTGGCGCAGTCGGACATCTTCATCGGCCTGTACTGGCAGCGGTACGGCTGGATCGGGCCCGACATGGAGATCTCGGGTCTGGAGGACGAGTTCCGGCTCTCTGGATCCATCCCGCGGCTCCTCTACGTCAAGACTCCGGCGCCCGAGCGGGAGCCTGGGTTGGCGGCGATGATCGCGGAGCTGCAGGCAGAAGGGACCGACTCCTACCGGTCGTTCCGCACCCCGCGGGAGCTCGGGCGTCTGGTCCGGGACGACCTGGCTCTGCTCCTGAGTGAGGCGTTCACGAGGCCAGGGACACGAGGCGGCGCGACATCGGCTCGCTCCGAGGGCGACGGGCGTGCCCCGCGGTCGCTGCCGGTGACGTCGACGTCGTTGATCGGACGGGAGCGCGAGCTTGCCGAGGTCTCCGAATTGCTGCAGTCCCCCGGGGTGCGCTTGGTGACCCTCACCGGTCCCGGTGGCGTCGGTAAGACGCGGCTCGCCATCGCCGTGGGCGAGCGCCTGGACGACCGCTTCCCGAAGGGGACGGCCTTCGTGTCGCTCGCCGCGATCGACGCGCCCGAGCTGGTTCTCCCCCGCATCGCCGAAGCGGTGGGTGCCCCGATGGCGGACAAGCGGCCGGCGCTGGACGTCCTCATCGACCAGTTCGCGGACGACCCGGCCCTCCTCGTGCTGGACAACCTGGAACAGATCGTCGACGTCGCGCCCTCGGTCGACGAGCTCCTGGCTCACTGCCCGGGTGTCGAGATCCTTGCGACGAGCCGCACCGTTCTTCGCCTCGGAGCGGAACGCGAGTACCCGGTCGACGCACTCGCCGTGCCCGCGTCGTCCGAACCCCAGCCGACCGACGAGTTGGCGTCGCTGCCGGCGGTGCAGCTGTTCGTCGATCGGGCCAAGGCGGTCCGCCACAGCTTCGCCCTGACCGACGACAACGTCGTTGCCATCGTGGAGATCTGCCGGCTCGTCGACGGTCTCCCTCTCGCCATCGAGCTGGCCGCCGCCCGCACTCGGGTGCTGCAGCCTGCTGCTTTGCTCGCTCGGCTGCAACGAAGCCTCGATGCATTGGGCAGCGGATCGGTCGAGCTCCCAGAACGGCAACGAACACTGCGCGCGACCGTGGAATGGAGCTTCGGGCTGCTGGACGACGCCGAGCAACGCATGCTGGCCACCTTGTCGGTGTTCGTCGACGGGTGGACGCTCGAGGCGGCCGTGGACGTGGCCGATCTCACCGAGGACCGGACCCTCGACCTGCTCGACGCGCTCGCGGGGCACAGCCTCATCACGGTCGATGCCGTTGACCCCGAGCCGAGGTTCCACATGTTGGCCGCGGTACGGGACCTCGCAGGAGAGCGCCTCGCCGCCAGCGAGGACCTTGCCGACGTCGAGAAGCGGCACGCGGAGCACTTCGGTGCGTTCGTGGCGAACGCCGATTGGCCCGCGGAGGGACAAGCGGAGTGGGCCGAGCGCGTGCGCGCAGACGAGGAGAACCTTCGGGTCGCCATCCGCTGGTTCCTCGCGCACGACGTCTCACCCCTCCCGCACATGTTCCGCATCCTGTGGCTGTTCTGGCAGATGCGGGGACGCATGCCCGAGGGCCGTGCGTGGATCGACGAGGTGCAGCACAAAGCGGATGGCCTGGACGATCACGCTCGTGCCGAGCTTCTGTTCACCTCTGCCGTCACGGCCGTTGAGGTCGGCGATGACGAGACTGGCCTGGCCGCCGTCGATGGGCTCGACGGTCTCGCAGGGCACATCGACGACCCGTACCTCGAGAGCGCGGCGCAACTGGCGATCTCCTGGATCCTGCCCATCGCCGACGACTTCGACGGCGCACTTCGTGCGGCCTCCAGGGCGCTGGACGGGTTCCGCGCACAGAACGATCCGTTCCAGGCCTTCGCCGCGCTGACGGTCGGCATGGTGCAGATTGCGCTCGGCAACGACGATGCGGCACGTACGCATCTCGACATGGTCGAGGAGCTGGGCGGCCGCTTCGACAACGTCTGGCTCCGGTCGAGCGCCCGAGCGCAGCTCGCGTCGCTCGCGGTGCGGGCGGGTCGCCTCGACGAGGCGCGGGCGCTCCTCGTGCAGTCGGTGGACGCCGGCGACGACACCGAGCTGAGCACGTTGACCGTGAGCTTCTCGCTCGTGATCGCCGCGGAGCTCGCGCTGGCGGAGGGAGACACACGGCGCGCTGCGGTGGCGCTCGGCGCTGCCGACGGACGGCGCCGCCGGGCGGGACTGAAGGCATGGCCGTCGACGCGGCGTCGGGAGGCCGAGCTGGTCGCCCAGGTTGCGCAGGCGGCCGACTCCCGGGACTTCGACGATGCCCGGGCGGCCGGTGCCCAGCTCAGCCACCGCGAAGCCGTCGCGTTCGTACGCGCTGGCGCTTGAGCACCCGACCGCTGGGAAGCGCGCCTTCTCGGCCGCAGAAATCAAGAAGCACTAGAAGGCAACCACGGGAAAGTCCGGCGGAACGCCTAGGCACACTTGCCCGAAGGTCCCATAACGTTGCTCAGAGGCGAAGACATGATGTCTCATCGTCTGGACATCCCGGAAGCAACGTTCCAATGGGCTGGTAGCTCGAAACGCTGTTGTTCCTGCGATGCTGCATGCGAGGTCGACAGCCTGGACGGCGCTGCTCATCGCGTGGGCCATCGCGAGAAGGAGGTCCGCCTTCTGCTCCAGCGAGTGGGTCTCGCCGTCGATGCATCTCCGCCACGCTTGGTTCAGGGTGTCGAGAAGCAACAGGCGCCCTGAGCGCAGGATTGCTTCTGCTCGACCCAACTGGAGTTGCGCCGACGCGCGTTCCTTGAGCAGGCCGCTCGATGTCACTGGAGTCTTGGTCCGGGCGAGTTCGGTCACCTCGTCGAGAGCTCGTCGCGCCACCCCCAGCATGGGTGTGGGGATACCGCCCGCCGCCGCGCCTAGGACCGGGAGTCGATACAACGGGCCCCGGTAGTGCGATCCAGGCTCGAAGTCCGGCACCATCGGGAAGGTCCTGGACTTGGGCACGTACGCGTCGGACACCGAGATGTCGTCGCTGCCCGTGCCCCGCATTCCCATGACGTCCCACGTATCGATGATCTGGCAGTCCCGCCGGGGGAAGTAGACCATGCGCATCTCGGGCTCGTCCCCAGCGGATTCGTCGGCATCCACGAGGACCGTCGACGAGATCCAGTCGGCGTCATGGCAGTTGCTGACGAATGGGGCGCGACCAGAGATGCGGTAGCCGCCATCGGTCGACGTCGCCTGCAGTGGGCGGCCGAACTGGGCCGCGATCAGGATGTCCGCTCCGCTGCCGTAGATCTCCTCGACCCCTTCGTCAGGGAGACGGCAACAGAAGAAGGCCCAGTCCAAAGGGTTCTCCAACGTCCACGCCGCTGCAGAGTCGTGCCGACCGATTTCCTCAACCACCAGGGCGCGAGTGACGGGGTCGGTCTCCAACCCCCCGAGTGAACGGGGGGTGTTCATTCGCAGGAGACCCGTCTCGCGCAGTGCATTCAAGACGGGCTGTGACAGGCGTCGTTTCTGCTCTGCTTCGGCGCTGTGCCTCCGGACGATCGGAGCCATCTCGCGTGCGGCCTCGATCAGCGAGGCGTCCGGTCCCCAATGCGTCTCGCTGGTTCGTTGCGTCGAGACGAGTCCTGCCACCAGGCTCACCCCCCTCTCGCCGAAGCGATGTTCTCGCTGACGTTGACGTATCCCCCTTCGCTGCCCGAGCGGGGATGAACGGCTGGGAAGCCGTCCTTCACCCACTTGGTGTTGGCCTCGTTGTCGGCCAGGTCCGGGTGATCCGGGCCATCAGCGCGCTCCGAAACGCCGGGATCGGTTGGTACTCCCACCGTTCCTCCTCTGCTCGGTGGGCCCATCGCAACACCGGTGACCCCCGCTGAGAAGTCAGCAATCTGGACTTCGAAGGAAGGAATCTGGACTTCACGGCGGGGCGGGAGGCCGGCGACATTGCATCATCAGGAGCTACGGCCAGAATTGCCCGATCGCCCGCCGCCCACATCAAGCCCGAACCCAAGCCTCGCCACGGTGAACTGACATGTCGAGCCACCCGCTCTGCCTCTTCCTCGGCGGGGAGTAGGCGTCGACGTGACAGAGGCCCGAGACCCGGGGCGGCTGGCGTCGATGGCGTCGAGACCCGCCTGCGCCTCGGCGACCACGGCCTCAACGCGGCATCGAGGTCGCCCTGGCAACGCGTCATCGGGCACGTCAGCGCGCGGCAGGGGCGCGCTGGACCTCGTCATACCGCCGAGCGTCGTGCCGCGGCGCAGCTCAGTCCGCCAGTAGCTGGGCTCTCACCCCTTGCCGCCGTCCGCGTCGACCCATTGCACCAGCTCGAGGGTGATCCCCTCGGGCCCCTCGAAGAACCGGAGGCGGCGACTGATGTAGTCCATCTCCTCGCTGAGCATCTGGACGCCGTTGGCCACCAGGTGGGTCGTGGCCGCCCCGATGTCGTCGACGCGGAAGGCGACGTGGTTGTAACCCCGTCGTCGCCGATTGGTCGGGTGCTCACCCTGATCGTCCGGCGGCGTGGGGTCGAACTCGAGCAACTGGATCTCGAAGCGGGGCTCGCATCCTTCGAGCGCGAGCGTGATGTGCTGGGCCTTCATATCCGGCATGCCCATGTATTGCGCGGGGAGGCCGCCATCGATCGTCACGACGTGCTGCTTCCGGAAGCCGAGCAGTTCGAAGAACTCGATCGCCGTCGCCGCGTTCGACACCGCGATGGTCACATGATCAGGGTTGCGGAGCACCGCCGTCCTCCCTCCGTCGTTGGCACGCCCGCATGCAGCCTGACACCACCCCCAACGTTACGCATCACGCCTCACGGTGGTGGCGGGGACGCCCTGGCGAGAGCCTGCCCGCCTCGGGGGCCGAGCTATGCAGCCCGTGGCTTCTGGAGCGCAACGAGCTCCTGCTGGACAGCTCGGTCGTGCTCCTCCAGGTCCGCGCGGGCCCGCCTCGGGCTCCATCGGCCCTTCATGACGAAGAGGAACGGAAGCAGGAGCGCCTCGCCTCCCACGCAGATCCACCACCACCGGCGCCACTCGCCCGGCGATGCCGCGGCGGCTCGTTGCACTTCCGGTCCATGGGCCGCCAGGAAGGTCAGATCGTCCGGAGGGACCTGGGCGACCGCAGTCAGATCCTGCAGCGCGACGGCGGAGCTCAAGTGGAGGTTCTGGGAGATCTCGGTCACGGCGGTGTTGATCGCTGCGGTGTTCGTTGGATCAGCCTGGAGCTGCGCCTGGGTGCTGGGATCGATGGCGTTGAGGGTTGCCACCTCGTTGGGGTACCGGGCGACCAGTGCTTGGACCTGCGACCCGTTCTCGACCAATGGCGTCATGCTGGTCACGACGTAGGGAAGGGCGAACAGCGATCCGGCGACGACCAGGCGCAGTGTCCAACCCCATACGGCCAGGCCCGTTGCCATCAGGGCTGGGTTGCGACCCTCGACTGTCTCGGTGAACGCCGCCAGCCATGGGGTGAAGACGAAGGCGAGGAACACGGCCAGCAGGCTCAGGATCAGGACGAACGTGTAGTAGCCGGTGTCCGGATGGTTCGTGCGCAAGGCGAACAGCACGGTGGCGACGATGCTGCCGGCGATGCCGATGACCATGAGGGGCTTGCGCACCAGGAGCTTGTCGGAGACGAGGCCGACGAGCACCAGTGCGCCGGCGTTGAAGGCCCAGACCCAGTTGCCCAGAGCGTTGGCTCGCTGTTCCGTGTAGCCGAAGATCGTCGCCATGTACACGACCAGGAATGCGATCAACGTGTAGTAGACGACGAGGAAGACGGCGATGCCCAGCGACGAGCCCACGATGTCGAGGTGCAGCATCTGGCGCCACGGGTGCCTCGAGCGTTCCTCGATGTCGATGCCCGCGGCGCGTGCCTCGACGAGCTGCCGGTCGCGGACCTGCACCATCAGCTGAGCCCGGAGCTGGGGCGAGAGCTCTCGCAGGCCGACGAGCGCGATTGCGAACACGACCAAGCCGACGATGCCGCAGATGATGAACTGGTCCTGCCACGCGTGGAGGTGATTGAGGGTGTGGCTCGAGACCAGCGCCACGGTGAGGCTGGCGACGACCGGGCCCATCGTCCAGAACCCCGTGGCCAGGCCTCGTCCGAGTTGGGGAGAGAAGTCGCGGACGAGGGCCGGCGTCGCCACGAGGATGATGCCCTCGACGAAGCCGAGGGAGCAGTAGAGCACGGCGTAGACCCAGAGGTTGGGGGCATTGGGTAGGCCGAACAGCACGACCAGGGCGGTGACCAGGAGCCCGTAGGTCACGAGGTTGGACCGGCCCCAACGATCCGCGAGCCCGGCGATCAACGAGGCGAAGGCGCCGACCAGGTTGGCGACCACGATCACATAGACGAAGAACGGCCACGTGATGCCGAAGTCGGCGATGATCGACGGCGTCACCGCGGCCGGCACGTAGAACTCGTAGTACAGGACGATCGTGGCCAGCACCACGATGGCGAGGATCACGTAGCGCTGGCGGTTGTCGGGATACCGCTCCAGCGTGCGATCCCAAAGGCGGCGAACGATCGATCTCGAACCGACGAACTGCATCTCAGTCCCACCAGTTCTTTCCTGGTCAGGCGGTACTTCTTGCCTTGATCGTGAGCCTGGCGGTGGGGCCTGTCATCACGGCCACTGCCACTCAGCGCTGCGGGCTACCTGGTACCAGGGGAGCCAGCTAGTGGGTATGGCCACGCTTGGTGGCGTTGCGGACGCGTGGCACGACAGGTGGGCGCACGGATGTGGAGCCCGCCGTCACGCGATCACGTCCCTGACTACGCGATCGGGGGAGGTCGCCGCCGTCCTCATGCCCCATGGTGGGGAGGATGACGGTCCACCGACCGCTCGGCCCCGAGGCCGGGCCCGCAGCCGCACGCCGGTCGCTGGACCTCCCGAACCCCGGTGCCCGGATCATCGAGCCCACGTCGCCGGTCCCCCCGCGCCGACGGCGTGGGCTCGCCGCGCGTTCCCGCCCGGTCGACGAGGTGGCAGGGCCGCGACGAACAGTGCTTCCCCTCGTGAACCCCATGTTCTTGTCGCTCTTCGCCACCGTGCTGCTGCTCGTTGGCCTGCTGGTGGTCGTCCTGCTTCATCCCGCCGGCCCCTGACGCCGAAACCTGCCGCGGATTTGGTGGCCCCGGCAACCAAATCCGCGGCAGGTTTCGGAGACCGCAGATCACTGCGCTCCGACGACGTCCATGGTGGTCAGCTTGTCGAGCAAGCTGCGGGCCACTCGGAACAGTGCCACCTCCGCGGCGAAGCCGTGGCCTTTCTGCCGGGCACAAGGACACACGTGCACCTCGAGGTCCGCTGCCACCTCGTCGAGGTCGTGGCGGGGATCCTCGATCGCATAGTGGGCGTGCAGGGTCAGCAGCGCGTCCCGACGTTGGCCCTCCGCGACCTGCTGCTGGATCTCCGCCGCGCGTGCGGCAGTGGCGATCAGCCAGGAGGCACCCGGTGACGTGACGCCGGCGGGGTGGTCGACGTGGGCCTCGGTGGCGAGCTGGTCTGGTGTCGGCGGGAACATCACTCGTCCCCCCTTTCGACTCGGCCGACTGTGTGCTTCACGGTCGCGCCTGCGGCGTTCGATATCTGCGCCGGCAGCCGCAATCCCGTCACCCCACAGGCAGCACTTTTCTTGTTCCCGCTAGCTGCAATGCGACAGCACGTACGCAACCGACGACGATCGGTCTCCCGCAGAGATCAGCGGACGAGGCGGGGCAGGACCGCGGCCGCCACGGCCACTCCGACCACCAGCGCGCCGGCCAGGACGACCGCGTCCAGCCACAAGTGTGCATGCGTGCCGATCAGCAGGCCCCGGAGCGCATCCACCTCGTAGCTCAGCGGGTTGATGTAGCTGAACCAGCGGATCCATACGGGCATCGCGCTGACGGGGTAGAGCGCGTTGGAGGCGAAGAACAGCGGCATCGTGATCGCCTGCCCGATGCCCATGAGGCGTTCTCGGCTGAGGACAAGGCCGGCGATCGTCATCGACAGTGTGGCGAAAAACGCGGCGCCGACCACGGCCGCGGTGGCCGCACCGATGATGCGCCACGGTGCCAACTGCAGCTGGACGCCGAGCAGCAGGGCCAGCACGACCACGACGACGACTTGGACGATCGCCCGGATGCCGGCGGCGAACCCCTTGCCGGCCACCACCGCCGACCGGGGCGTCGGCGTCACCAGCAGTTTGGCGAGGACCCCGGCGTCGCGCTCCCAGATCACCTGGATGCCGTAGAACACGGCGACGAACAGGGTGGACTGTGCCAGCACGCCCGGCGTCAGGAAGTCGAGGTAGGGCAGTCCGCCTGTCGGCACCGGATGCAGCGAGCTGAAGGTCTTGCCGAAGATCAGCAGCCACAGGGCGGGTTGGATCGCCCGAGTGAGCAGTTCGCTGCGGTCGTGGCGGATCTTCTGCAGCTCGACCACACAGAACGCGAGGATGCGGCTGGCGACCCACCGGACGGTCGACGGAGCCGCGGTGCCCGGCTCAACCGAGTCGTTGGGCGGTGCGACGGGCCGAGCGGACATCGCGCAGGTCACCACCTTCCTCGAACGCGTGGCCGCTGTGCTGGCGGAACACGTCCTCGAGCGTGGCCTCGGGTCCGATGGCGGCCCGGAGGTGGGCGGGCACGCCGACGGCCTCGATCCTCCCTGCGTGCATGATGGCGACGCGGTCGCAGTGCTCGTCCGCCTCCTCCATGTAGTGGGTCGTGACCAGCACGGTCATGTCGAGGTTGCGTCGAAGCTCGTGGACCCGTTGCCAGACGCTGTCCCGCCCGACCGGGTCGAGGCCGATGGTCGGCTCGTCCAGCACCAGGAGGCGCGGGTTGCTGACGAGCGCCTGCGCCAGCTCCAGCCGTCGGATCATCCCTCCCGAGTAGGTGCTGGCCAGACGGTCGGCCGTGTCGGCCAGGCCGACCACGGCGAGCACTTCGTCGGTGTGTGCCGCCCGCTGGGGGCGGGGCACGTCGAACAGGCGGGCGAAGAGTCCGACGTTCTCGCGGCCGGTCAGCGATCCATCGGCGGACAGCTGCTGGGGGACGTAGCCGATGAGCCGCCGGACCGCGAAGGGCTCGGTCGTCACGTCCCGCCCGAAGACCGCCACCTCGCCACCGTCGGGAGGCAGGAGCGTGGTAAGGACGCGGATCACGGTCGTCTTGCCCGCTCCGTTCGGCCCCAGCAGCCCGAAGATCTCACCGGCACTGACATCGAGGTCGACGCCGTCGACCGCTGCGACCGGCCCAAAGTGCTTGCGCATGCCCCGGCAGCGCAACGCCAGGGGGGCGGCTGCCGCCGCTTCCGCAGTGCTCACGAGGCCGATGTGGGAACGGCCATGTCACGGCTCGACCGCGAGCCGACCAGGGCGTCGCCCTGTCGTGACTCCACCGCGAGACGGGCGAGCTCGACACGCGTGTTGGTGCCGAGCTTGCGGAAGATCGAGCGCAGGTGGAAGCCGACGGTGTGGTGGGACAGGAACAGCCGCTCGGCGGCCTCGCGATTGGTGAGGCCCTGGGCAACGAGCTCCGCGACGCTGCGCTCGGTGCCGGTGAGGCTCTCCCAGCCGACGGCCGCCACGCCATCGGAGCGGCGGCTGTCGGTGCCGGCGACCGGGGTGAGCCGGAGCAGGATCCCGTCCCGGGATCCGCCGTCGGGCAGGGGTTCCACGCGCAGTGACACCATGCCGGCCCGGCGGAGCTCGAGCATCATGCTCCCGCTGCCGTCAGCGGCCCGGAGCCGAACGGCGCATCGCCGCAGCGCCGGTTCGTCCTCGGGTGCGAGGAGCCGATCGGCCGCGGCGTTGGCGACCAGCCGCCGCCCCGTGAGCAGGACGAAGGGACCCTTGGCGCCGCGCCGTGTCTGCAGGAACCGGTGGAGGAGGAGCCGCTCCGGGAGACCAGTGTCGTCCATGAGGCGCTGCTCGATGTCCCGCGCCGCCCAGGTGGCGAGCGGCAGCATCAACGGACTGGCCTGCGTCGCCAGGCAGGTGAGGTCGACCACCCCGACCATCTGTCCGGACCCGGGATCGGCGATCGGTGCCGCCGAACCCGCCACGGCGGTGAGGGCATCGGCGAAGTGCTCGTCGCCCTCGACGCTCAAGGGACCCCGTTCGACCAGGGATGTACCTATGCCGTTGGTGCCAACGGCATCCTCGGCGTACACGTACCCGGGCGCCAACAGCACGCGGTCGAGCCGGTCGGCCAGCCACGCCTCCGACACGCGGCGGTCGACGACCTGGCCGCGCGCGTCGGCCAAGACCACGCCGACTCCGCCACCCGCGAGGTCGCCGGCAAGCTGGTCGAGCACCGGTCGGGCGGCCCGGACGAGCGGCCCCTCGCCATCGACGTCGGGGTCGAAGGGGGCATCGAAGTGGTCGGGGCGCAACCCGTACGCCACCGACCGCCGCCATGACGGGCCGATCGGCACCCGCACGCCGTCTGGCGGCTCGCCGCCGGCGACGACTCGGGCCACGCCGCGCCGGAGGTTCACGGTGGGCCGCCCCGAAGGCAAGTCACACGCGGCAGCGTCGGCGCCGGAGCCGCTTCAGGACTGGACGTGGCAGAGTCCATCTGCGCACTCCGTTTCAGCCGTGCATGACGTGGACCCAAAGTCACGTTCGCGCCCCGGCACGCTTGGTGTCTTCGCTGGCAGCAGGCATTTCGCGTGCCGGGAGCCAGGAGCGTCGGGATTCCTGCTAGCTGCAATGCGGTTGCCGGCGGTGGGTGCGATCCTGACCGTCACCTATGGCTCTGCGCCTGCTCATCGTCGACGACAACGACCACTTCCTCGCGGCCGCCCAGGGCCTTCTGGAGCGCGAGGGGCTTGACGTCGTGGCAGTCGCCTCGACGAGTGCGGACGCGGTCCGGAGTGCGCGCGAGCTCCGGCCGGACGTCACGCTCGTCGACATCGATCTGGGGGACGAGAGCGGCTTCGACCTCGTCCGGGAGCTCACCGATTCGGCCGCTTCCGCCCGCGTCGTCCTGATCTCGGCCTACCCGGAGGCGGACCTGCGGGACCTCATCGACGCCAGCCCGGCCGTCGGTTTCCTGTCCAAGTCCCGGCTGTCCGCTCGGGCCATCCACGACCTGCTCGACGAGGCGGGAGGCGCCGAGCGCGATTAGCGCCGTTCGAGGAACGTGATGACGGCCAGCACGCGCCGATGGTCGTCGGCGGTCTCGGGGATGTCGAGCTTGAGCAGGATGCTCCGCACGTGCTTCTCGACCGTGCCCTCGGCCACGTACAGCCGCCGGCCGATGCCGGCGTTGGACAGGCCGTTGGCCATGAGCTCGAGCACCTCGCGTTCGCGGGGTGTGAGCACGTCGAGGGGATCGTCGCGACGGCGTGCCGCGACCAGCTCCTGGACCAGTCCCGGGTCGACGACCGAGCCGCCCCGCGTGATGCGCTCGACGGTCTCCACGAACTGCTCGACGTCGATGACCCGGCTCTTCAGCAGGTAGCCGACCCGGTTGCCGCTGGCGAGGAGCTCCATGGCGTGCTCCAGCTCGGTGTGCGCGGAGAGCAGCAGGATCCCCACGTCCGGGAACTCGTCGCGGATGACCTGGGCGGCCTCGAGACCCTCGATGGAGTGGGCCGGCGGCATGCGGATGTCTACGATGACCAGCTCCGGCTGCTGCTCGCGTACGAGAGCGAGTAGCTCCGGGGCGTCGCCCGCCTGGCCGACGACCTCGAACCCGGAACGCTCGAGCAGGCTGGCGATGCCTTCGCGCAGTAGGACGTCGTCATCCGCCAGTGCTATCCGCGCCGATGCGTCCACGGCTCCGTGCCCTCCGGGCGAGACCTCGTCAGCATGGTGCGATTATCGATCATGGCGGCTCGCCCTGCCTGCCGGCATCGGTCCGACGAGACCGGCCGGGGAGAGGACTACGCACGCGCGTGAGGTCGAGGGCGGAATGCGCCCGCATGCTGTCGCCATGGAGCTTTGCCGGATCCGGTTCGTGGACCGTCACCGACCTGGGCGTTGGGTGGATCGCGCCGGCATGTGAAGGAGGTCCTGACGATGAAGTGGTGGAGACGGCGCCCGGGCTGCGCACCGGACCGCTGGTTGGCAGACAAGCTGCTCGATGAGGCGCTCAACGTCTTCGGGACCCTGCAGGCCGCTGCGTACCTCGATGATCCGCGGCTGGATGGCGAGCTCCGCGAGCGGTTCAGGGTGACCGCACTGGACGTCCTCGACGACGTCGCGTGCCTGGCGTCCCTCACCGGGACTGCGCCACCGTGGCCGTCATGGTCTCGCAGGCCGAAGCGGTTGACGCCGGCCGACGAGCGGCCCAGCTGGACGGCGGTGCAGGCCCTCGGTGAGTACACGCAGCGGCTCGTCGCCGTGGCGGCGGTGCTCGCCGACCGCGAGGACGACACTGCGGCCGCGTTCGCCCGGCTGGCTACGAGCGCCGAGGTGAGGATCGAGGTCCTCGCTTCGTCGTAACCCCAAGCCCCGCCCCTGGCCACAGCACTCGTGGCCACGCCGCCACCTACAGTACGGCCACCAAAAGTCAGGGGGGATTGTCGTGCGTGTTCGCGTGCAGGCGTTGGGTGCGTTGTCGGCGGCCTTGGTAGGGATGGTGACGCTGGTCTCGCCGAGTGGGGCAGCGCCGGCTGGGCAGCGCGCGCCTGCCGAGAGGTACACGGCCGGCGATCCGGGCGCCGGCGATGCGTACTTCCCGTTCGCCGGTAACGGTGGCTACGACGTCCGGCACTACGACCTCGACATCACGTACACACCGCCTGCGCCCGCTCCAGCGCCGATTGTCGGCCAGTTGAGCGGCGTCGCGACCATCGACCTGGTGGCCACGCAGGACCTGGATCGGTTCAATCTCGACCTGCGCGGCATGAGAGTGCAGGCGATAACGATCAACGGGAAGGGTGCCCGGGCGGTGTCGCCACCCGCTCCCGGCGCCGAGGTCGACGGTGCCGCGTACTGGCAGGTCCAGGACGACGCGGCCCGCATCTGGGAGCTGACGATCCAGCCACGACCCAAGATCAAGAAGGGACAAGCGGCGCGGGTCGTGGTCGCCTATGGCGGCGAAACGACCCGGCCCCGGGACATCGAAGGGGTGCTCTACGGCTGGGTGACCACGCGTGACGGCGCCATGGTCGTGGGCGAGCCCGAGGGCTCGATGACCTGGTACCCGGTCAGCGACCATCAGACGGACAAGGCGACCTACAGCTTCGAGATCACCGTGCCCGAGGGCAAGGTCGCGGTCGCCAACGGGCTCCCCGCCAGCGAACCGGTCACCCAGAACGGGCGGACCACTTGGTTCTGGGACGCCCCGGACGCCCAGGCCAGCTACCTGACCACCGCCTCGGTCGGCGACTACGAGTTGCGTCATTCCGAGACGCCCGCCGGGCTGCCGGTCATCGACGCCGTCGACGACAACCTCACGCCTGGCAACGCCGCCACCACCGATGCCAGCCTCGCCCTGCAGGCGGACATGATCGCCTTCCTCGAGGCGACCTTCGTGCCGTACCCGTTCAACTCCTACGGCTCGATCGTCGACGACGACACCGTCGGCTACGCCCTCGAAACGCAGACCCGGCCCGTGTACTCCCGTGTCGCCAGCGAGTTCACCGTCGTCCACGAGCTCGCCCACCAGTGGTTCGGGAACGCCGTGAGCCCGGGGCTATGGCGGGACATCTGGCTCAACGAGGGTTGGGCCACCTACGTCGAGTGGCTGTGGAGCGAGCACTCGGGGGACGACTCCGCCCAGACGCTCTTCGACGAGGTCATGGAGATCCCCGCCGACGACGCGTTCTGGGATCTCACGATCGCTGATCCGGGCGCGTTCGGACTCTTCCTCGATCCGATCTACGAGCGGGGTGCGGCGACGCTGCATGCCCTGCGCGGCAAGATCGGCGACGATGCGTTCTTTGCCGCCACGCGTGCGTGGCTGACGCGCCACGACGACTCGACGGGCACCACGGAGGACTTCCAGGCGGTCTGCGAAGAGGCCTCCGGCCAGGACCTCGACGCGTTCTTCGACGTCTGGGTGCGAACCCCGAGCAAGCCGACGACCTGGTGACAGCCCGGCCCAGGATCTCAGATGATTCCCAGTCGGGAGCAGGTGTCCGCCACCTCGTCGAAGATCGACAGCGGCACGACGTAGGGGTCCGTGGCGGAGATCTGGGGGAGGTGCGTGGCGACGTCGTCCGCTGTCGGCGCGCTCGACGCGTCGGCGAGCCAGCCCTCGCCGAGGCCGACGAACGCGCGGGCGAAGCGGCCGGCGCAGGCTGAGTAGCAGTGGTGGCCGATGTCGCAGGCGCGGCTGGCGAGGAACACGACGAGCGGCACGACGAGCTCGGGCTTGATGGCGTCGAGGAACGCCATCTCCTCTGGCGTCTGTTCACGGTCGGCAACCGTGTCGGTGACCATGCGGGAGTAGCCGAACGGCAGGACCGCATTGGCCAGGATCCCGTGCTCGGCCCCCTCGAGGGCGATCACGTTGGTCAGGCCGAGGAGCCCGGCCTTGGCCGCCGCATAGTGCGCCGCCTGCGGCTGTCCGAAGATCCCGGCCGATGACGCGATGAAGACGAGCCGTCCGTAGCCCTGCGCCTTCATCACCCGGAACGCCGGCTGGCTCACATAGAACCCACCATCGAGGTGCACACCCAGCATGCGCCTCCAATCTGCGGCTGTCAGCCGCTCGAAGGCCCGCGTCTGGAAGATCCCTGCGTTGCTCACCAGCGCGTCGAGGCGCCCGAACTCGTCGAGGGCCAGCCGTACGATGGCCTCGCCGCCCTCCGGGCTGTCCACGCTTTCGTGCGACGCGACGGCGATGCCCCCGGCACGCTCGATCTCGTCGACCACCCCGTCGGCAACGCTCGCGTCCGCGCCCCGTCCCTCGGTCGTGACGCCGTGGTCGTTGACGACGACGGAGGCGCCGCGCCGCGCCAGCTCGATCGCGTAGTGCCGACCGAGGCCGCGGCCTGCCCCGGTGACGATCGCGACCTGTCCGGTGAAGTCGACCATGGCTGCCCCTGACGCTCGCACGAGACTCTGAACAAATGTTAGGTTCCGCCTAGTAGGGTGCCCGCTACATGAGCGAACGGGCGCAGAGCGACGGCGTCGCGCTGGCTCAGCTGATGAGCCCCGAGTTGGCGCGGAACCCCCAGCCGACCTACGTGATGCTCCGCGAGAACACGCCGGTGCTGCGCGTCGACGGTGTGGGTGTGGTCGTGACCTCTCGGTCGGGTGTCGACGAGGTCCTCCGCAACCCCGACGTGTTCTCGTCCAACATGTCAGCCCATGACCTGAAGACCGAGCGGCCCCTGATCCCGCTGCAGATCGACCCGCCGGCCCACAGGAAGTACCGCCGGATCCTCGATCCGTTGTTCGCGCCGCAACGCATGAAGGCGCTGGAGGAACCGGTCACCAGGCTCGTGAACGATCTCATCGACGGGTTCATCGACGAGGACGAGATCGACTTCGCCAAGCAGTTCTCGGTGCCGTTCCCCTCCCGGGTGTTCCTGACCATGTTCGGACTACCGCCCGACGAGCTGCCGGCGTTCTTGCGCATGAAGGACGGCGTGATTCGTCCCGACGTCGTCGTCGGGCACGAGTTCGGCCATCCCGAGACGGACGCGTACCAGCAGCGGACCGCCGATTCGATCTACGCGTACTTCGGGCGGGTTCTCGATGAGCGCGAGGGTGGACGACGCGACGACCTCCTCAGCCGCGTCATGCACGCCGAGGTCGACGGCGATCGCCTCACTCACGAGGAGATCCTCGACATCCGCTTCCTCTTCCTGATCGCGGGACTCGACACGGTGACCGCGTCGCTCGACTGCTTCTTCGGCCACCTGGCACAGGATCCCGACGGCCGCCGCAGGCTCGCCGACGAACCGGAGGCGATCCCGTCGGTGGTGGAGCAGCTCCTCCGGTGGGAGACGCCCGTCATGGCCGTCGCGCGCGTCGCCACGCGCGATGCCGAGGTCTCCGGCTGCCCGGTCCAGGCTGGCGAGAACGTGATGGCCATGATCGGGGCCGCGAATGTCGACGGCTCGGAGTTCCCCGATGCCGGGCGGCTGCGCTGGGATCGAGACGCGAACCGACACCTTGCGTTCGGCGGCGGCAACCATCGGTGCCTGGGGTCCCATCTGGCGCGCATGGAGCTGAGGATCGCACTGCGCGAGTGGCATTCGCGGATACCGGACTATTGCGTGAAGCCCGGCGCCGAGCTCCGCTACACCGCGGGGATCCGGACCCTCGAGAGCTTCCCGATGCTGCTGCGCTCGGCCGCTTGA
>Ga0081455_10002625_pt1 | contig 21308 bp, 20 predicted proteins | sample TabmetS3T2R1_FD_70207 | JGI IMG/M metagenome (GOLD analysis project Ga0081455, IMG submission 70207) | Tabebuia heterophylla rhizosphere microbial communities from the University of Puerto Rico - S3T2R1 | ecosystem: Host-associated > Plants > Roots > Rhizosphere ...
TGCCGATCAGCACGCCGTCGGCGATGGCGCCGGCGAGCCTGAGGATTTGCGGGCCGCGGCTGGCGATGTAGAGCTGCGGGATCTCCGTCGGCGTCCAGTCGAGCGAGCCGTCCTTGAACTTCACCACCTCGCCGTCGAGGCTGACCTTCTCGCCGCGCCAGAGCCGCCGCATCAGCTCGGCCGCCTCGCGCAGCCCCGCGACCGGCTTCGCGCTGCCGTAGCCGGGCAGCGTCTCGAAATGGCTGCCCGATCCCATGATCACGCGGAACCGTCCGGGCGCGAGCTCCGCCAGCGTCGCGGTGGCCTGCGCCAGCAGCGCGGCGTGTCGCGTATAGGGATCGATCACGCTGGTGCCGAGCCCGATCGTGCTCGTGCACTGCGTCGCCGCGCCCAGGCGGGAGAACACCTCCCGCGCCCACTTCTTGTCGTTATGAAAGAAGGCGTGGAAGCCGAGCCGTTCGGCGAGCTTGACCTCGTCGAGGAAACGCGCGCCCGGTTCGGCGCCGAGCGAAGCGAGCGAAAGCTTCATGGGTTCGCCGCCGCTTCCTTGTCCATCTCGTCGAAGATCTGCGCCGCGACCTGGAAGGCGCCGAAGGCTGCGGGCACTCCGCAATAGATCGCGGCGTGCATCAGCATCTCCTTGACCTCGTCGCGGCTCACCCCGGTATTGCGCGTGGCACGGATGTGCAGCTTGAGCTCGTCGAGCTTGCCCATGCCCACCAGCATGGCGATGGTGATCATGCTGCGCGTCTTGCGGTCGAGGCCGGGACGCGCCCAGATCGAGCCCCAGGCATATTCCATCAGGAAGTCCTGGAAGTCGGCGTTGAAGGGGGTGCGGTTCTTCGCGGTGCGCGCGGCGTGCGCCGATCCGAGCACGGATTCGCGGACCTGCTTGCCGCGCTGGTAGCGGTCTTCGCTCACGTCGTCCTCCCTGTCGGATGGCGGTTGCCGTCGCGGGCGCTCGGGCTCTTCGCTATGTCAGGGCGGCGCGGCGTGCAAGGCGTGTTTTTAGATGTCGCCTCTGCGATGTCTCCGCGAGCGAGCGGGAGACCTGGCACAGCATCGCTCGTCATCCCCGCGAAAGCGACACCAGCCGAAATCCCCTGGGTTGCTATTCCGGCTTCATGCCCGCGGCCGCGCTTAACCGCTGATGAGGCGGCGCCCACCGTCGCCCCTCGACCTCGGCTGCGCCAGGAGCAATATTTGCGAAACGCCCACGGCCTGCGCGGGGTAATGCGCCTGCGTCGACGAGGGAATTCGGTGAACGGGGAGTTGATGGCTGACCCTACCACCCAGGTCGCGATCGTCGGCGGCGGGCCGGTCGGGCTGGTGCTGGCGCTGTTTCTCGACTTCCACGGCATCAAGTGCACGCTGTTCAACACCGAGCCGGCGGAGCGCTGGCATCCCAAGGGCAACGGTCAGAACGCGCGCACCATGGAGCACTACCGCCGGCTCGGCTTCTCCGACGACATCCGGCGGCTCGGGCTTCCCGGCGATCATCCGTTCGATCAGGCCTATTTCACGCGCCTGAGCGCGCACGAAATCTACCGCTTCCCGATGCCGAGCCGCGACGAGCGCGTCTCCATGCGCCGGCAGATGCCGGTGACCGACCAGCTGCCGGAGCCGATGTTCCACGTCAATCAAATGTACGTGGAACGCTATCTGCTCGCGCGCGCCCGCACCCGGCCGCACATCGACGTACGCTTCGGCTGGCACGTCGAGTGGTTCACCCAGGACGAGAGCGAGGTCAGGCTCCACGCCGGCAAGACCGACGGGAGCGAGGCCGCGACCTGGCGCGCGCCCTACGCGGTCGCGTGCGACGGCGGCAAGAGCTTCATCCGCAAGACGCTGGGCATCGGCTATGAAGGCGACGTGCAGACGCGCGACGCCTACTGGGCCGGGCAGTTCTTCTCCATCCACATGCGCATCCCCGACCTCTACCCGAGATTCTTACGCCACCGCCGGGCGTGGATGTACTGGGCGGTCAACCCGGACCCGAACACCCGCGGAGTCATCATCGCGCTCAACGGCGTCGACGAGTTCATGATGCTGGTCAAGCCGAAGGACGGCCACCGCGACGTCGACCCCGATGAGATCGCCGATTGGGTCAAGCGCTCGATCGGCGCCGACATCCCCGTGCACATCGTCGGCTACTATCCCTGGAGCGCGGGGCAGGCGCTGGTGGCCGAGCGCTACAAGGCGGGCCGCATCATGATCGCCGGCGACGCCGCGCATCTGTTCACGCCCACCGGCGGTTTTGGCATGAATACCGGCATCGACGACAGCTCCAACCTCGCCTGGAAGCTGGCGGCGGTGCTGCAGGGCTGGGGCGGGCCGCGGCTCCTCGCCAGCTACGAGACCGAGCGCAAGCCGATCGGCCATCGCAACACCGGCGCGTCGCGCAAATACGCCTCGCGCATGCACGATGCGGTCGTTCCCGCGGATGTCGAGCTCGACGGGCCGCGCGGCGACGCCGCGCGCCGGGCGGCGTCGGAATTATCCTACGTGCGCAAGAACCATTTCGTGCGGCCGGAGGAGCAGGACGGCGTCGGCGTGCAGCTCGGATCACGCTACGACGGCTCGCCCATCATCGTTCCCGACGGCGTGCCGCCGGCGGACACCTTTCCGGAGACTTACGACGAATATGTCCCGAGCGGCATTCCGTGCGGACGCGCGCCGCACCTGTGGCTCGACGAGGAGCGGGTGATGGGGAGTTCGCTGTTCGACCGCTTCGGTCCAGGCTTCACGCTGTTGTGCCTCGATGCCGCCGCGACCGATACCGCGGCGCTGCAACACGCCGCAGCCGCGCGCTCGATCCCGCTCGGGGTGCTCGATCTCGTTCTTCCACAGGGGCGCGAGCTCTATGGGCGCGGCCTCGCCCTCATCCGGCCCGACCAGTATATCTGCTGGCGCGGCGATCGCCTGCCCGACGACGTCGACGCATTGCTCGCACGGGTCACGGGGTATTAGCATGACAGCGGTGCCGATGACGTTCGCCTGCGGCCTCTACGACCGCATGACCGCGCTCTATACCGGCGAGGTGCGGCCGGCCGGCATCGATCTCAATTTCATCGCCGTGAATGATCCGCGCGCGCTGTTCGACCGCATGGCCGCGCGGCAGGAATTCGACGCCTCGGAAATGTCGACCTCGGAATACGTGTCGCGCTTCGCGGCGGGGAAATGCCCGTTCGTGGCGATCCCGGCATTTCCCTCGCGCATGTTCCGGCACGGCTTCATCACGGTCGACTCGCGCGTGGTCAAGACGCCGAAGGACCTCGAGGGCAAGCGCATCGGCATCCAGCTCTACACCATGACCGCCGCCGTCTGGATCCGCGGCCTGCTGCAGCACGATCACGGCGTCGACCTCTCGACCGTCCAATGGGTCGAAGGGGCGATTGAGGAGCCCAAGCCGCACGGCAATCCGACCGTGCTGCCGCCGCTGAAGCCCATATCGATCGTCGCCAATACCAGCGGCAAATCCCTGAGCGAGCTGCTGGAGGCGGGCGACATCCAGGCCGTGGTCGGCGCCGACGTGCCCAGCGCCATCCGCCGCGTGCCGCACGTGAAGCGGCTGTTTCCCGATTTCCGCGCGGAGGAGAAGGCCTATTACCGCCGCACCAAGATTTTTCCGATCATGCATCTCGTGGTGCTGCGCCGCGAGTTCCACGAGCGGCATCCCTTCGCCGCCACGAGCCTGTTCAACGCGCTCGAGGAATCGAGGTCGCTGGCGCAGCGCCGCATGCGCTACATCGGGGCGCTGCGCTACATGCTGCCCTGGCTGCCGGCCGAGCTCGACGAGATCGACGAGGTGTTCGGCGGCGATCCCTGGCCTTACGGCATCGAGGCGAACCGCCCCACGCTCGAGGCGCTGGTGCGCTTCCTCGCGGATCAGTCGATGATCGCCGCACCGGTCAGTCTAGAGGATCTGTTCGTGCCCGTTCGCGGCCACTGATCCCGCGCCGGTTTGCCCGCGCGGCCGGGCGCGAATCGGGGTATAGCGTCGATACCCGTGCGCTGCGATCGAGGCCGCCGTGGCGACCTTGCTGAAGACCGTGCTTCTGGCGCTGATCGCTGCCGCGCTCGCAGCCGACGCGGCGGCTGCGGCTGACGACAATCTCATCGCGACCGTGATCGTGAGCCGGCACGGCGTGCGGTCACCCATCGCCGCGCGCACGCCGCTCGCGGCCATCGCTGCCGATCCCTGGCCGGCCTGGCCGGTGCCGCCGGGTGATCTCACGCCGCGCGGCGCCGAGCTCGCACGCCTGCTCGGCGTCTACTATCGCGACCACTACGTCGCGCAGGGCCTCTTTCCCGCGCACGGCTGCCCGCAGCCGGGCGACGTGTTCGCATGGTCCGATGTCGACCAGCGCACGCGGTTGACCGCGGCGGCGCTGCTCGAAGGCATGTTTCCCGGTTGCGGCCTTATCGCCGGCTACCGCGTCGGCGCCAAGGTCGATCCGTTGTTCCACCCCGCGCGCGCCGGCACCTGCCGTATCGACGCGGCGCAGGCGCGACGCTCCGTGCTCGGTCGCATCGGCGGCAATTTCACTGCCGTCCTTTCAGACTATCGCAGCGAGCTTGCCGCGATGCAGTCGGTGCTCAAATGCTGCGGCCCCGCGGTGTGCCGCGCATCCGGCGCCAACGCCTCGTGCACGCTCACCGATCTCGCCACCACGATCACCGCCTCGCACGGCCGCGTGCGCCTGACAGGGCCGATCTCGATCGCGTCGACCGCGGCGGAGGTGTTCCTGCTCGAATACGCGCAGGGACTGCCGGCGGATCAGGTGGCATGGGGCCGGGCATCGACGCCCGCGGCGCTACAGCCGCTGCTGCGGCTGCACGTGCTGGATTTCGACCTGATGCTGCGCACACCCTATCTCGCCGCCCGGGAGGGGTCGGCGCTGGTGCAGCGTGTGCTCGCGGCGATGCGGCAGGCGATCGACGGTCGCGCCAGCGCCAGCGAGCCGGCCGGGCGCAAGCTGACGCTATTGGTCGGCCACGATACCAATCTCGCCAGTATCGGCGGGATGTTGGGCCTGCACTGGTCGCTGCCGTCCTATCTTCCCGACGCGACGCCGCCTGCGGGCGCGCTGCATTTCGAGCTGCGGCACGAGCGCGCGTCCGGCAGCCATCGCGTGCGCGTGCGATACGTCGCGCAGACGCTCGAGCAGATGCGTGAGCTGGCGCCGCTCGATCGCACCCATCCGCCGCAAGCGGCGACGGCCACCATCGAGGGCTGTCAGGCGGACGAGAGCGGAAGCTGCGCGTGGAGCGCTTTCGAGGCGCTGGCGCGCAAGGCCATCGATCCAGCCTGCGCCCCCGTGCCGTAGCGTGGCACCCGGGTGTCCCGTCCCGCGTGGATGGAGTAGCATCGAGTGATCCTCAGCGGTCACCACGAATGCTTCGGGAGGACGCCATGACCGAATTGACCCGTCGTAGCATCGTCGCCGGCGCAGCCGCGACCGCCGCCGCCGGCGCGCTCGCGCCGTACGCCCCGCCCGCGCAGGCCGCCGCGCCGCTCGGCGGCCGGCAGGCGCCGAGCTTCTATCGCTGCAAGGTCGGCGAGTTCGAGGTCACCGTGGTCAACGATGGCGCGCGCGCCATTCCACTGCCCGCCCAGTTCGTGCGCAATGTCCCCAACGAGCAGGTGCTCGCCGCCGCCGAGGCCGCCTATATGCCGAAGGGCAGCATCATCGCGCCGTTCAATCCCATCGTGGTCAATACCGGCGCCAAGCTGGTGCTGATCGACACCGGCTACGGCCCCGGCCTCGGTCCGACGGTGGGGCTGCTGCCGTCGACCTTGGCCGCCGCCGGCATCGACCCCAAGGCGATCGACATCGTCTTGATCTCGCACATGCACGGCGACCACATCCTCGGGCTCAAGACCCCCGACGGCGCGCTCGCCTTCCCCAACGCCGAGATCAAGGTGCCGGCCGTCGACTGGGCGTTCTGGATGAACGACGACAACATGAGCCGGGCGCCGGAGGGGTTCACCAAGGCCTCGTTCGGATTCAACCGCAAGATCTTCTCCAACCTCGCGGACAAGGTGACGCGCTACGAATGGGGCCGCGAGGTCGCGCCCGGCATCAGCGCGGTCGACACCAGCGGCCACACGCCCGGGCACACCGCCTTCGTCATCGCGTCGGGGTCGGCGCAGCTGCTCTTCCAGGGCGACGTCACCAACGTGCCCGACCTGTTCCTGCGCAATCCCGACTGGCAGGTGATGTTCGACCACGAGCCGGAGAAGGCGGTGGCGACGCGCCGGCGCGTCTACGACATGGCGTCGGCCGACAAGCTCCTGGTCTCGGGCTATCACTTCCCGTTTCCCGGCCTCGGCTATATCGAGAAGGCCGGCGGCGGCTATCGGCTCATCCCGGCCGCGTGGAACCCGGTGATTTGAACGCGATGGTTCGCTCGATGCCGAAGGTCGTCCCAAGGCGAACCGCGGTTCGCGCGGCGGCGGTGATGCTCGCGCTGCAGGCTTGGGCGGCCGTGGCCGGTGCGGGATCGTGCGCCGCCGGTGAGGAAAAGCAGGCCGCGGGCGAGCCGACCCGCACCGGCAAGGAGCGGCTCGGCGGCAAGGCGAGCGACGAGCAGCGCATCGACAATTGCAAGGTGCCGATCGATCTGCGCGGTCCGAAGCCGCGGCCGGACCAATGCCGCGACGGTGCCGATACGGCCGTGCCGCGCTGAACGCAGCGGCGCGGAAACTGCGTCCGGCCGGTCCCTTCCCGCAGCCGTAGATGGTCCGATGCGGCCGGCGCATCGCCCGCGAGCTTGCGCGCAGCCCCGCGACAACGCACCTTGGCGCCCATCCCGTCGCACTGGGGAAAAGGTCAGATGATTTCGCGTGGAAGGTTGCTCGCTGCCTGTCTCGCAATGGCTTTGCTTGCGCTTTGCGCCCGCGACGCGTGGTCGCAGAGAACGATCAAGCTCGTCGTTCCGGTGCCGCCCGGCGCCAGCACCGATTTCGTCGCCCGCCTGATGGCGGAGCAGATCGGCCGCGCGCAAGGCGTCACGATGGTGATCGAGAACCGCCCGGGCGCGAGCGGAATGATCGGCACCGAAGCGGTATCGCGCGCCGCGCCCGACGGCGCCACCCTGCTGATGACCGCCAACACCTATCTCATCGACGCGCAGGTACGGAAGGCGAGCTATCATCCAGTGACCAGCTTCGAGCCGCTCTGCTTCCTGGTGGAGTCGCCGGCGGTGCTCGTCGTCAACGGCGCATCGCCCTATCGCACGCTGGCCGATCTCCTCAACGCCGCCCGCGCCCGGCCGGGCGAATTGACCATGGCGAGCGTCGGCCCGGGGACGTCCTTTCAGATCGGATTCGTGACCTTCACGCGCATGGCCAACGTCAGCATGACCTACGTCCCCTATGCCGGCAGCGCGCCCGCGGTGAACGCGGCGCTGGGCGAGCATGTGACCTCGGTGTTCGCGGGCTACGCCGTGGTGGCCGAGCACTTGAAGGCGGGCAAGCTGCGCGCGCTCGCCGCCGCCACCCGCAAGCGCATCGCTCCGCTGCCCGAGGTGCCGACCTTCGACGAGTCCGGCTTCAAGGAGCTGGAAGTGGACAACTGGTTCGGCGTGATCGCGCCGGCGAAGACGCCGAAGGAGACGCTCGCCCAGGTCGCCGGCTGGTTCACCACCGCGCTCGAGCTGCCCGAGGTCAAGGAGCGGCTCGCCGCCCAGGGCCTCTATCCCGTGGGCACCTGCGGCGCAGATTTCGCGGCGCTCATTCGCAAGCGCTACGACGAATACGGCGAGGCCATTCGCGCCGCCAACATCAAGGCGGAGTAGGGCGGGCACCTACCATCTGCCCAGCCCCGGCGTTCCGGCCGGGCCGCACCGGCCCAGGATGGGGCAGATCCAGGCGCCCGTATCGGCGCGCGGCGCCGATTGCCGCGACGCCTTCACCGCCTCATGGGTCCAAAGCGCGCACAGCACGACGAAGGCGGCGATCCATCCCGCGTTGCGCAGATGCGGACTTCTGAACCGCCACACTAGGCCCGCCCTCTGGGCACGCCGGAGCGCTGCGCCAGCAACTCGGTCATGATCCGGCGCGCGGCGCTGACGCAGGCGTCGGCCAGGATGGCGGCATCGCGCTCGGCCGCGCCTTCCGCCACCGCGCCCGCCTCGAGCTCACGCCGCAGCTCGGCGAGATAGGCGTCGCGCGCCCGGCTTGACGGCAGCTCGGCGGCATAACTAGCGATCTCGGTGGCCCAGACGACGACTTTCTTGGTGAGTTCCTCGGTCATCATCACCTGAATCGAGCGGGTCTCCTCGGCAGGCCGATTGTGATTGCCGCGGCATTCGACGTCCAGATGGAGGTGAACGGTGTCCGAGTTCAAGGGCGCTACACGAGGCCGTGAGGTCGACACGACGACGGCGAGCGCGCACCTGCCGAGTCTCGACATCGAGATCGTTCATCGCCGCTTGCCGGACGGCGACGCCGAGCAGATTTCGATCCACTTGCAGGCTGTGCCTTCGTTCGAGGCGTTCGGCCGCTATCTCGAGGCCGCCGACCCCTTCGCGTTCTGGGCGCAAGCCGCGCGCCTGGCCTGGTTCCCCTGGCTCGCGGTCGCGCGCGCCGTGATGCCGCCCGAGCTCACTCCGCCGTTGCGATCCGCCGGCTCGGATGCTGTCTCGCGCTCCGCGGCCGATGCGCCGGCGTCGACGAGGTCGCAACACACCTCGCGCCGTGTCAGCGCTTGGCGTGGCCTGGAAAGGCGCGAGGCACCAGCGAGCCGATGAGCATTTGCAGCAGCACCCAGCGCGAGTAGAGCAAGTCCGCGAGCCACCTGTTGCCGACAGGCTTGCCGAACGCGTACTTGACGCGCGGCCAGGCATAGATCGCCTGCAGCGACCTCCGCGCTCCCGGATACGCCAGCAGGTTCGACATGTGCCGAAGTGGAGTTCGAAACGTGATCGAGACCGTGGCACCCCAGCCGGCACGAGCCGATTCGAATGCGTGCCACCAATGCTGGGGGATGTAGATGAGGTCTCCGCGGTGGACCATGCCAGTCAGAACCGGAAGGTCACGCAGGAGACGGGCCTGGTCGCCGTCCAGCAGCGCGCAGCTCTCGAACAGCGGAAAGAATGCCTTCCATACCGAATTGGTCGGCGGCAACAGCGCGACGTGCTTGCTGCCGGCGGCCTGGAGCGTCAAGGTTTCGTCGGCGGCATGGAAGTGCCAATCGGTGTAGCTGTTCTGATAAAGAAACAGCCGCCAATGGTACAAGCGTGGACGCTGCGCCTCGAGGTCGATGAAGTCCAGTCGCGGAAGGTCGGCGCGCAATGCGGCGCCGGGCCGATCGCCGGCGAGCGATACCGCGTAGGCGGCGAGATAGGCGGATCGCGATCGTTGCAGTCGCGCGAAGAAGGCGGCGAGTGACATGCTGCGGCCCCAAGACTTGATGCGGGCGCGCACGTCCGATTCGGCAAATGGCGCGAACAGAATGCCGGAATGGTCGTATCCCCCGCCGAGGACGAAGTCCGCGCCGAGCTTGTCGACGAGGGAGTCCGGCGTCCAATTGATGTAGTCGCCGGGCACGGGGCCGCGGATGATGCACGGCCGATGTCGCAGGACATAGTCGTGCCGGAACGTCTTGGCGGTGAGATCGGAGAGCTTGACGACCTCGATCGGGGCGGCATGGGGGCAGGCCTGCAAAGGCGCCAGCCTGCTCTTGACCGTGCCGCTGGGCTCCTCGAAAGCGCGCGGTGCTGGGTTCAACATGGTGTCTGTCCGGCTGTGATCATGCTGCAAGCGAAAGCGTGATGCCGGCGTCCCGCAAGCGTGCCTCGATATCGGCGTCGGTGGTCGCAGCGTCGCCGAGCAGTGCTTCGACCATGACGGTCGCGGTCTCGCACGCGGCTGCGGCGATGAGGGCGACGTCGCTCTTGTCCAATGTCGCGACGAACTCGATCAGCTCGTCGACGTGCTCGTCGTCGGCGCCGACCCCGCTGTGAACCCGCAGGCATCGGGTCGCGTCGACCCCGGGCGGGCAGAGCGCCTGGTACGCGTTGATGTCCTTTTCACCGTATAATATCGCGAGGCGTTCCATGCAGTAGGTGTAGCCGAGGACGGCCATCGGGTAGGGCCGCTTGGAATACGAGTCCAGGTGCGCGAGCAATCGAAGGGAGACAGGTGGCCGCAGTATCTCCACGACCCTTCGGGCAGGTAGGCCCAAGGCGGCCAGATCCCGCAGGGCGAGGCGATCGTGCCCGGTCTCCTCGCGAACCTTCAGCTCCAGGAACGCGGCGACATCGTCCCGCTTCAAGCCCTTGAAGGTGGCCGCCGCACGGGCCAGCCGTGGAGGAGTCTGAAGATGGTGGTAGCTGCCCGCCAGCATGTACACCAACCGTGTGAGGCTGATCAGCTGGCGCTGGCCCTGCTTGCCGCGTGTGCCGAACGCGGCATAGAGGGCGCCGTTCAGCAGCGCGCGCACGGTTCGCGCCGAGCGATAGCTTTCGCCAGGCACGGCTACAGTTTCGCGCTGCGGAGCGACCCTCGACACCCGGAACGTGTTGCTCTCGGTCGCGATGACCCACTGACCCGGTGCGACGCTCACCGGCGCGCTCCTCTCGATGTCCAACATTGCGGGCTCCTCTCATCGGCGAGCGTGGCAGGCTGCCCCCCGTCCGGGGGGCAGCCCTTTGTTGCGCGGACTACATGCCTTCAAACATGCAAGTCCGCACCCACTCGGTGACCTGCTCCAGATCCTCCTCGGTGCGTTCCTGTTCGGACTGCTCGAGCTCAAGGTCTGTCTGTTGGTCCTGCATGTGTGCCTTCCTTTATGCAGATGAGCTGCTGCTCATCCCGGATGAGTTTCCGCCGCTTCTGCGCCGGAGACGCGACCGCAATTGCGGGCTGCGCCGACCAACAATGACGCCGTCTCGTGCGATCCGATCAATCGCGCAGAAGGACTAGCTCCCCGGTCAAACGGGCTAATACGCGTGCGCCGCGGCTGGGCGCACCCGCGCGAGGTCGACTTGCGGCGTCGAGAGAGAGGCAAGAGGATCGGGGCAACAGATCTGCTCGTCGGACGAGGCCACGAGCGCCAGGTCCATCCGCCTTTGCACGGCGAAATGACGAAGCAGGGCGCTGACGTGAATCTTTACGGTATGGGGGGACAAATCGAGCTCCCTGGCGATTTCCTTATTGGAGCATTTGTTCATCAGCAGCCTGAGCACCGCGCCTTGCCGTCCGGTCACTCCTCTCGCCTTTCGGCGCAGCATGGGCGGTGCGTGGTCTTGCTCGCGCCGGCCGCGGCCCGGCGCGAGCCCGCTCGGCGGGATATAGATCGCTCGCTCGAGGAGCATTCCGATTGCACATTCGGTTTCCGATTGGCTAGCTGATCCGAGAATGTAACCGTTCACTCCCGCCGCCAAATAACCGAGTATCACGTCGGCATTGCCGGTACGGGAAAACACCGCGAGAATCAGTCGAGGGTGCTCGGCGCGAAGCACCCTGAAGTCGATCGGCCCATCCGGATCGCTCGCGTCGATGTCGAAAATCGCCGCGAAGAATTGATCAGACCTCAATCGCGTCGCTGCATCGGCAAAGCACGAGGCCTCCACGATGGATGCGCCAGGCATGACGCCGCGTACGATGCTGCCGATACCTTTCCGCAGAATGCAGTCCCCCGCGATCAGGATCCTACGGCGATCGGTTGCAGAGGTTTCGTCCACCACGACACATCCTCCTGTTTCCGGCGTTGCGCGAATTCCTCGTCAGGTCCTGCATCGAAGCCGGCCCGGAGCGCATGGCGCCCTCGCGGGCGGGCAACCTGTCGACGCTCGGTACCCCTTGCCGACCGGGTTCCAACGAGGGCGGCGACTTCACGGCCGCGCCGGCATTCGGCTTCGAAATGGCGCCCAACGCTGCTGTCGCGCGCCGACGCGGTGGCCATGCGGGAGCGGCTGTTGCGTGTCCGCTTGGAGCGGTGGGTTGAAAGGCTTACCGCCAGCATAGTTCGGGCATTGCCGTGGCGAGTGTGATCTAGTTCACACACCGGCTCGCCGCGGTTCGCGGATGCGCATAGAATCGCGGTCCTTTGGACAGGCCGCGCACGACCCGATGATAGTGCCGAGGTCGCCAACCCGCCGAGGATGTCCGTGGCCGCGCCGCTCGAGTTCTTTTTCTTCTACGGCAGCATTCACAGCTATCTGTCGGTCATGCGCATCGACGCGGCGGCCGCGCGGGCCGGTGTGACCGTGCGCTGGCGCCCGTTCAACCTGCGCGAAATACTGATCGAGCAGAACAACACCGGCTTCACCCGGAACGAGGTGAAGATGAACTATGTCTGGCACGACGTGGAGCGCCGCGCGAAGCGTCACGGCATCCCGTTCGCCGGTCGCGCGCCCTATCCCGCCGATCCGGACCTGCTGGCCTTGCGCGTCGGGCTCATTGCCGCGCAGGAGGGCTGGTGCGCGCCCTATTCGCGCGCGACGTTCCACGATTGGTTCATCGATCGTCGCGCCCCCGGCGTCGGCGATCACGTCGAGCGCGTCCTGTCGTCGCTCGGCAAGTCACTTGACGAGGCCGCCGACGTCATCGCCCGCGCCGGCAGCGCGCAGGGTGTCCGCTTGATGCAGGACGCGACCGACGCCGCGCGCAAGCTCGGCATTTTCGGCGCGCCGACCTTCGCCGTGGGAACGGAAATCTTCTGGGGCGACGATCGCCTGGAGGAGGCGATCGCGTTTGCGGTGAGGCGTTAGCTGGTGATCGCTAAGGCTGGCAGCCCTCGTCGATCCACTTCTCGAACAGGGCGATGTTGTCCGCGGACCACGGTCCGCCGGTGCTCACTGGCGGCATCACGGCCCCTGTCTCGCCCTTGAGGCGATCGAGGATGTGCGGGGCATTGGTCTTCACATCGTCGTAGCTCGCGAGGTCGCAGAAGAACGCCATGCGGCTGATATCGATGGGTCTGAACAGCGGACGGATATCGGTGGCGTAGCTGACTGCCATGCAGGCCCCCGCGGGGATGGACATCGCCCGATGGTTTCTAGTCGGCCGCATCGAGCACGATGCGCGAGGTCGCAGCCGAATCGGCACTCAAGGGTGACCGGCCGGCGGGCTCCCGCCGCCGGAGGTCTGGTTGCCGACCGGTGCCGGTGGAGTCGGCTCGGGCGGGGAGAATGCGTCCGTGGTCACGAACATGACCCAATCGCGCCCCGCCTGGTTGGCCTTGTTGTGACAGAACATGCAGGTGGCGCCGCTGTCGTCACGTTGGAAATAAGTTTCCATGGTGGTGTTGCTCATCGCGTAGCCGACGCTCTGGCTCGGAACTCCGTTATTGCCGGGGCTTTCCGGCTGCGGCTCGGTCGGCCACTGGGTCGACACCAGCATATAGTTCTGCCAGACCGTGCCCTTGATCTGCGGCAGGTTCCAATAGGCTTCGTTCATTTTCATGCTCGCGCGCGAAATCGGCTGCTGGCGGACTACCTGCATCGGCACGGGCAATTGATCGGGGTCGGGCGGATTGCTCGGCGAGATCGGCCGCGGCGGAATCTCGGGAGTCAGCGTCTGCGGCCCGTTCGGATCGTAGAATGAGAACGGCACGCCCTCGGGCGGCTTGGGCTCGCTGGTCAATCCCGGCACGTTGTCGACATGCTCGAAGCTGGACCATATCCACTGCGGCCGGTATTTCGTCTTGGTCACGATGTGCAGCCCGACCAGCGCGATATCCCGCGCCGTGCATTTGCCGGAACGCTCGTCGAAGACCGCGGCGCCCGGCGCGACGTAGTAGCGTGCACGGATCGCCGGCGTGTCCTTGTCGGTGAGAATGCGCCAAGCGGCCTTGACCGCCGTCGAGCCGACATTGAAGGGCACAGGCGTCGTCTTCTTCGGCAGGTTGCTGGCGATATACCACTTGTGCTCGACGATCGAGTTGAATTCCGGTTCGTTCACCCGCACTTCGTAGCGCACATAGGTCCGGTTCTTCGCCACCAGCGGATTGGACACTTTCTTCAGCCCTATATCGGCCTGGTTGAAATCGCTGAATGGTTGGAACGAGTGCAGCGTCACCACGTCATTGGCGAAGCCCGGGCCACATGGGTTCGCGCCCTGATAGGATGCCCACGGACTAGGCGCCGCGCCGTTCGGCTGAAAGATCTCGTAACGCGATTTCCACGTGGTCCATACGCGCGGGCCGGCTGCGTCGCCGAAGGCCTTCGTGCGATCGGGCTTGCCGCGATCGGCAGCGCCGACGATGGCGGGCCAGTTGAGCGCGATGAAGCTGCGCCAGCTGTAGTCGTTGAAGATCTCCTCCGGGTCGCCGTCGGGAGATCCCAGGTCCGGACGATCCGGGGAGACGCTCGGCGGAGGGACTTGCGCCGCGACAATTCCCACCCCCGCGAAGAGAAGCACGAGCAACCCCGGCGCGGCGAGCGCACCCCTCGAACCGTTCATGGCCCATCCACCCATAGCGCGATAAATATCCGTTATGCAACTAAAACGAGAAAAAAGGCGCGCTGTCAAGAGTCAATTCGCCTCACCGTCTTTGGCCTTGCAACGGGCGCCAGCATGACCCGCGGCAGATGCCTGCCGCCCGCATTCAAGATTAATTCAGTCGCGCGAGCAATTCCTTCGCCTCGGTCAGGTCGGCGGTGTCGAAGCCCTCGGTGAACCAGCCGAAAGTCTCGGCGAGTTGCGCGCGCGCCTCCGCCCTCCTGCCCTGGCCGAGCAGCAGCCGCGCCAGCGAGGTGGTGGCGCGCAGCTGCAACGAGCGGGCCTGCTGGGTCTTCGCGACAGCGATCGCCTCCCGGTAGCCGCGCTCCGCCTCCTCCGCAGCCTCGGGATGCGCCGCCAGCAGAACATTGCTGCGCACCCTGCGCAGCTCGGCCTCCCACGCGCGGCCGGACACGTCGCTGATCTGCTGCAGCGCCCCCTCGACCGTCGCCAGCGCGGTCTTCGGATCTCCCGCATCTGCCTGCACGGCGGCGAGCGATGCGAGCATGAAGCCTCGCAAGTGGCCGAGCTGGCTGCGCCTTGCTTCCGCGATCGCCGCCTGCATCTCGAGAGTCGCCTCCTCCTGCTGGCCCATCTTCGCGAGCGCACAACCCCGTCCGAACCGCGAATAGAGCTCGTAGAGATTGACCCCATGCTCCCGCGACACGGCAAGACTGCGATCCGCGTACATCAGCGCGTCTTGGTTCTGGCCACGCAACAATTGCACTGCGGACGTCACGTATTGGGCGAAGGCGACGGTGTAGGGCTCGGCCCGCTCGGTCGCCAGCGCGAGCGCTTGGAACACGTTGTCATGGGCCTGGGCAGGATAGCCCAGCAGCCACAAGTCCCAGGCTAATATCAATTGGCCGGCGATACTGGGGTCCACCGCGTACGACAGGGCCGTTTCCTCGGCGGCCATTCGCTGCCCCAGCGCCACGGCTCGCTCTAGATGCTCGCGCGCTCCAACGAAATCACCGAGGGTGAAGAGCGTGCTCCCGAGCGCGCGATTTCCGACGCTCAGCGACAGCGGATCGCCGAGCTGCTCGGCCTTGGCGAGCAGCGACTTGCCGAGTTCGATCGCCCGGTCGTGGCGTGCCCGCATCCAATAATGTCCCCACAGGCCAGAGGTGGCCCGGATCTCCTTCCGAGGCTCGCCGACCTCCACGCTCAAGCTGCTGGCGCGCTCGAACGACTTGCGCGCGTCATCTGCCGAGTATCCGCGCACTGCGATGAAACAGAGGCCGAGCAAGAGCTGAATCTCCAACTCCTTGGCCGTGCGCTCCGGCGAGGCCGGCAGCAGCTCCAGGAATTCCAGCGCCTTTTGAAATTGGACGATGGCCTCGAGATTGGCCGATCGACTGCGGGCGCGCCGGCCTCCCGACAGCCAGTACAGCGCGGCGAACTCCGCATTGCCGGCCATGCTGTAGTGGTAGGCGACGAGCTCGGGCCGACTGGTGATGATCTCGGGCCGTTCCTTCTCGAGCACCGCGGCGACCTTTGCATGGATCTCCGCCCGGCTGGACTTGAGCAGCGACTCGTAGGCGGCGTCACGCACCAGCGCGTGCTTGAACGCGTAACGGGGAGACGTCCTGCTGTCGATGAGGTGAACGATCTCGCTCTGCTCGAGATGGGCGAGCGTCGAATCGAGCTCCGTATCGGTCAATGACGAAACGCTGCGGATCATGTCGTAGGAAAACTCCCGTCCGATGACCGCCGCCATCTGCGCCACGCTTCGCGCCTGCGGCGCTCGATCGAGCCGCGCCACCAGCGAGTCGCGCAAGGAATCCGGCACCAACTGGGAGGCCGAGGACCCGGTGCGCTGGTCGCTCGCGTCGCGCTCGTCGAGGCCGCCCGATTCGACGGCGCCGCGCGCGAGCTCTTCGACGAACAGCGGAATGGAGTCGCTGTCCTCGATGATCCTCTTCATCACCTCCGGCGAGACCGTCCTTTCGCGCAATGCCAGCCGCGCCATCTCGGCGAGGTCGCGGCGGCCGAGGCGAGTGACGCTCAACCCGCTCACGTTGCCGCGAATGCCGGAATACTCCGGCCGGTGCGTCACGACCAGGAGAACGCGCGCGTCTTCGATCTGGCCCGCGATCAGGTCAACCAGCTCCTGCGTCGAGGGGTCGATCCACTGCGCGTCCTCGACCACGCAGAGGATGGGGTGCTTCGCCGCAAGGCCGAGCAGCAGATCGAGCAGCACGAACAGGGTCTGGGTCTTCCTCTGCTGGGCACTTTGTGCAAGCGGGGCATTTTGACCCTCGATAGGAACCGAGAGCATTTCCGCAACGAACGGAAGCGCCTTGTCGACCTGCACCGTCGCGCGCGAAAGCAGCTTCTCGATCTTCCGCAGCTTGACCGAATCGGAGTCCTCGCTTGCGAGCTCGCCGAGCCGCTCGATCTGCTGCATGACCGGAAACAGCGGGCTTTGCATGCAGTGGGGCAGGCACTGCAAGCTGAGGGTGAAATGCGGCTCGCTTTTGATCCGCTCCTCGAGCTCGTGGATGATGCGCGACTTCCCGATCCCGGCCATGCCGGAAATGCAGATGGTCTGCCCTTCCCCGTCTTTGGCGTCGCGCCAGCGCTCCTGCAGGAAAGCGAGCTCGGTGCGCCGCCCGACCAGCGGGGTCAAGGCGGCGGCATGGGCCGCCTGAAAGCGGCTGGTGTCTTCCCGCACATGCCGGACGAGAAACGCGCGCACGGGGGCTGCCACGCCCTTTAGCTCCTTGAGCCCCAGATCTTCCCGCTCGAACCGCGCTGAGATCAGCCGGCTCGTGGTCTCGGCGATGACGATCGAATTGGGCACGGCGAGCGCCTGCAGGCGCGCCGCCACGTGCAACGCTTCGCCGACCGCGCCGGAAGGCTTCGACGGATCGCCGAGACCGCTTTCGCTGACCATCACCATGCCGGTGCTGATGCCGACGCGCACCCGCAGCGGTTCCGGGCCCGCGATCGCCTTTACCGCCTCGATCACCTCGAGCCCGGCGCGCACCGCGCGCTCGGAGGCATCCTCGTAGGCGGCGGGCCAGCCGAAATAGGCCTCGATGGCGTCGCCGCGATATTGCGAGATGTGACCTTCGTGACGCTCGATGATTGTTCCGCATGCACGCTGAAAGGTCTGCATCACGCGTCCGAAATCCTCGGGATCGAGCGATCCGGCGAGCCGCGTCGAGTCGACGAGGTCGCAGAACATGACGGTGATCTGGCGGCGTTCGGCTTGTCGTCGCTCGATTGCTCCGCCTTGCGTCCTCTCGTCGCGTGCCGTCTGCCGGGGAGCCAGCTCGGAGATGGCGGCGAGCAATTTGAGGCGCGGACCGACCGGTAGCCCGATCCGCTCCAGCATGCTGTCGGTGAGATAGGGCAGCGAGTCGGAGTCGATCTGGTGGTCCTCGAAGGCGCTCGCGTACTGGCCGAGACCGAGCCCCCGCAACCATGCCGAAACGTCACGCACTCGCCAGCCTCCAATCCGTCAAGCGCGGTGCCTGGGCGTCATGAGCTGCGCCGTTTTTTCGGGGTCCCTCGGCCTTGGCATCATAATGCGCGGTTCGAAGACTTTCGCCTCCCCCTCGATAGCGGGCCCGCCTATTCCCTCATAAGAGGCCTTGATGATATAGCTTGTTGCAGTACTGCCAAAGGCCTCCGGGCTGCCGGCGCGGCAGCCGCAACGCAGGTACGCCTGCCGATGCGCGTCGCGCAATGCAAGCCGGAGCGAAGTTCGGGACGATCATGAAGCGCCGTCAATTCCTGGCTGCGGTCGGTGGTAGTGTCGGCGCCATACCCTTGCCCGCCATCGCCCAGACGACGCCGCAGGTCAGGTGGCGGCTCACGGCGAGCTGGCCGAAGTCGCTCGACACGCTCTACGGCGCCTGCGAAGTGTTCGCCAAGCGTGTCGGCGAGATCACCGACAACGATTTCCAAATCCAGGTGTTTGCTGCCGGCGAGATCGTGCCTGCTTTGGCGGTGCTCGACGCCGTGCAGAACCAGACCGTCGAGATCGGCCACACCGGGGCCTATTACTACTGGGGCAAGGACGCGACGCTCGCGCTCGGCTCCGCGATCCCGTTCGGTCTCAACACGCGGCAGATGGAGTCCTGGCTCGTGCACGGCGGCGGCAACGAGCTGTTGCAAGAAGTATTCGCGCGTTTCAATTGCTACGGCATCCCCATGGGCAATACCGGATGCCAGATGGGTGGCTGGTTCCGGAAGGAGATCAACAAGGTCGAGGATTTGCACGGCCTCAAGTTTCGCATCGGCGGCTTTGCCGGCAAGATCATCAGCAAGCTCGGTGTCGTGCCGCAACAGCTGGCGCCCGGCGACATCTATCCTGCGCTCGAGAAGGGCACGCTCGACGCGGTGGAATGGGTTGGACCTTACGACGACGAGAAGCTCGGCCTCTACAAGATCGCGAAATATTACTACTACCCCGCATGGTGGGAGGGCAGCACGAACGCCCATACGTTCGTCAATCTGGACAAATGGAATGCGCTGCCCAAGCATTATCAGGCCGCGCTGCTGGCGGCCGCGAGCGAAGCCGGGCAGTGGATGACCACCAAGTACGACGCCGCCAACCCGCCGGCATTGAAACGGCTCGTCGCCGGCGGCGCGCTGCTGCGTCCGTTCTCGCAGGAGATCATGGAAGCCTGCTACAGGGCGGCGAACGAGGTCTATGCCGAAACCGCCGCGGCGAACCCGCGCTTCAAGAAGGTCTACGACAGCTACGTCGCCTTCCGCGGCGACAGCTATCTGTGGTGGCAGGTGGCCGAGATGGCGTTCGACAGCTTCCAGGTGCGGATGCGCGCGCGAACGTGAGGGGTTATGTGAGGTGGATGACGCCGCTCTGACGCAGGGCGTCCGGATCTCGCCCGAAGCGCTGCTGGTCGCGATGCCCGACGGCCGCTCCTGGCTGATGAACGTCGGCTCGTCCGCCCTCACCGCGCTGCCGGTGTCGGCCGTGGCCGCCGAGCACGCGACCTTGGCCGCAAGCTTGGTCGAGGGCGCAATCAGCGCCGGCCTCGCCGAGGCCGCGCCCGCTCCCGCAACCGGATCGCTCACCCTGCTTCGCTACATTCGCTGGCTCGCGGGCAACTATGTGTTCGCCGGGCAGACGCCGGGCCTGTTCCGTCGCGCCGCCGAGCGGTTCGAGGCATCTGGGCGGCGGGATCTTGCAGAATTCGCGCTCCAGAAGGCGGCGGAGGAAACCGGCCACGCCGACCTCGCCTATCGTGACATGGAAAGCTTGGGACTGCCCGCTGCAGAAGTGATCGCGCTCATCCAGCCGCCCAGCGCAACCGTATTTGCGCATCGCTTTCGCGACTACGTGGAGTCCGCCACGCCGATCGCGCTGTTCGGTTTCAGCTACTGCTTGGAGCGCATGGCGGTCGAGCGCGACGATGCGTTCATCCGCGCCGTCGAAGCGATCTGTCCACCGCAAGTTCGGGCCTGCCGCTTTCTCAAGGTTCACAGCAATGTCGGCAGCGACGGCGGGCACGTTCACGAGCAGTTGTCGTTCTTCGAGGCGTTGACCGGCGAGGAGCTGGCCCTGGTCACGTCCGCGGCCTACGAAACCGCAGAGCTCTTGGCTCGGCAGCCGCTGACCGACCAGGCGCTATCGGACGAGGAGATCGATCGTCGTCTTCGGGGCGCGGGTATCGGGGTCCCGCAGTCCTTGCACTGAACCCCGAAGAGGCCCCCGCTCATGTGATGGCTTTGAGTTCCTACTGAAATCGCAGCAAGGCCGCGCCGCGGTGGCGCCGGGTCGCTCGAAGGGTGGATTCTTGCACTGGACGAACTGAGCGCGTTATGCAACCTTACGGTGCGGAGCACGGCCAATGCCGCGGTGCCGGGCCGAAGTCGCAGCGATACGGAGGAGAGCAGTCATGCCGCCAGCCAAATACTGGGACCCCCTGAAGGTCGGAGTCCAAGTCCAGAGTAACTATGCCTTCATGGAGAAACTGTTCGACGACACGCAGCAGAAGCAGCTCCGGGACAGGTTGTTTTCGTATGCGACCGAACAGGACTTGCGCACGGCGCTCGAGGCCGAGGGCATCCCGCTTCTGGCTGGCGTCCGGCTCATGCTGGTCGATATCGAGAATGCACGAACGAAAACCTACGGTCCGATAAACGCGGCGACTGAGGACTTCTACCTCTTGACGCTGCCTCCGGTGCCCCGCCGACCGACAGCGGACCCGGGGAAACAAGATCACAAGCGCAGTCAAGCCTGGGAGGGGGCGTGGCACCACGCCATCGTCGACGGCTACGGCATGTAGCCGAGGGAAGGTCGCCCCATGAGCGGCCACACCGAGGCGGCGCGACCTAGCGCGATGGTCGTGCCGCGTAGCCCACAATAATCCGAGCGTGCGACGGCGCGGCAGCCCGCGCCGCGTCGGCGCAATCGTGCTCGTCACTTCGCGGTTGCGGCCGCCGCCTTGATCTTGTTGTAGAACTCCTTCAGCGGTGCGCTCTTGTCGAGCACCGGCTGGATGGCTGCGGACGCGCGCCGCTCGGCCTCCTGCTGCTCCGCAGGCGACAAGGTCGCGACCTTGCCGCCGCGTTCCTTCCACGTATTGTTGTCCTGCACGAGGCGGGCGGCGTGCCACTTGTTGGCCTCGGGTTCGACCGTGGCGGCGGCCTTGGTCACCGCCTCCTTCAGGTCGGCCGGCAGCCGGTCGTACCAGACCTTGCTGACGAGGTTCAGCGTCACGATCGCCCACAGATGCGTGTCGAGCACGTTGGGGGCGCCGTCGTAATACTTGAACGCGACGAACACCGGCATGCCGGAACTGACCCCGTCGATCGTGCCCTGGGTCAGCGCGGGCAGAACCTCGCCGAGCGACATCGGCACCGCCGCGCCGCC
>Ga0081455_10002626_pt1 | contig 21306 bp, 14 predicted proteins | sample TabmetS3T2R1_FD_70207 | JGI IMG/M metagenome (GOLD analysis project Ga0081455, IMG submission 70207) | Tabebuia heterophylla rhizosphere microbial communities from the University of Puerto Rico - S3T2R1 | ecosystem: Host-associated > Plants > Roots > Rhizosphere ...
CCCGAGATGCGGAGCGCCGGTCTCGACCGCGAAGACCTCCTCACCATCTATCGGAACATGCTGATCACGCGCGGCATCGAGGAGCGCGGCCACATCCTCTACAAGCAGGGAAAGATCCCCGGGTCGTTCTACACGGGCCGAGGGAACGAGGGTGCGTCGGTCGCGATCGCCACTGCGATGGGCCCGGACGACGTCGGTACGCCGCTGCACCGCGACATGGGCGTCCACATCACCCGCGGCGTCGAGCCGTGGCGGATCTTCGCCAACTACATGGGGCGCGTCGACGGGCCGACCCGCGGACGCGACGGGAACGTCCACATGGCCGACTCGCGACTCGGCCTGATGGCCATGGTCAGCCACCTGCCCGCGATGCTGCCGGTCGCGGTCGGAGCCGCGCTTGCCTTTCGCATCCGCGAGGAGCAGCGGGTCTCCGTCGGCTGGTTCGGCGAGGGTTCCGCGGCACGCGGCGATGCGCACGAGGCGATGAACCTCGCCGGCGTCCGGCGGTTGCCGATCGTCTTCATCTGCGACAACAACCAGTGGGCTTATTCGACGCCCACACACCTCGGGTTCGCGAGCGAGCACATCGCCGACCGCGCCGCGGGGTACGGGTTCGAGGGGGTCGTCGTCGACGGCACCGACGTGCTCGGGGTCTACCGGGAGGCGAAGCGCGCGATCGAGCGTGCCCGAGCCGGGGAGGGGCCGACGCTGATCGAATGCCTGACCCTGCGGATGGAGGGCCACGCGGTCCACGACGACGCCTTCTACGTCCCGAAGGACATGTTCGAGCAGTGGGCGAGGCAGGACCCGATCGAGCGCTTCCGGCTCTGGCTACGGGAGAACGCCGACCTGCGCGACGAGGAGGAGGACGAGATCTCGGCCGAGATCAAGAAGCTGCTGAACGACGCGATCAAGCGGGCCGAGGAGTCCCCGCTTCCCGACCCGTCCGACCTGATGGACGGCGTGTACGCGTCTCCCGAGGACCTCGACACCCCGCACCACAAGTAGGCATGCCCGAGCGCACCTACCTCCAGGCGATCTCCGACGGCCTCCGCCAGGAGATGCGGCGGGACAAGCGCGTGTTCGTGATCGGCGAGGACGTCGGCGTCTACGGCGGCGCCTTCAAGGTCACGCTCGGCTTCCAGGAGGAGTTCGGGCCGTGGCGCGTGATCGACTCGCCGCTCTCCGAGACCGCGATCGTCGGCGGCTGCACGGGCGCCGCGATCATGGGCATGCGGCCCGTCGCCGAGATGCAGTTCGCCGACTTCGTCTCCTGTGCGTGGGACCAGCTGGTCACGGTCGCCGCGAAGCAGTTCTACCGCGCGGGCACGCCGGTTCCGATCGTCGTCCGCCTGCCGTCGGGAGGCGGCTTCTCGGGCGGCCCGTTCCACTCCCAGAACCCGGAGAGCTCGTTCGCGCACATCGCCGGCCTCAAGGTCGTCTGCCCGGCCACGCCCGAGGACGCCAAGGGCCTCCTGATCAGCGCGATCGAGGACCCCAACCCCGTCCTCTACTTCGAGCACAAGCATCTCTACCGCCGGATCAAGGCCGACGTGCCTGAGGAGCGCTACACGACCCCGTTCGGAAAGGCGCGCATGCACCGGGAAGGCGACGACGTCACAGTCATCACGTGGGGCGCGATGGTCTACACGGCCGACGAGGCGGCGAAGCAGCTGGAGGGCGACGGGATCTCTACCGAGATCGTCGACCTTCGGACGCTCGTCCCCTGGGACCGCGAGGCGGTGCTCGAGAGCACGCGCAAGACCTCCAAGGTGCTCGTCCTCCACGAGGACACGCGGACGGGCGGGTTCGGCGGAGAGATCGCCTCGACGATCGTCGAGGAGGCGTTCGAGGATCTGGACGCGCCCGTGAAGCGCATCGCGGCGCCCGACTCGCCGGTTCCCTTCTCGCCGCCGCTCGAGAAGGCGTTCATTCCGCAGGTCGAGGACGTGGCCGCAGGGATCCGGGAGCTGGCTGAGTACTAGCGCTTATGGCGACGCCCACCGCAGTCGACGTCGTGATGCCCCAGATGGGCGTGTCCGTCTCCGAGGGGACGATCACGAAGTGGCTCAAGCAGGAGGGCGAGCAGGTCCAGGCCGACGAGCCGCTGCTCGAGATCTCGACCGACAAGGTCGACACCGAGGTCCCGAGCCCCGGCACCGGTGTCGTCCAGCAGATCCTCGTCCCTGAGGGCGAGACCGTCGAGGTCGGCACCCGGCTCGCCGTGATCGGCTCCGGGGCGGAGGCCCAGGCGGAAGCGCCGGCCGAGGAGCCGCCCGCCGAGGAAGCGGTGCCCGAGCAGCCGACGACCGAGGCAGCCGCCGAAGCCGCCGCCGCGTCGAGCGCCGAGACGCCTGCTCCGACTGCCCCGCCCGAGCCCGAGCCGGCGCCTGCAGCGCCCGCGGCACCGAGCACCGACGGCCGTGAGAACGGGAAGAGCTTCGTTTCGCCGGTGGTTGCCAGAATCGCCTCCGAGCACGGCGTCGACGTCGGCCAGGTCCAGGGGACGGGCCGCGGCGGACGCGTGACCAAGAAGGACATCCTCGCGTTCGTCGAGGGCGGCGCCGAAGCCGCAGCGCCGGCCGCGCCTGCCCCGCCTGCACCTCCGCCGGAAGCACCGCCCACCCCGGCTCCAGAGCCCGCGGCGGCACCGCCGCCCGAGCCTGCTCCGGCCCCGGTTGCGGCTGCACCGGCCGCGCCGGCAGCACCGGCGGCCGAGCCAGAGGTCGGCGAGGCCGAAGAGCCGATGACGGCGATGCGCAAGGGAATCGCCGAGCACATGCGCCGGTCGCTCGACACCTCCGCCCACGTCACGAGCGCGATCGAGGTCGACATGTCGAAGGTCGTCGCGCTCCGGGCGAAGCTGAAGCCGGAGTACGAGAAGAGCTACGGCGTCAACCCGACGTACCTGATCTTCGTCGCTCGGGCCGTCGTCGAGACGATCAAGGACTACCCCTGGATCAACGGCGAGATCCGCGGCGACAAGATCATCACGCGCAACTACGTCAACCTCGGCTTCGCCGTCGAGCTCGAAGGCGGCAAGGGCCTGATCGTGCCCGTCGTGAAGCACGCCGAGGGACTGAACCTGCTCGGAATGGCGCGCTCGGTGACCGACATCGCCGAGCGGGCCCGGAACAAGAAGCTGACGCCGGATGAGGTCCAGGGCGGCACGTTCACGATCACGAACCCGGGCGGCTACGGCACGTTCCACGGGACGCCGGTCATCAGCCAGCCGCAGGCGGCGATCCTCGGCACCTACGCCGTCGTCAAGCGGCCCTGGGTGGCGCAGGACGAGCACGGCAAGGACGTGATCGCGATCCGGCCGATCATGAACCTGACGTTGACGTACGACCACCGCCTCGTCGACGGGGCGCTCGCCGGCCGCTTCCTGCACGACCTCCGCGAGAAGCTCCAAACCTGGGACGAAGCGGCGTACTAATGCAGGGCAGCTGCCAGTGCGGCGGCGTGCGCTTCGAGGTCGCCGGGCCGTTTCTCAACCTCACGTTCTGCCATTGCACGACCTGCAAGAAGATCTCCGGCGGGGCCGGCACGGCGAACGGCCGCGCCCGCACCGAAGACATCACCGTGCTCGAGGGCCGTGAGCTGATCGAGACGTACCAGCCCGAGGAGGGGAGCGCCAAGAGCTTCTGCCGACGCTGCGGGTCGAACCTCTTCGGCGGCGGCTGGCCGGAGTCGGAGCAGGCGAGCGTCAGGCTCAGCGCGATCGACAGCGGCCTGGAGCAGAAGCCCGCGGCTCACCTCTTCGTCCGTTCGGTCGCCGCCTGGGAGACGCTGCCGGACGACGGTCTCCCGCGCTACGAGGTGCGCCCGACGTGAGGCCTGGCTGCATCCTCAACCTCGACCAGGTTCCGTATCTCGAGGCGTGGGACCTCCAACGGTCGCTCGCCGCCGCCGTCGCGCAGGGCGGGATCCCGGACACCGTCATGCTGCTCGAGCACCCGCCCGTCGTCACCCTCGGCCGGCGGGCTGAGCCCGGAGAGCTACACATCCCGGATGGGGCGGACGTCGAGGTCGTCGAGACCGACCGCGGGGGCAAGTCCACCTACCACGGGCCCGGGCAACTCGTCTGCTACCCGATCTTCGACCTGACGCGGCACGGCGAGGACGTGAAGCGCTACTGCCGCGACCTCGAGGAGGCCTTGATTCGAACCCTGGCCGCGGTCGGCGTCGAAGCCACGAGGATCGAAGGGCTCACCGGCATCTGGCTCGAGCGCCCGCCGCGAAAGATCGCCTCGATCGGGGTCCACATCTCGAAGTGGGTGACGACACACGGCTACGCCCTGAACGTCGACCTCGACCCGGCCCCGTTCACGGAGTGGATCACCGCTTGCGGGCTCGAGGACACGTTGTTCACGACGATCGCCCGCGAGCTCGGCCGGCCGGTGTCGGTGGACGAGGTGCGCCCGCACGCGGCTGCGGCGCTGGCGGAGGTGTTCGACCTCGACCTGGAAGAAGCGAACGTCGCCGCCTAGTAGTCCGGCAGCCAGCCCTCGCCGTAGGCGACGCGGCGCGAACGCGGTAGCCCGGCGTACGCCTCGGCGGGCTTGGTCGTCTCCTCGGCCACGGAGACGCCGTGTCTCCGCGCGGTCTCCGAGGGGACGTAGACCAATCCCTTCCGCCTGAGGCCCCGAGCTCCAATCGCGAGGACGACCGCCGGCTCGTCACCGGCGCCGACGATCATGTGGTCGGTCCCCGGCGGGCAGTGGACGAGGTCCCACTGCCGCAGCTCGCGCCCTTCGTCCTCGACGATCAGCACGCACTTGCCGGCGAGCACCAGAAAGTCTTCCTGCGCCGCCTCGCGGTGGTAGTACCCGAGGCTCTGGCCCGGCTGCAGCACGCTGATGTTGATCCCGAGCTGCCGGAAGGGTCGCTTGCCCTCGAAGTCGCAGTAGATCCCGAACGGGCCCGACTCGCGCCAGCGGGCATCCCGAGCGTTGACGACGAACCAGCCGTCGACGTCAGCGACGAGCCCGTACTTGGTCGTCCTCAGCGGGGCCTCGGGCACAGGTTCAGCGTAACGCCGCGTCCGTAGACTTCCGGGCGTGAAGTCGCTGCCGGTCGCGGATCGCCCCCGCCGCCCGTCGTGGATGAAGGTCCGCGCGCCGAGCGCCGACTCGCAGTACTTCGACGTCCGCAAGCTCATCCACGGGGCCAGCCTGCACACGGTGTGCGAGGAGGCACGCTGCCCGAACATCGCCGAGTGCTGGGGCCGCGGGACAGCGACGTTCCAGATCCTCGGCGACACCTGCACGCGCGCCTGCCGGTACTGCTACGTGCACTCGGGCCGCCCCGAGCACCCGCCGGACCCCCTCGAGCCGCTCCGGCTCGCCCACACCGCGGCCCAGATGGGGCTCGAGCACGTCGTCGTCACCTCGGTCGACCGCGACGACCTCGATGACCGCGGCGCCGGGCATTTCGCCGCCACGATCCGCGCGCTCAAGCACAAGGCCCCCGGAGCAAGCATCGAGGTGCTGACGCCGGACTTCCTCGACGTCGAGGAGGAGGCGCTGCGGACGGTGCTCGCCGAGCGGCCCGACGTCTTCAACCACAACATCGAGACCGTCCGCCGACTTCACCGCCGGATGCGCGGCGCGAAGGCGTCGTACGAGAAGGCGCTCTGGCTGCTCCGTCGCGCGAAGGAGCTGGCCGACTATCCGGTCCTGACGAAGTCCGGGATCATCGTCGGGCTCGGGGAGACGAACGACGAGGTCGTCGACACGATGCGCGACCTGCGGGCGAACGGCGTCGACGTCGTCACGATCGGCCAATACCTCCAGCCGTCCGCGAAGCACGTGACGATCGACCGCTGGGTCCACCCGGACGAGTTCCGCTGGTTCAGGGAGCAGGGCGAGGCGCTGGGCTTCGGCTCAGTGTTCAGCGGGCCGCTCGTTCGATCGTCGTACCGCGCCGACGAGCAGCGCCACGCCGCCGAGAGCGGCGGGCGAGCAGTCGCTTACTGAGACTCGCCGCGGGCGAACAGCGGTCGCGTCGCCCGGTCGATCCGCGTCGCCACCTGCTGCGCATCCTGCCCCAAGTACAGGCCGTTCTCGAGAATCGGACCGGTCGCGTCCTCGATCTCCGGCCACGTCGAGATTGTCGGCACGCGCCTGATCGTCTCGATCTGGTCCAGGAAGACCTGGGAGCTCCGCGGCTTCGCGTTCGAGTCGAGGAACGCGTCGGACTGGGCGACCGACTTCAGCGACGGGACCGTGCGACCCGTCTTCGCGACGATGCGCTGGCCGATCGGGCTGTTCGCGAACTCGACGAAGCGCCAGGCGGCGTCTTTCTCCTTCGAGGCTTTCGCCATGCAGTACGCGTCGGAGTGCAGGATGCCGGCCTGCTCCCGGAACCTCGGCAAGTCGGCGACGTCCCAGTCGAAGGCCGTGACCGTCCTGAAGGTGGGTGTCGAGCGGCGGGAAGACAGAAGCATCGCGAGGCGCCCGTTCTGGAACCGCGTCTCGTCGTCCTCGGCCTCCACGTCAACGTCCGTCGGAACAACGCCGTAGATGCTCCGGAGCTTCAGGAACTCCTGCAGCGCCTGGAGTGAGCGGGGCGTCTGGAGCGTGAATCGCGTGGGGCGTTCGTCGTGGTCGACGACCTCGCCGCCGTTCGACCAGACGAACGGCGCGACCCGGATCATCGTCGGCTCGACGCCGAGGCCGAACACCGCCGGGGTGACGGCACCTTGCTCGGGCTCGCCCGCGACCACCTGACGGCCGTTGGCGTCGCGGGTCAGCTGCGACGCGCGAACGATCAGCTCCGTCCACGTCCAGCCGCGCCGTGGCTCCGGAACCTTGAACCGTCGGAACAGGTCTCGGTTGTAGTAGACGACCAGGCTCGAGACGTTCTGCGGCAGGCAGGTCAGGGTGCCTTGCCAGCGGAAGGCATCGAGCGCCTGCGGGTAGAAGTCGGCCTGCTCGAACGCGTCGGAATCGTCGACCCGCGCCTCGACGGGCTCGAGGACGTCCCTGGCGGCGAACTGGCCGTAGAACCGGTAGTTGAGCAGGAAGACGTCTGGTGGAGCCCCGCCGGCGAAGGACGTCGAGAGGCGCGCGAGCAGATCCTCACGGTCGCTGGCCTCGATCAGCTGGACTTTGCCCTCGCCGCGCTTGTGGTACTCGGAGATCAGCTCGCGGTAGGCGTTGATCTCCTCGGGCTCGCCGAAGACCAGGAAGCGGATGTCACCGCCGCTGCCGGCATCGCCGCCGCACGCCGCCAGGCAGAGCACACACGCAAGAGCGGCCGCGAGGCGAGGCATGGCCGCGCATTAAAACCTAGACGGGGCCGCCGGAGCGGCCCCGTCTGGTTCCGTCGGGGATCTGGTCAGTTGCCTACGACGTTGTTCTTGTCGTCCAGATCGCGGAGATTGAGGAGCCAGGCGCTGAGGCCGTGGGTCGCGGCGTAGAGCTGCCGCTCTCCTGGCACGATCGTCAGGCCCGCAATCTCGACGTTCGGCATCCCTGCGGCGGCGAGCCGCCACGAGGTCGCGCCGGCTGCGAGCCGAAGCGCGCCGTAATCCGTCCCGGCGAAGAGATCGCCGGTCACGCGGTCGTAGACGAGATCGGTGACCGGGATGTCGGAGAGGTTGTGGTCGAGATTCGTCCACGTCGCCGTGCCCGTGGCCGGGTTGAACCTGACCTCGAACACGTGGCCCGGCGTCGACGGCGTGTTCACGCTGAACCCGCTGTACGACACCCACGCATGGTTCCCATCGGCTGGATCGACGTAGATGCTGCTGACGAACCGATTCGGCGTCGTCGGCAGGTCGACTCGCTTCCAGACGACGTTCGTGGCAATTCGACGGATGTTGCTGCCCGACGGCGGCGGGATCTCCTGGACGCCGGTGGCGTCGACGTTCTTCGTCACGAAGACGCGGCCCGTCGTCGTTGCCGCCCACGCCGAGCCCGTGTCGGCCGGGGTTCGCTCGATCTGAGCCATGTTGCCGCCCGCCCGGTCACCCCACGCGGCGTCGAGCAGACGAACCGGGCCGAGCTCGGCCCAGTCACCGCACTGGAAGGCGGGGCTGAAGTCGCCGGTCCACTCGTTGCAGTGCTGGTTCATCTCGGCCAGCGTCTTGTTCCCGAAGCCGGCCGTCTGGGTCCGGTACGCCGTCCGGCTGGTGCCGGAGAACAACGACTTGCTCACGACCGGGTCGCTGATCACCGGGGCGTAGAACTCGCCTCCGTGCGCGACCGGGTCGGAGATCCAGATCCAGTCGGCGATGTTGCCGTTGTTGAAGTTCACGTCCGCCTGCACGTTCGTAAACGTGTGGAACCGGAACTCCGGGATCCCGACGTCGAAGCCGGACTGACCGCCGTCGCCGACCATCATGTTCCGCCACGTGACCCGGTCCCCTTCGGTTTGCCACGTGCCGTTGTCCTGCGTTCCGCCCTGGCGGATCGAGCTGTCGTGCGGGCTGATCGACAGGCTTTGGAATTGCAGCGTGTTCAGCCCGTCGTTGACGCCTTCGAGCCGCTCCGGAATCCGCGACAGCATCTGCTGGCAGCGGGCCAATTGCGCAGCGTCGAGGCCACGCGGAACCGCCGGATCGTTACACCACGACGACCGGTTGACGAACTGCCCGTTCGAGCGCATCAGGCCGCCGTCGCCCGTCTCGATGAAGTTGAACGGCTTGCCCGGCAGCGTGACGATGTCGTGCTGGTCCGGGTGGAGCCCGTTCGGGTGGAGCGGGTCGGTGCCGTCGAACGTCATGTCCGTGCCGGTCGCGCCCGCGTCGGTCGAGAGGACCACGGCACGCTTGTTGGCGATCGTCTCGCCGTACGAGTAGTCGCCGCCCGCGTAGACGATGTCCGGGAAGCCTGCAGGCGAGTAGACGAAGATGTCGTACCAGCACTGCGGGTCACACATGCCGTTGTACGCGAATCCCGGCTGCGCCACGCTCGGGCTCGTCAGGTTTGTGAACACCGGCGCGCCGGTCGCGACGCTGTCGCTGCGGAAGAGCTGCGACGGGTTCTGGCCGGCGTTGCCCTCGTTGACGTACATCCGGGTGGCGCCGTTCGGGAGCGGGTTGACGGCGATCGCGGCCCGGCTCTGGATGATCGCCGCGTTGATCGACGGCTTGATCTGCGTCCAGGTCGCGCCGGCGTCGCTCGAGCGCCAGACTCCGCGCGCGTACGACGTCGCGTAGACGATGTCCGGGTTCCCGGGGTCGAGCACGACGTCACGGACGCCGCGCGGCGAGCAGACTCCGGCGTTGTTGAACTCGTTCAGGTCGCCCGTGCACTGGGCGACATTCGTCGAGCCGTTGTGGATGAAGCTCCACGAGGCGCCGCCGTTGGTGGACTTGTAGAGGCCCCACTTCGCGATTCCCGGGACCGGACGCGTGACGCCCGTGCAACAGACCGACGACATGCCGGCGAGCGCCGTCGTCGAGGCGACGTAGATCGTGTCCGGGTCACCCGGTTTGACGGCGATCTGGCCGATGCCCTTGCCGGCAAACTCGGTCTTGCCGAGCAGCTGCCAGGAATGACCCTTGTTCTTCGAGCGGTAGAGCCCGGTGCCGGCGACGCAGCCGCTGCCGCAGATGTTCGCCTCGCCCGTGCCGACGTAAACGGTGTTCTTGTCGTTCGGGTCGACCGCGACCGAGCCTGCGGCGTTGATCCCCAGCGGGCCGCCGAGGTACTGCCACTGCACGTTGCCGCTGTTGACGTTCTGCGTATGCCAGACGCCCCCGCCGGCCGGGGTGATGTACGCCTCGCACTGGTTCCCCGCGCACTTGCCGAGGGCGATCGACGTCGTCCGCCCACCGGCCACGTACGCGTTCGGCACGTAGAGGAACGAGTTCAGGAACTGGGATGACGGGTAGAGCGCTCGGCTCGGCCCGATCGTGCGCCAGCGGCCGTCACCCTCGCCTGCGCGGAATGGAACTCCGGCGGCGTCCGTGAACGCCGCCCGCGCGCCGTTCATCTCGGCGAGCGAGATCGTCGGGGCCGGATAAGCCCGCTCCATGAACTCGGAGGCGGCCGCGCCGCCCGGGCCTTCCTCCGACATCCCGCCGTCGGGCGGCAGAGCCTGCGCGAGCTTGGCGAGGTGAGCCGCCAGCGCCGGAGGCCCGCCCTCGGCTTCGACGGCTGTGGCCGTCGTCGTGGTCGTCGAGCCGCGGAGCATGAACGCCGCAGCCCCAAGCGCCAATATCGAAACGATGGCGGCGGCGACAACGGGCCGGCGCCACACGATTCGTGGTCGCATTCTGTCCCCTTTCATGAGACGGAGCGGGCGCCGCCGTCGAGCGGCGCGCGCGTCTTCTTCGAGGCTTCGCTCCAGGCGGTGGACGAGCTCTGCGTTGAGGCTTCGTCCGGCCTGCTTCGACGCGGCCGTCAGCTGCTCCCGCAAGTGCTGCGGCATGCGAAGCAAGAAGCGGTAGATATCCCCTGCCAACGGACCGGCGCGCATCATGCCACGATTTCGAACCTGATATCAACTACAGAAAGACGCAATATCACCTGAATTACGGGGCATATTCGTTCGAATATGTGATCGCCGAGATTTCGGCGCCGTACACTTCGCGAGCCCGTGGCCCTCTTCGCGCTCTTTCTCGTGCTGCTAGCCCTTCCAACCGAGTCTTCGACCGCCGCCGCGCAGAGGCCCGCGCTCCGGGTCCTCACCCGCGAGCCGCTGGCGGTACGCGGCACCGGCTTCCGGCCGGCAGAGAAGGTGCGCCTCACCGCCCTCGGCGGCATCAAGCGCCGCGTCGGGCAGACGACGGCCGACCAGCGTGGAACGTTCAAGGCGTCGTTCCGGCTCGGAGCCGACCGCACCTCGAACCTCGTCGTCGCCGCCGTGGGCTCGCTGGGCTCGCGCGCGCACGTCGCGGTCAGAAGCCGCGGGTCCGGCCCGCCTCCACGGAAATAGCGAAGGCCGCCCGGGGGCGGCCTTCGCGTTCGAGTCGGGGTTGGTTGGGTGCGCCTAGCGCGACGGTCCGACGTTGACGTGCAGGACCGAGCCGTGGTGGCTCTCGGCCGCGACGCCGATCGTCGTCCCGCTCTTCGGCGGGTTGGTGCCGGACCAGCCGACCTGGAAGCGGCCGTGGCTGGCAGGCGTATGCCCGTCAGACGCGACCCACCAGGTCTTCAGGTCGTCGAACACCGGGACCGCCGGCTTCGACGCGATCGTCGTCGGCACGCTGTTCAGGTTCAGCGTGATCGAGTCCGTGCGATCGAGCCCGAAGGTCGAGTCGTACGACTGGATCCGCTGCCTCATCAGCTGGCCGTTGCCCCAGTGCTCAGGGGTCGGATGCGCGTCGATCGGCAGGATCAGGCCACCGCCGGGATGGTCGCCGACGGAGTTGTCGGTGAACGTCTCATCCCAGTAGCTGATCAGCAGACCGTCCTGGAACGGGTAGTGCTCCACCCAGTCCGGCCGGGTGTTCAGGAACCCGAAGTTGTACGCGGTCGCGAGCGACCGGTCGTACCCGTCGTACTGACGGTTCTCCATCACATACGCGTTCAGGTGGAAGCTGATCTCCGTGCCGGTCGTCCGCTTGAAGCCGTCGAACGTCCAGCCGGCGTTCTCCTCCTCGGCACCGTCGACCGGGCTGCCCGTGATCGCGATGTTGTCGATCAGGATGCCCTGCCCTGTGACCGCGGGATCCGTCTGGTAGCGGAACCGGATCAGCGAGGGGCCGGAGCCCGGGAGGGTCGCAGTCAACGCCCGATAGGCGCCGGCGCTCGAGCCGGTGATGCCCGTCCCGCTGGCGTTGAAGCCGCTCTGGTCGTTGGCCGCCGGGTCCGACAGGTTCGTCAGCACCGGCGTCCACGTCGTGCCGCCGTTCGTCGACTGCTCGACGAATGCGTAGTCGAAGTGCTCCTCGATGTCGTAGAGCACGTCGGCCGTCAGCGTGGCGCCGGCGGGAACCGCGTACGTCTTCGTCATCGAAGTGTTGATCTCGTCGCCCATCGAGCTCCAGTAGACGAAGCCACCGGTCTTGGGCGGCCCGATCACGGTCTCTTTCTTCTTGTCGGGTAGGAGCGCGAAGCCGGCCTGGAGCCCGAGCTTGGACGCGTGGTCGTTCGGGCCCAGCTTCAGGTTCGCCCGGCCGCCGTACGGGACGACGGCGTACTGCTTGCCGCCCGCACAGGTGTCGCAGCCGAGCCACCCGAGCTGGAACTTCTCCCAAACGCCCAGGTCGGTCGGGGCGTCGCCGATGCCGTTCGGCCCGCCGTCGCCGATGTTCGCGCCGGAGCTCATGAGCGTCCAGAACGCGGTCGAGTTTTCGGCGCCGCCGGTGTTCCCGGACGTGTCGTAGAGATCCGGCAGGTTGAGGTCGTGCGAGTACTCGTGCGCGAAGACCCCGAGGCCGCCGTTCTCCGGCTGGATCGTGTAGTCGCCGACCCAGACGCCGAGCGGATGGTTGGGGATGCCGCCGGGCAGACCGCCGGACGCGCCGCCGGAACCGATGTTCACGCCCGGAAGACCGCCGGGGCCGCCGCCCTGCACCGCCGCGTACCAGCGGTGGCTCCAGATGGCGTCAGTGCCCTGGTGCGGGTCACCCGCAGCCTGGTCGCCGCCGGCGTGGACGATCTGGAAGTGATCGATGAACCCATCGGGCTCGTCGAAGTTCCCGTCCCCGTCGAGGTCGTTCCGGTCCCAGACGTCGAACTGCTTCAGGTAGTCCACGATCTGGGCGTCCGTCTTGCCTGCTGCCAGTTGGGCCTGGACCCAGTACGACATGGCGTCGCGGATCAGGAACCAGGTGTTGTTGCAGACGATGCCGCCGCAGAAGTCGCGGCCGTACCGTGCCTCGTTGAACGGCACCTTCACCCAGCCGTGCACCGCGTCGCCCGGCGCCATGACCGAGTAGCGGTTGGACGACTGATGCGCGAAGTACTGCGCCATCCGGTTGAAGTACATGTTCTGGTAGTGGGCAGCGTTGTAGTCGGCCTGCCACAGCGTCGAGTTGTCAACCGCGCGGTTCGGCTGGTCGATCTCGTTGTGCAGCGGCCCGTTGTACCTCTGCGGCGTTCCGTCGGACGGGAACGCACACGGGTTGTTCGTCGGATCCGTGTCCGTGTCGACGGCATCGCAGAACGAGCTGTGCCGTGCGTCCCCGAACTCGGCGATGATGACGAAGACCGGGTCGGTCTTCTCACGCGCGAACTCGAAGAACTTGTTCTTTCCGAGCCGGACGACCTTGCCCGGGGCCTCGCCCCGAAGCTTCGCCTCGATTGCGGCCTCACGCCGCGCCTCGAACTCCTTGGTCATCGGGCCGGGCAGGTTATGAGCGTGAAGTTGCCCAGCGTCCTGCCGGGCGATCGCACCCGCAGGCGCGGTGCCTGCTCCGGCACCGGCCGAGAAAGCGACTGCGAGGAGCGCCAGCAACGCAAACAGCGCAGCAGGCGCAGACTTGCGGAACCTCATTCCTTCCCCTTTCGTAAACCCCGCCTCAGATAGAGACGCCGCTATCCGCGGCGCCCGGCGGAATGATAGGCGGGAGCCCGCGAAAGTCAAACGCCTCAGAAACGGAGAGGCCGCCCGAGGCGGCCTCTCCAGTCGTACTGCGTTTCAACTGCTAATCGTCGCCGGGACACGGCGTGACGAGGAACGGCGTGATCGGGCCAGCCGATCCGCCGTTGCCCCCGTTCCGCGCGTCGAAGCCGTCGACGAAGACGTCCGACTGCTCACAGATCGGGTTCCGGCCGGGCTGCGACGGGAGCGTCGTGCCTCCCGCGGGCCCGCCGGACGACCGACCGTTGCGGGCGTCCGTGGACAGCGTCCACGCCCGTGCGTCCTGACTGCTGCGGTTGTCAACCGCGATCGACTCGTAGTCGCCGCAGAAGACGCCGGCTCGGAAGCAGTAGTCGAAGTTCGACGGAACGTCCGAGACCTTGAAGTTTCGGAACGGATCCGTGAACTCCGGCCCGGCGCCGGGGAACGGACCGGACGGGTTGACCGGGCCGGTCGGCTGCGGGATCACCGCAGCGCCGTCCGCGACACAGCCGCTACCGGGCGTCATCGACGAGGAGGTGACGCGGCACTGCGCCGCCCACGTCCAGACGAGGTAGTTGCCCGGCCGCTGCCGGCTCGTCGGCCACTCCGAGGCGACCGAGTCCACGTCCAGCCGCCGGTCGAGCATCTTGACGTTGACGTCGCCGCTGTTCGAAACGTCGACCCACGGCCACCACTGGTCGTTGCCCGTCGCGCTCTCGAGCGTCGTCGGCGGACAGGCCGGCTGGCCGGCACGACCGCAGTCGCGGTTCGCGGGCGCGTCCGAATCGTCGTTGTTCACGCGCGTCGGCCCGATCCAGCTCGAACCGCCGTTCGTGGACTTGAAGAAGAACACGTCCGTGTTCGTGTTCTCACGCGTGCCGTTTCGGTTGTCGGCCGTGACCAGGTAGACGTCGTCCGCGAAGGCGCCTCCGCGCCGGTCGGCGACGATCGCCCCGGTCATCGGGATCCGGAAGCAGCTGTTGGTCAGCGAGCTGCCCGTGCCGCGCGCGGCGCAGTCAGGCCTCCCTCTGAAGTTGACGTCGAACGCTGGCGTAACCCAGAACGGGCCCTGGAACGTCTGGCCGCCGTCGGTCGAGCGGACGACGAGCCACTGGTTCTCGTCAGCGGTGTTGAAGTTCTCGAACGCGACGTAGAGGTGACCCGTCTCCGGGCTCACCGTCGGGACCGAGAACTGGTTGTCGTCACAGTGGCCGGGCCCGGCGACCGCACCGATGCAGAACGGCGCGCTGCCGTTGATCGTCCGCTTCGGTGACCAGGACCGCCCGCGATCGTCGGAGTAGCTGACCTCGATCGTCGACGAGACGATCGCGTTCGGCACCCCCGACGGGTTGTTGAAGGCCGTCCAGGTGACGTAGAGGCGGTCGGGCCCGATGACCTGCTCCTGACAGCCGGCCGAGCCGGCCGGGATCGCCGCCTTCGTCAGCGGGTCGAAGCAGACTGGCATGACGCCGTCGGGGCGCGGGCCGGCTCCGATGAACTCCTTGTCGTTGAACGTGACGCTGAAGTTCACGGCGCTACCCGGGAAGATCGGCGTCACCTCGTTGTCCGGCTGGAAGACCACCGTGCCGTCTCCGGGATGGCGGGCGTCGCCGATCCCTCCGCAGCGAATCGGAGTGCCCGGTGGCGAGACGAACGGCGTGCAGGGCCGGCTCCAGGTGAAGCCGCCGTTCGTGGAGCGGTTGACCCAGATGCCGTTGTTGTCGTTGGTCCGGTTGAAGACGATGCTCGCCAGGTAGACGGTCCCTTCACGGTCGAAGGTGATCGCCGGGTCTCCCGATGAGTCGAGCATCTCTCCGCTCTGCAGGGAGGGCAGAGGGTGAAGCGTGTCGTACCAGTGCTTGCCGCCGTCGACGCTGGCGACGATCCCCGAGAACGACCCACCCATCCGGTAGTCGTTCTGCCCGCCGACGATGTTCCGCCGGTTCGTCGGGTTGACGTCGATCGTCGTCTCGTTCTGCGGATGGCAGCTGTATTCGGTGTTCCCCCGCGTGTCGTCGCCTCGATCGCTGAGGCGCCAGACCTCGTCTTTCTCGATCCGGGCCAGCGGTTCCGGCTCGGTGTTCATCCCCGCCTGGGGACACTCGCTGATGTTCGTCCCGAGCTCGACGTCACGCAGGACAGACGGCCCTGAAGGCTCGACCGCCTGTTGGACCTTCCGGACTCGTGGTGAGTCCTCAAAGCTGGCCGCCGCCGTGCCTGTCAGCACGATCGCGGCGAGACTCGCCGTGAGGGCGGCGACCAGTCCGTGTGGTCGCATGGCTCTCCCCCTTTCGTTAGAGCCGGGCGACTATAGGACGGCCTCTCCCCGTCTGCAAATATGGCAACGGATATCTGTCCGGCGTTCCCACTGGAGGTCGGGCATACTGGTCCGGCCATGAGGATCGGAGTTGTCGTCATCCTCGCCCTCGGGTTGGCGCTCCTGGCATCGGCTGCCAACGGCGGCGAAGCCCGGAAGAAGGCGACCTTGAAGCTCGCCGGCGGGGCGCCGCTGACTGTGCGCGGCGCCGACTTCCTGGCAGGCGAGAAGGTCCGCATCACGCTGTCGGGCAAGGTCACGCGAACGAAGCAGGTGACGGCGGGCGCCGCCGGCGGCTTCGTGGTCCGCTTCACAGTCGCCTTCGACCGCTGCACCGCCACGATCGTGCGCGCCGTCGGCGCGAAGGGAAGTCTGGCGGGCCTGAAGCTCCCACCGCTCGCCTGTCCCGCGCCGGGGGCCGGACTCTAAAAGCCTGCGGTGCCGGGCTTTGGCCTGGCTCCGCGCACTCGAGATTGCGGTGCCAGGCTTTAGCCTGGCTCCGCGTGCCTAGATGGGGTGGAAAGGGCCGCCCCGGAGGCGGCCCTTTCCGGTGTGGGGTCCTAGCGGTTGAGAATCAGCCGGAAGGCACCGCGCCCGTGGGTCGCGGCATAGATCACACGCCGGCCGCCGGGCAGGTTCGCCTGCGACAGCTCGAACGTCGCCACCTTGGGCAGGCCCGCGGCGGCTTCGACCCAGTTCGTGCTGCCGTTCGCGAGCTTCAGCACGCCCCAGTCGAATGAGGCGTAGAGGTCTCCGGTCGCAGCATCGAGCTCGACGTCGGTGATCGGCAGGTCGCCGAGGTCGAAGCTCAGGTCAGTCCATGTCGCCGTCCCGGTCGCCGGGTTGAACACGACCTTGAAGACGTGACCCGGCTGCCCGGGGCTGTAGGCCTCGTAGCCGGAGAACGAGATGTACGCCGTGTTCCCAGTCGGATCGCGCGGATCGACGGAGATCCCGCTCGGGAACCGGCGCGGCTGCGCCGCGGTGTCGATCCGGGTGAACACGACGTCGGTCTGGCGTTCGTTCATGCCGGTGCCGCAGCAGTCCGGCTCCTGAACCACGGCCGCCGGATTGTTCGCGTCGGCGTTCTTCGTGATCCAGATGCGGCCACGGCGCGTGCCGGCCCAGAGCGTGCCCGTGTTCGTCTTCGCGCGCTCGACCGCGACGATGTAGCTCACCCCCGGCGCCCCACCCTTGTCCGTCGGGGTGTTCGCGCCGAGTGACAGCGAAGCGCCGGGCCCGAGCTTGACCCAGTCGCCGCAGCCGGAATCGACGCCGGTGTTCAGACGGTCGCTCCTCGGCCCGCCGAGGACGGAGCAGTGGTTCTCGAGGAAGTCCTGCTCCCCGCCGGCGTTCTGTGTCCGCCAGACGCTCTCCGAGCCGGCGAACGCCGTCCTACCGACCGTCGGGTCGGCCGCGAACGGGATGTAGAACGCGGACCCCTCGGGCGAGAACAGGATCGGATCGAAGATCCACGACCAGAACTGCGGGTCGTTCCCGCGGAAGTTCACGTCGCCCTGCTGCGCGAAGTAGGTGTGGTAGCGGATGTTCCCCTGCCTCGCGTCGATGCCCGACTGGCCGCCGTCGCCCGAGACGAAGTTCAGCCAGGTTCCCGTGCCGTCGAAGCCGAGCGTCCCGTTGTCCTGCGTGCCGCCGATGACGTCGCGCAGCGGGTTGTTCGGATTCGGCGAGAGATCCTGGAACTGGAGCGTCCTCAGACCCGAGTTGATCGGGGTGAGGTCGGTCGGGATCGACGAGAGCCACAGCCGACAGTCGGTCAGATCGACCCCGGAGAGGTTCCGATCGGGCTCGTCACAGTCGGACGAGTCGTTGACGAGGCGGCCGCTCGTCCGCACGATCCCGCCGTCGCTGCCGATGAACAGGATGTTCGGGTTGGTCGGGTGGAACGCCAGGACCTGCACGTCGGGGTGGTTCGCCTCGAACGGATCCTTCGCCTCACCGGACATGTCCGTGAAGAAGACGCCGCCGTTACGGGACAGCATGATGTTGCGCCCGTTGGAGCGGTCGGCGCCCGCGTACGGAGGCAGCTCGCCGTACTGGGTCTGCCCGCCGATCATGACCACGTCCGGGTTCGTCGGAGAGACCACGATCGGCATGTCGTACGAGCACTGCGCTGCGCAGACGTCGAACGAGCTGAAGCCGGGCGTCCCGTCCACTTCGTTCGAGAGCATCTGGAACGCCGGTGTTGCCGCCCGCGCATCGTCGGTGCGAAGCACGCGGGACGCGTCCTCGAACGCGCCGTCGCCGTTCGCGTCGACCTCGTTTCGGCCGTCGTGGATGTAGAGCCGCGTCCTGCCGTTGGCAAGTCTCGCGGCGGCGACCTCGTAGCGAATGCCGAAGCCGAGCTCGTCCGGGCCGGCTCCCGTGTAGATGTTCTGAATCGTGGCGCCGTTGCCGGTCGCCCGGAAGACGCCGTAGTCGAACATCGTGAAGTAGAAGGTCGTCGGGTCGGCCGGGTCGTACTCGATGTCGGTCACGCCGCCCTTGAAGAAGTCGTTCCCGGTCGCCGAGGTCGGGTCGACGGGATCCTGCGGCAGGTTGAAGCGGAGCGAGAACGTGTTCCCGCCGTCCGTCGACTCGTAGAGCCCGATCGTCGGGGCCCCGGGCGGTGTAAACCGGCCGCCGGAGACACCGGACAGCGAGTGCCGCGCGACGGTCGTCCCGATCCAGATGTGCCGCGGGTTGCGCGGGTCGACCACGACCTCGCCGATGCCGCGGTCCTTTGCGACCGCGAAGCTGCCGGGCACGAGGCGCCAGTGGTCGCCCCGATCGGTCGACTTGTACAGGCCGAGCCCGGCCTCGCTGTCGCCGGAGCCGCTCGGCTCGCCCGTGCCGACGTAGATCGTCCTGCCGCTCGAGTCGTTCGGGTCGATGAAGAGCGAGCCGATCGACGTCGTGTCGAGCCCGTTGTCAAGCGACTCCCAGCGCGGCTTCTTGGCCAGCGCGTCATCCGTGCGCCAGACGCCGCCGCCGGCCGCTCCGACGTACAGGCGGCACTTCTTCGCGTCGCAGCTCGGATCGACGGCCATCGCCGTCATGCGACCCGACCACTCGGTCGTGAGGCCGTTGTTCTGCGTCGCCTCGCGGGCGACGTCGAGCGTGAACGGCCCGACCTCGTCCCAGCTGCCGGCACCCTTCTTGCCGGCCTTCTGGCTCCTCATCGCGGCGAGCGCGGCCTGTTGCTGCGCCACGGCCACGGTCTTGTGGGGGTAGGCGAGGTCCGCGTAGGCCTCCTGGGCCGCGGCGACGAACTCGCGCGTGGCCTCGCGGCCCGGCACGACCTTCTCGCGCGCCATCGGCAGCGGAACGCCGCGCACGGTCTGACCCGCGGAGGAGCGGATGAACGCGTACGCCTCCATCCCGAGCGGGTTGGCCACGCCTTCGTTCTCGGCGAGCGCGGCCGTACCGGACCCCGCCGTCGACTCGCCCCTCGTCAGCAACCCCGCCGTGATGGCCGCCGCGAGCACGGCGACCGCGACCCCTGCGGCTGCTGCAATCCTCGTTCGTCTCCTTCTCTGCATCGAATCCCCTCTCTGCTGGACTGCTGCTCCCTGCGGCTTCCGGAACAACGTGCCGGTGGCAATGGAGCGCGTCACAGCGCTGAGTCGGTTTGCGATTCGCCGGCCGAGGCTGGGCCGAAGGCTCTGCTCCAGACGGTGGAGCACCTCGGAGTTGAAGCTGCGGCCGTGCTTCTCGGCCGAGCGGACGATCCGTTCCCGCAGCTCGTGAGGCATGCGAAGCAGGTAGCGGTAGCGGTCGCTCACCGGCGGTAGGTAACACGATGTAGAGACGAAGATCAAGTTCGTGATATCTCGATCGAGCGGGGCTGCCCGCGCCTGATATCGGGCATTTCGCGCGGCCGGCGCGCATAGGCTCCGCGCGTGGATCTGGCCCTGCAGGTCGTGGTCACGGGGCTCGCGGCGGGCGGCGTCTACGGGCTCGTCGCGATCGGGCACACCCTCGTCTTTCGATTGACCGGAACGGTCTACCTCGCGCTGGGAGACCTCATCGGGCTCGGCGTCTTCACCACGCTGCTCGTCGCCGCCGGGACCGGTCCTGTGACCCAGACGAACGTGTCCACCGGGCGGTATCTCCTGGCCCTCGCCGTCGGCATCCTCGTCTGCGTCGTCGTCGGCGCCGGCGGCTACGTCCTCGTCGTCCAGCCGTTCCTCGAGCGCGGCTCGACGCTCGGCTGGGTCGGAGCGACGTTGGCGCTCGCGTTCGGGATCCATGCCGTGCTCGAGTCGGTCTTCCCGCGGTCCGCGTACGTCTTTCCCGACCCGATCCCGTTCCGCAAGGTCGGCGAGGGTGGCTTCGTCACCGTCGGCGGCGCAACGATTCAGGTCCGGGCGCTGTGGGTCGCGGCGGTGGCCTTCGGCCTCGCTGCGCTCGTAGCGTGGGCGATCGACCGCACGCGGGCCGGCCGGGGGCTGCAGGCGATCGCGGCCGATCGCGAAGGCGCGTCCGTCGTCGGCGTTCCGATCAGCAGGCTCGTGCCGCTGGCGTTCGGCCTCGCGGGCGCGGTCGCGGCGTTGGCCGCCGTGACGGCGGCCCCCAGCGCGCCGGTCTCCGTGGACACCGGAACGCTTCTGGGCGTCAAGGGCTTGGCAGCCGCGCTCGCCGTGCGCTTCGGGCCGCCGCTCTATGCGTTCGCCGCTGCGGCTGCGCTGGGTTTGGCGGAGGCGACGATCGCCACGGTCCACGTGGGCGGCTACGAGCTCGGGCCGGCCTACAGCGAGGTCACCCCCCTCGCGCTCGTCGTGGTGCTCCTGGCGCTGTGGCCCGCGCGTGAGGCGCTGGAGGACGTCGAGTGATCGCCCAGACCGGCACGGCGCTTCGAGTGGCGGCCGCAGACGCCAGAGCTTCGTGGACGCCGACCGCGTGGGCTGCCGTCGTCGCCTTCCTCGCGCTCGCGAGCCTCCCCTTCGTCCTCGGAGGCTTCGTCCGCCTGGACGGCCTGGCCGAGACCGGCTACCTCGCGCTCGCCGCGGTCGGGCTCGGCTTCGCCGTCGGAGTCGGAGGGATGCCCTCGATCGCCCAGGGAGCGTTCGTCGGCGTCGGAGCCGTGACCGCCGCTCATCTCCTTGGCCACGGCTGGCCCGCGCTTGCCGCCGGCCTCGCGGGGGCCGTCGTCGCAGCCCTGGGCGGGCTCGTCGTCGGGACGGCGATCGTGCGGTTTCGGCCCGTCTACGTCGTCGCTGCGACCTGGATCACGACCTGGGTGTTCGCGATCGCACTCGATGCATTCCCCCGGATCTCCGGTGGCGCGCGAGGGCTCGCCGTCCCGCCCGAAGGCATTCTCGGGCTGCCGTCGACGCCGACCGTGCACTACGAGCTCGCGCTCGCGCTCGTCGGCTTGGCGCTGCTCGGCCACTGGACGCTCGCCCGGAGCTCGTTCGGGCTAGCGCTACGAGCAGCCGCTCAGCGCCCCGCGGCCGCGGCGGCGCTCGGGACGGAAGCGGCGCGCTTGCGGCTGCGCGCCTTCGCCGGCGCCGCTGCCG
>Ga0081455_10002627_pt1 | contig 21291 bp, 19 predicted proteins | sample TabmetS3T2R1_FD_70207 | JGI IMG/M metagenome (GOLD analysis project Ga0081455, IMG submission 70207) | Tabebuia heterophylla rhizosphere microbial communities from the University of Puerto Rico - S3T2R1 | ecosystem: Host-associated > Plants > Roots > Rhizosphere ...
GGGGCCACCGCGGTGGCGATCGAGGCCGACGTGGCCGACGAGGACGGCAACGCACCGGCGGACGGCATGCTCGCCATCGACACCGACACACTCACCGTCCCGGCCGGCGGAACCGCCGACGTGACGGTGACGGTCGATCCGAAGCTCGGCGAGTTCGGCCTTTACGGCGGCTACCTCACCGCGACCGACGGCACCGGCAAGGTCACGCGTACGACGCTCGGCTTCTACAAGGAGTCCGAGCGCTTCAACCTGACCGTCACGGGTATCGCGCGCGACGGTCGACCGGCCGGCGGGATCAGCAGCGTCGACGTGATCAACGTCGACGACCAGTCGAAGTTCAGTGTCGTCAGTGCGCCCTTCACCAATGGCCAGGCGACGTTCCGGGTGCCGCCCGGCAACTACGCGGTCATGGGCTACCTGTTCACCTACGACGAGCCGCACGTGTTCGCACTCGAGGGGGCGGCGGTCAGCCAGCCCGAGGTCGAAGTGTCGGGCGACGCGGAGGTGACCCTCGACGCCCGGGACGCGGTCCGACTCCGGGTCGACACCGAGCAGCCGACCGAGCCGACGACCACGACGCTGTCGTACTTCCGTCAGGACGCACTCGGCGCCGGGCAGTCGCACTCGTTCACGCTCACACCGCCGATCTCGACGACGTACGCGACACCGACCGAGGACGTCGACATCGGCCAGTTCGAGTTCTACAGCCAGTGGGAGCTGGTCGCGCCGGACATCGTTCTGACACCCGAGGGCGGGGAGCCGCTCGATGCGGAGTACGTGTTCAGCTCGGCCCGGCTCGACGGGGCGATCGACACCGACCTGGTGTACGCCGGGATCGGCCGACCCGAGGACTTCGCCTCGGTAGACGTGGAGGGCAAGATCGCGGTGATCCAACGCGGCACGCTGACGTTCCTCGACAAGATGCACAACGCCGAGGCCGCCGGAGCCGCCGCGGCGATCATCTACAACCACAGCCCAGGACTGCTGCTCATCGGCGGCGATCCGAACACGATCCCGACGCTGGCCATGTCACAGGCCGACGGCGAGGCCCTGGTCGCGTCGATGAACGACGGGACGCGGCCGGTGCATGTCGAGGCGGTGGCGAGGAGTCCCTATCTCTACGATCAGGTGTTCCCCGAGCCCGGTCATGTGCCGGACAACCTGACGTACCAGGTCACCGACGACAACAGCGTCACGATCGTCAACCGCTACCACAGCCACGTGCCCGACCACGGCATCGGCGAGCTGCGACACAAGTGGCGGCCCTGGGAGTCGTTCTCGTTCGGATTCCTGCGTCGCATGACGGCGCCCTTCGTCCGGACCGAGTACGTCACGGCGGGCGACACCAGGTGGACGCAGAACTTCTACGGCAACTCCACCGACGCGGCGCCGTTCGACTTCCCGTTACAGGACGACATCCGGACGTTCGAGCCCGGTGCGACGCTGCACGACTCATGGCTCCAGCAGGTCGCCGTGCCGGAACTCTGGCCGGACGGTCCCTTCGCGGCGCGTCGCACTGACCAGACGCTGACGGTGAACCTGCCCGAGTGGGGTGATCCTGAGGCGCACTACGGCTTCACGGCGGCTGGCGACACGTCGGCCTTCCGGCTCTTCGAGAACGGCACCCTGATCGGGCAGGGCGAGCACGGTCTCGGTGAGTTCAGCGTCGGTGCCGGGCTTGCGACCTACCGTCTCGAGCTCGACGTCGCTCGGTCGGCCCCCTGGTGGGCGATGTCGACGGCGACGTCGTCGGTCTGGACCGTTCACAGCGCCGGTCCGGATGGGGTAGAGGAAGCGATGCCGATGCTGCAGGCCGACTACCGGGTCGATGGGCTCGACCTGTTCAACCGGGTCAAGCGCAATCACGAGTTGATGATCGACATCGAGCATCAGGTCGGGGCCGCTGCGAGTCCGATCGCCGACGCGAAGCTGTGGGTCTCCGGCGACGACGGAGCGACCTGGCAGTCGGTACGGCTGGGCGCACGCGGCGACGGGGAGTACCGGGCCAAGATCGGCAAGCTCGGGAAGCAAGCGGAGTTCGTGTCGCTGCGGCTCGACGTACGCGATGCCGATGGCAACCGGCTCCAGCAGGAGGTGACCCGCGCGTACCGGCTGCGCTGATTCGACGATCCGTCACTCAGACAGCGACCATCCGTCACTCGGACAGTGGCGGATGGTCGCTGTCTGAGTGACGGATCGTCGTGGGGCTAGTGGCCGCGTTCGATCCAGGCCGGGAGGTCAGGCGCCTCACTGCCGATCGTCGTCGTGTCGCCGTGTCCGGTGTAGACCACGGTCTGCGGCGGCAGCGTCAACAGGTGGTCCCGGATCGACTCGATGATCGTGTCGAAGTCCGAGTACGACCGACCCGTCGCACCCGGCCCACCGGCGAACAGAGTGTCGCCGGTGAACACCGCGTTCACCTGCGGCGCGAACAGGCACACCGACCCGGGCGAGTGGCCCGGCGTGTGCAGGACCTGGAGCACGATGTCCTCGACCTCGAACCGGCCACCGGCAACGATGTCCTCGTCCGGCGGCGCGTCATGCTCGGCGTCCCAGAGCATCCGGTCCTCGGGATGCAGCCAGACCGGCGCACCGGTCGCCTCGCGGAGCGCCACCGCGGCGTTGATGTGGTCGTTGTGCCCATGCGTACACACGATGGCTGCGACCCCCCGGCCCGCGATGCCGTCGATGATCGCGGCTGCGTCGTGAGCCGCGTCGATCACGACGACGTCGGTGTCGTCGCCGACCAGCCAGACGTTGTTGTCGACCGTCCACTCGCCGCCGTCGAGCCGGAACGCACCCGACGTGACGACGCGGTCGATGCGTACGCCGGCCGTCTCGCCCGTCGGCTCAGTCACCAGACCACCACCGAACGGAGCACCTCGCCCCGCTGCATCCGGTCGAAGGCCGGCTCGACCTGGTCGATCCCGATCGTCTCCGACACGAACGCATCAAGGTCCAGCCGGCCCTGGCGGTAGAGGTCGACGAGCATCGGGAAGTCGCGACTCGGCAGGCAATCGCCGTACCACGACGACTTGAGCGCGCCGCCACGGGCGAAGAAGTCCAGCAGCGGCATCTCGATCCGCATCTCCGGAGTGGGTACGCCGACCAGAACCACCGTGCCGGCCAGGTCCCTGGCGTAGAACGCCTGCTTCCACGTCTCGGGCCGGCCCACCGCGTCGATGACGACGTCGGCGCCGAAGCCGTCGGTGAGGTCCTGAACCGCCGCGACGACGTCGTCGACCGCACTTGCGTCGATCGTGTGCGTGGCGCCGAGGCCCCGAGCCCACTCGAGCTTCTTCGGGTCGATGTCGACCGCGATGATCGTACGAGCGCCGGCCAGCCGTGCTCCGGCGACCGAGGCACAGCCGACGCCGCCACAGCCGATCACCGCGACCGTGTCTCCTCGGCCGACGTTGCCGGTGTTGATCGCGGCCCCGAAGCCGGCCATCACGCCGCAGCCGAGCAGACCGACCGTCGCCGCCGGCGCGTCGGAGTCGACCTTGGTGCATTGACCCGCGGCGACCAGCGTCTTGTCGGCGAAGGCGCCGATGCCCAGCGCGGGCGACAGCGGCGTACCGTCGGCGAGAGTCATCGGCTGCTTGGCGTTGTGGGTGTCGAAGCAGTACCACGGCCGCCCGCGCTGGCAGGCCCGGCACCGACCGCAGACGGCTCGCCAGTTCATGACCACGAAGTCGCCCGGCGCCACCTCGTCGACGCCGTCGCCGACCGCCTCGACCGTCCCGGCCGCCTCATGCCCGAGCAGAAACGGGAACTCGTCGTTGATGCCGCCCTCGCGGTAGTGCAGGTCGGTGTGACAGACCCCGCAGGCCGCAACGCTCACCAACGCCTCGCCCGGCCCAGGGTCGGGAACGACGATCTCCTCGAGCGTGACCGGCGCGCCCTTCTCCCGAGCGACGACTCCTTGGACGGTGTGCGGCATGTGCTCTCCTCGGGATCGTGAATTCAGCGGCGCCCAGCCGGAACGCTCACCTGGCAGGACGCTAGAGGGTCCCCGCTCGCCGACGCCACCCACTCGCTGCGAATCCGCCGTGCCCGCGCGGATTACCACCCGTAGAGTCCGCGCCATGGCGTCGACACTGCGGACCGCTGATCTCACCGAGGCCGACCTCGAGTCAGCCCTCGACATCCAGAGCCGCTCGTTCGGCCCGATGCCCGACTCGAGACGGGACGGCTGGTTTGCGAGCCGGACAGAGGCGATCGCGGCCCGTCGGCTGATCGGCGTGTACGACGGATCGCGACTCGTCGCACATGCCCGGCTGCGCCCGTTTCGGCAGTTCTGGGGCGGCCGGGAGCTCGACATGGCCGGCATCGCCGCCGTCGTCGTCGCTCCGGACTACCGCGGTCAGGGAGCAGCGAGCGTACTGATGTCGGCGGTGGCCCAGCGGGCAAGCGGGGTGGGCGCTGCGGTGTCGGCGCTCTATCCGACCGTGCCGGCGTTGTATCGCCGAGTCGGCTGGGAGCTGGGCGGCGTCCAGCACCGCATTACCGTCGACGCCGATCGACTGCGCCGGCTCGGCCACACCGCCGATGCCGTACGCCGGGCGGACGCGGACTCTGTCGACGAGGTACTCGATCGGATGCGCGCGCACTGGACCCGGACCGGCGCCAGCGGACCGAAGCTCCTCGAGCCGGACGAGCTGCGCGACCGGCTAGCCGAGCCGGATACTTACGGCTATCTCACCGACGACGGGTTCGTGATGTACGGCTGGCACGAGCGCGACCTGCTCGTCACGCATCTGATCGGAGGGACCGAAGCATCGCTGCGTGCCCTGTGGTCGGTCGTCGGCTCCGGCGCGTCGATCGCCAAGTCGGTGCACGCCTATGTCGCGCCACGCGATCCCGTGCACTTCCTGCTCGACCGGGGCGCCGACGGCGCGACCCAGCAGGAGCGCTGGATGCTCCGGCTGATCGACGCGCCGACCGCGGTCACTGATCGAGGCTTCGCGGAATCCGCCCCGGTCGACGTCGCGCTCACCGTCGCCGATCCGCTGCTGCCCGGCTGTGACGGGAGTTGGCGACTCCGGATCGCCGACGGCGCCGGAACCCTGGAGCGTACGGCGGAGTCCCCGGACGGTCTGCGGCTCGGCCCAAACGGCTTCGCCGCGATGTACGCCGGCACGCCGCTCGACACGCTCCGGGCTGTCGGCCTCGCGACCGGCGGCCGGCCCGAGGACGATCGCCGACTCGACTCCGCCTTCGCCGCCGAGCCGTACCTGCTCGAGTTCTTCTGACCGACACGGATATTGAGGGAATCGGGTAGCCAGGACTGCCGCAATCGCTCAAGATTCGTCGTCGGCGGCCGCCGGGAGCGTGATGCGCAGCCGGGCGCCGCCGAGTGGGGAGTCGGCGATGGCGACCCGACCGCCGTGCGCGGCCACCACCTCGCCGACGATCGCGAGTCCGAGGCCACTGCCGCCGTGGTCACGAGCCCGCGCCGCGTCGAGGCGTACGAAGCGCTCGAACACCCGTCCTCGATCCGCCGGCGCGATGCCCGGGCCGTCGTCGTCGATGCAGATCTCGATCCCGTCCGACACCCGCGGCGTCGACATCGCCACGGTGGTCCGGGCATGCCGCGCGGCGTTGTCCCCCGCGTTGCGCAGCACTCGTGCGAGCATGCGCGCGTCGCCGCGCACCCGGCTGGCCCGCACTCCCGACCCGTCCACCTCCAGGTCGCTCGACCTCCGAAGCCGGCGGATCTCGTCGAGGACCAGGTCGTCGACGTCGACCGCGTCGTGCTCCAGCCGCAGGGCGCGTTCGTCGACTCGGGCGAGCAGGAGCAGGTCCTCGACCAGCGCCTGCACCCGGATCGACTCCGCCAGGACCGGCTCGGCAAGATCGCCGAGGGTGACCCGGTCGGGATGGGCGAGCGCCACCTCGGCATGTTGCCGGATAGCCGCGACCGGCGATCGGAGCTCGTGCGACGCGTTCGAGACGAACTCGCGCTGACGCTTCGCGGCCCGCTCCTCGCCGGCGAGCACCGGTCCGACCAGTCCCCACGTGGTCGCCGCGACCACGATCAACAGCAGCGGAATGCCGACGAGCAGCACTCGTACGACCGCCCATGTCGTCTCCGAGACGTCGTCGAGGGCGCGGCCGACCAGGACGGTACGGGCCTCGCCGCCGCCCTGGATCTCCGCCGCGACGACGTAGTACTCGTCGTCGCTGAGCGGGGTCTTCGTCTCGACCGACTCTCCGGGCTCGAGCTGAGCCACCGCCGGGTCACCGGCGACGTTAGGACTCGAGTCCAGGACCGTGCCGTCGGCGGACAGCACCTGGACCAGCATGTCTTCGGCGTCGCCCACCGGCAACGGCGCCTGCTCACCGTCCGCCCAGGCGTCGGCGACCTCGTGCGCGCGCAGATTGGCGTCGTCTTGCACCTGCTCGGTCATGCTGCTTCGCAGCGTCAGGAGCAATGCCACGCTGACCAGGATCACGGACACGCCCACCACGGCGACGGCGATTCCGGTCGTACGCCAGCGAACCTGCCGCAGCCGGCTCGGATCCTTCCGGTCAGCCGCCATCGCGGGCCAGCCGATATCCCGCTCCCCGGAGCGTCTCGATCGCGGCCCGGCCGAACGGTCGGTCCACCTTGTTGCGCAGGTGCCGGACGTAGACCTCGACGATGTTGGGGTCGCCGTCGAAGTCGAAATCCCAGACGTGGGCGAGCAGGTCGCGCTTCGACATCACGTCGCCGGCCCGCCGCAGCAGGCACTCGAGCACCGCGAACTCGCGCGCGGTGAGGTCCAACTCGGTCTCGCCGCGCCACACCCGCCGGGCCGCCGGGTCCATGCGGAGATCTCCGGCCGTCAGCACCGCGGGACGCTCCGAGTTGCCGCGGCGAAACAGTGCCCGCAGCCGGGCCAGCAACACCGCGTAGGAGAACGGCTTGGTCAGGTAGTCGTCGGCGCCACGATCCAGCGACGTCACCTGGTCGCGGTCGTCGTCACGCGCCGTCAGCATCAGGATCGGGGTCCAGTCGTCGGCCTCGCGGAGCTGCTCGCAGATCCGGTTGCCGTCGATGCCGGGCAGCATGATGTCCAGCACGATCGCGTCGTAGGAGTTCTCCTGGGCGTACCACAGACCGTCGGTGCCGGTCAGCGCCACGTCGACAGCGAATCCCTCCGCCTCGAGGCCGGTCCGCAGACCGTCCGCGAGTCGTCGCTCGTCCTCCACGACCAGTACGCGCACGGCACCACCTTTCGATGCGCCGACCCGTGCCGACTCATCGGCTACGTACGTACCAGTCAAGCACTGAAGCTGCGCTGAACCCGTCCCCTCGGCCTGCGATCGGGGCCTTCGGCCCTACAGGCGGCCCGCCGGGTTAGCGACGATGCCGAGGTAGGGGTGCCGCAGCGATGCGACGCGGCACACGGGCGATGTGGGAGACCCCATGAAGAGACTGGCCATCGGGGTGGCGATAGGCGTACTCGTGCTGGCGGGCTGCGGCGACGGGGACGACGACAGTTCGTCCCAGTCGGCGGAGACTCAGTGGGCCGACAACATCTGCAAAGCTGCTGACAACGTGACATCGAGCCTCAGCGGGCTCACCGATGAGGTCAAGTTCGACGCGAACAGCAGCGAAAGCGCAGTGGAGCAGACCCAGGCCGAGATGACCAAGCGGGTCGACAAGGTGCGGCAGAGCGTCTCGGATCTGTCCAGCGCGGTCACCGACGTCCCGGACGATACGAGCGACGCGATCTCCAGCGCCAAGGACGACCTGACCACCGACGCCCAGAAACTCAGCACGAGTGTCGACAGCGCCGGCGACGCGATGCAGAAGGCGGCCAACGCCGGCGATGCCCAGGAGTTCGCCGCTGCCACGACAGCGGCCTCGTCTGCCCTCGTGTCGGCGAAGGACGCGCTCAAGAGCCTGACCGATGCCCTCGGGGGCTACGCCGACTCCACCGACGAAGCGGTTCGACAGGCGTTCAACGACGCCCCGGCGTGCCAGGAGTGACCCGGGACGCGACGCCGAGGCGTCATCTCCGCCCACGGGGCGCTGACCCGGACAGTCGGGCCGTGCCGTCGCGGCGGTGGCGCCGAAAGCACCAGTCCCGCCTGTCGCGGATCCGGCCCGGCTCCGAACACCTGTTGTGGGCGCCGCACCGAGCGTCCTGGTGGATCTCGGTGCTGTTCTCGATCGGCTCGCTGTGCTTCGTCGTCGCACCGTTCCGGATCTACCTCAACGCGGTGGGAGCCACCGGCGTCGGGGTCACGTTCTTCATCGGGTCGATCTTCTTCACCTTGGCGGCTGCATTGCAGTGGCTGGAGATGGTCAACACCGAGTACGAGTCGCACCAAGCGTCCGGCGGGTCCGTTCGCACCTTCGTCTGGCGACCACGTGGGCTCGACTGGTGGAGTTGCGCCGTTCAGCTCGTGGGCACCCTGTTCTTCAACGCGACCACCTTCCGCGGAATGACCGTGGCCTCGGACTCCTCGTCGTACGACCATCTGGTCTGGCAGCCGGACGCCTTGGGATCGATCTGCTTCCTTGTCTCGGGCTATCTCGCGTACGTCGAGGTGGCCGGTCGAGCGCTGCGCCGGCCACCGCGCACCGTCGAAGGATCCATCGTCGCCGCCAACCTGGTGGGCTGCATCGCGTTCGGGGCCTCGGCGGTGTTCGGCTTCGTCCTCCCCGAGAGCGGGGTGGCGGTGAACCAAACGCTGACCAACGCCACGACGTCGATCGGTGCGATGTGCTTCCTCATCGGCTCGCTGCTGCTGCTTCCCGAGGGCGTCAAGGGAGCCGACCAGGTCGACTGACCCGAGCCCCCGAGGTGGCGTCAGACGTGCGATCGGCCGCCGCGGACGTCATCGTGGCGCACCCACTGGGCGGCCTCCTCCGACTCCGAGTAGGCCGGGAGCACCTTGAGCCACTGTCCATCGGCCCGCTGCTCCCGCTCGACGACCAGTCCGGCGGCCCATTGCACCTGGCCGAAGTGATCGCGGCCGGCCCGAAACTCCACGTGTTCGTCGTCCATCCGGCGACGTTAGCACAGGTGTTCGAACGCGATCTGGCGAACGCGCCGGTCACTGCCGCGCCGACCGAGCGTCGTCGATCCAGTCGCGGGTGTGCCTGTCGAGGCAGCGGGTGCGCACCATCGACACCGGTCCGTCGGTCGAGCTGAGTGCATAACGGTCGACGACCTCGGCCGTGGCCCCACAGCCTGGCTCCGGGCAGGCGACCAGGTCGGTTCCGGTGGCCAGCTGCGGCGCGGCCCTCAAGTCATCGGCCGCCGTGGGATCAATTCTTCGCATGGTCATGTCAGTTCTCCGTGCTTGCGATCTGTACTGCTGGCTCAGCGTCGATCGCCCGGAGTGGTGACACCATCGGGAGACAGCCTCAGAATCCGGCGACGGGAACTTACCCACGGCCGCCGAAACGGACAGGGTGATCTAAGAGGGTCCAAGGTCACTGCCGGCAGGTTTCTCCGGCGCAGTCTCGGAGCTCGTCGAGTGTGGCGGCGAGGTCGGCTCTGGTCTGCCTCAGCGTCGGGTCGGCGATGCGGTTCCGCAGCTGCCACGGATCGCTCCCGACGTCGTAGAGTTCGCGGCCCTGGTCGTACTCGATGTAACGCCAGCGGCCCTGTCGGATGCCGGCGTAGGCGGGCATCCCACCGTCCAGCCACGGCTTCGGAGACTCCAGCAGCAGCGGCCGGTCGTTCGGGATCGGGTCGAGCATCGACATCCCGTCCACCTCGCCGCCTGGCGTGACGCCGGCCAGTGCGGCGATCGTCGGGGCCAGGTCGACGTTCGATACCGGTTCGCGGTGGACGCCTGGCGAGACGCCTGGACCCCGGATCAGCAGCGGCACCCTGATCGACTCTTCGTACGGGTAGCGCTTGTCGTGATGGACCCGGTGCTCGCCCAGCAGGAAGCCGTTGTCGGTGGTGAAGATGATCATCGTGTTGTCGAGCTCGCCGGTCGCGCGAAGTTCGTTCACAACCTTCGCGACGGTGTCATCGACGGAGCGGAGCGCGTCGCGGCGTTGCCTACGCAGCCGGATGACCTGCTGCTCGTCGGTCGCATCGAGCCTGGGGAGGTTCTCGATCCAGGGCGGCTTGTCCCCGATTAGCTGCTCGTCGAACGCTGCCGACTTCGGTCGTCCGACCGTGGACTGGCCGGCGTATTTCGGCTCGGCCGGGACGCGTGGGCCGCCGCTCCCGTTGTGGGGGGCCAGCAGTGACAGCCACATGAACATCGGCTCGTCGGCCGGGACCCGAGTGCGGATCTGCCGGACGGCCCGCTGCCTGAAGTTGGTCGTCTGATAGCTGTCGCGGATCTCCCGGACCGTGCCGTTCACGTTGACGTCGAAGTTGCGGTAGTTCCACACACTGGGCCCGGCCAGCGCCGCCCAGCTCGTCCAGCCGGGCGGCACATAGGTCGGGTCAGAGCCGGCGCCCAGGTAGCCGTAACGATTGAGGTACTTGCCCAGCATCACCGTCTGGTAGCCGGCGTCCTGCAACCACAGCGGGATGGTGTCGGCGTCGTCGAAGGCACTGAAACCACCGGCCTCGCCGGCGTTGTCCCAGACCCCGTGATTGTGCGGGTACTGGCCGGTCAAGAACGTCGCCCGCGACGGACAGCACAACGGCAACGTCACATACGCGTGGTTGTAGCTGGCACCCTGGCCGTCGACGGCGCCCAGCAGCCGCTCCGTCTTCGGCAAGGCGGCGAGGTCGTCGACGCGCATGTCGTCGGTCATGATGACGACGACGTTCGGCGGCCCCACAGCTGCTGCCTGCACGTCGTCGTCGATAACGGTGGGTACGGCGAGAGTGGTGGCAGCAACCACTACCCCCACGGCGAGTCGAAACATGCTGCTCCCCAAAAAATGAGCGACGACCCCAAGCTTCGTCGCGGCGGACCGGCCGGGAGTCTATCCACATCTCGGGATATGTCCAGGGGTCCGACTGTCACGTTCCGGGGACCGAGCGGTAGGACTTTGGTCCCGGTCGATTCGGGACATGTGGCCTGTCGGCCGATCCGGCAACGGCGAAAGCATCTGGCGAGGGATGGGCGACTTCATGGATCAGCACTCCACTTCTGAGCTGTCGACAGCCGCGGTCGCGGCGACCTGCGCGGTGGAGTTCGACTTGCTGTTGTCCTGACCGACTCATGGCTTCCTCGCCGGCAGAGGGTCGGCGACCCGGGGGAATCCACAACACGGGAGGGGTATTCCAACCATGCGCAAGACCCTGATCAGCGCCGTCGCCATTGCCGGTGTGCTCGCAATCGGCCTCGCCGGCGGCGCTGTTGCGCGTGACCTGATCGGTTCCGGAGACATCCGCGACGGTTCCGTCCGGTCTCCGGACCTACGCGACGGAGGGGTTCACGGTCCCGACCTGGCCCACCAGATCAAGAACCGGATCGACGTGGGCCGGGTGACCCGGCTCGAGGCCGACGGCCCGTATCCGGGTGCGTCGGACCTTGGCGACTATGAGGGCCAGGGCGACAACAGTGACGAGCTGGTGAAGGCCGGCGAGAAGGGCACGGTGTGGGTGCAGTGCGCACCGGGGAAGCTGGCGCTCGGCGGCGGGTTCACCCTGGCCGCGGACGCGGGGAAGGCTGCGGAGGAGGCCGTGCACGTCGTCGCGTCGTACCCGACGCAGGTCAAGGACGGCGCGATGGTCTATGAGCAGATCGCGGGCGACGACGCGGGGTCGTACCGGCCGAACGCGTGGGCGGTCGACGCCATCAACCAGGGCGACACCGACGTCGTGGTGCGGCCCTGGGTCGTGTGCGCGAACGTGAGCCAGCGCTAGGGCGAGCTCGACGTTCATGCGGCTCGGCGCCCCTCGCCAAGCGGGCGAGGGGCGCCGAAGCTCTCTTGCTGGATATTCGGTGGCGCCTACGGTCGGTCTGGTCGACTATGCCTGGCATGACCACCTCGGACGCGAGTGAGCCCGTCGAAGCGCGCTGGACCAAGTCGACCGTCTACCGCGACATGTGGGTCGACCCGGACGACGACCCGCGCGAGACCGATGTCGAGGCCAACGACGAACGCGGAATCTTGCTCGACTATCTGCGCTACTACCGCCTCACCATCGAAATGAAATGCGCGGACCTAGACGCCGAGCAGCTCGCCCAGCGATCCGTACCGCCGTCGACGATGTCCCTGCTCGGGCTGGTCCGGCACCTCGCCGAGGACGAGCGTCACTTCCGCCGGGTGATGGCCGACGAAGACGCGCCGAAGCTCTACAGCACCGACGAGGACCGTGACGGCGACTGGAACGGCGCGATCGCCGACCCGGCAGTCGTGGAGGACGCCTGGCGGCAATGGCGCACCGAGCGGGAGCTCACCGACCAGTTCGTGGCCGGAGTGCCCGACCTCGGCACCATGAACGCCGGCGTCTCCGACCTCGGCCCCGACGGCGCGGACCTGCAGCTACGCGACATCCTGGTGGCCCAGATCGCCGAGTACGCGCGGCACTGCGGCCACGCCGATCTCCTGCGCGAACGCATCGACGGCCGCGTCGGTCAGTAGCCCTTCGACCCTTCGACCGAGCTCCGACGCCACGCTCAGCGGGAGTCGCGCTTGGCCTGCCGCCTGGCGCCTGCTGCCCGACTCGACGCGTCCTTCTTGAGGCCACCGGTGGTCTTCTTCACGCCGCGTGGACGCGACGCCGGCGACCTCGTCACGGAGGCGGCGCGGGTGCCGACCCTTCGCGGGCCGGATCCTCCCGAGCGGGCCGCCGCCAGCCGCGACGCCTTCAGCTCGGCAGCCGCACGGGTCGCACGGACGCCGATCTCCTTGCTCACCGACGCCAAGGCCGTCTCGAACACCTCGGCCTTGCCCCGGTCCCGTTGGTTCTTCGGATAGCTGAACCCGCGACCGCCACGCTTCACCACAGCGCCGCTCGCCCGCCGGCGGTAGACACTCACGTACTTCGAGCGGGCCCGCCGGATCCGCGAGTGCAACGCCAGCAACTCCTCCTCGTCGAGGTCAGCCATCGCGTCCCGCGAGGTCTCAGCAACCAGCCGGCGCTCGGCCGCTGTCATCGAGTTGAGCAACGCCTGGTTCATGGCACTCCCTCCCGCTCGGCGTCAACGTGACGCCGTCCCCGCGACCATCCTCCCCCAACCGCTCGGAACCAATCATGACCCGAACTGATCATCAGCCCAGCTATCTACCCAGGAGCCTCGAACAGTCGTACGGTAAGCCCGGCGTGCCTGCGGGGAGGCGCGGGATTCAACGACTCACCCGGAGGAGCAATGCACCACCACATGCATGCCTCAAAACGGCGGAAAAGGACAGCCGTGGCCGGTGGGCTGATCGCCACGCTGGCCACAGCTTCACTCATCGCGTCCACGACCCAGGCCGCACCAGGCCAGGCAGCAGCCCCGACAGCGGCGGAGAACAATAAGCACGTTCTGGACAACAACGGACACGCTCTTTCTGAGACCACAGGAGGGTCTGACCTCGCGACGGTCAAGGACTACTTGCGGTCCAAGGGAGCCAATACTGCGACGCTCGACTCACTGAAGGCGGTCGGCGGATCCTGGACGTTCCGCGGCGTCCGCCATCAGCGATTCGAGCAGCAGGTCTCTGGACTGCAGGTCTACGACGCCGAAGCCAAGGCCGCCTTCAACGCTCAGGGCCAGCTGATCCACTTCATCGACTTCATCAGTCCGGTCAAAACGGGCGTCAGCCCGGCGAGCAAGGGGACCGACGCGGCCTTGCGGGCAGCCGTCAAGGACCTCTATCCGGCACGTACCGTGAACACCAAGGAGACCGGCCAGGCGGCTGATACGACAACGTACGTGAAGGGCAAGTTCCTCACGGGTCCGCGGGTCGAGCGGGTCGCGGTACCGGCCGGTGACGGCGGCTTCTCCGTCGGCTACCTGGTCGAGACGTGGGACGCCGCCAGCAACGACCTGTACTCGACACTCGTCAGCGGTAGCGGGACCGTGGTGTCCCAGGAGCTGCGCACCGCGCAGGACCAGTACAACGTCTTCACCGAGAATCCCGACGAGACGCCGCAGACAGTCGTCCAAGGCCCCGGTAGCGGCAACGACCAGTCGCCCGCCGGCTGGCTGTCCGGACCGTCCCAGACCTCGGTCAACATCGGCGGCAACAACGCACACGCGTACCTCGACGCGGTCTCGGACAACAAGCCCGACCCGGGCGGCGACCCGATCACCGACGGCCGTTTCCTGACGGCAGCCGACTTGGCGTCGGAGCCGACGACCGAGGACAACCGCGAGGTGGCGGTTCAGAACCTCTTCTACCTCAACAACGTCATCCACGACACGCTCTACGACGCCGGCTTCACCGAGGCCGCGGGCAACTTCCAGGAGGACAACTTCGGCCGCGGTGGCGGCCGGAGCGACTCGGTCAACGCCGAGGCCCAAGACGGCGGTGGGATCGACAACGCCAACTTCGCCACCCCGCCGGACGGGGTGAACCCCCGGATGCAGATGTACCTGTGGACCGGACTCGGCACCCACGAGGTCGTCGTGCACCGCAGCGGCGGCGACGTGAGCTACGTGGCTCAGGGCGCGGCCTGGGGTGCCCAGCTCGACAAGACCGGCCTCACCGGCACGCTGGCCGTCGCCGACGACGGTACGGCTCCGGCAGCCGACGCCTGCGAGCCGCTGGTGGGCAACTACACCGGCGCGATCGTGATCGCCGACCGAGGCACCTGCAACTTCACCGTCAAGGCCGGCAATGTCCAGCGGGCCGGTGGCGCGGGCATCATCGTGGCCAACAACACCGAAGGTGCACCGTTCACGATGGGCGGCGAGGATCCCAGCGTCACGATCGGCGCTGTGATGGTGTCGCAGTCCGACGGTACGGCGATCAAGGCCGACGCGGGCACGAGCACCACGATCAAGCTCGCCGACAACCCGCCGCTGATGCGAGACGGCGACATCGACTCCGACATCGTGTGGCACGAATACGGTCACGGCCTGACCTGGCGGATGATCGGCAAGATGAAGGGTCCCCTCGCGGGTGCCATCGGCGAGGGCATGTCCGACGTCCTGGCCGTGATCGCCAACGAGGACGACCGCATGGGCGAGTACGCGTTCAGCGACCCGCTCGGAATCCGGACGGCACCGTACGACAACTACCCGGGCACGTACGGCGACATCGTCGGTGAGGAGGTGCATCTCGATGGTGAGCTGTACGGCGCAATCGGATGGCGGCTGCTGCAGCACTACCAGGCCGCCGGCATCGACAAGAGCGTGCTGCTCGCCGACCTCGTCGACGGCATGAACTACACGCCGAGAGAGCCGTCCTACGAGGACATGCGCGACGGCATCCTCGACGGTCTGGCCGCCTCGGGCAACAGCGACCGCGCCTGCCTGGTGTGGCGTGCGTTCGCCGAGTACGGCGTCGGTGTCGGTGCGGATGGCATCGCCAAGGGCAAGCAGGCCATCGTGACCGAGTCGTTCGAACTGCCGGCTGCTTGCCAGCCCTGAGGGAGGTCGACGACATTGGTCGGACCTCGTGAGCGGACGGTAGTCCGCACCACGAGCTGATCACCCGACGAGCTGGCTCATGTCAGCGCGAAAGGCCCGGAGGAGAGCATCCTCCGGGCCTTTCGACGTCAGCGTGAGAAGGCCTGCCGTCAGGAGCGGTTCGGGGCCGATAGTGGTCGCACGCCGTCGAACAACTCGGCGTCAAGCAGCCAGATGTTGCCGCAGCCGCGGCAGGCCATCGCTCCGGTCGTTCCGCCGAAGTCCGGGTCGTACTCAATCGCGATGCCCGCGTGGGAGCATGCCGGACGGCCCGCCAACTCCCACACTCTGCGCACCCTCAAGGCGTCCCATATCGGAATCATCCCCGTGCTCCTCCGTCTGGCAGGGCCGCCGAAAGCCAGCGTACGCATTCCCGCCGGCCCCGTCCTCCGCATAAGTACCGCCGACCGGCAGATTGAGCGTTCGGCCTCGACGGGAACCCATCGAAACGGCGTCATGTGCGAGTTGGGCCGTTGCGCCCGCCCTTTCTGGTGGAGGGAGCCCCTCGTGGCGAACACCGAACCCAACATCGCTGTGCAGAGGAGCGAATTGAGCGTGAACCGGCCGAGCGCAGGTCGAATGTCATGTGCTCACTGATCACGCCGAGTTCAGAGCACCTTCCTGCAGACCCTAGGAGTCGCCGCAGCTACCGGTCGCACCATGACGGAGCGCGATGCCGCATGCAGCTCGCGCGAGCCAGCCGAGCATCCGTGGCGAAGCCCGCACAACTCACAGATCTCGTCGAAGGGCGTGGCTGACCCGGGAATGCGGGTCCCAGCTACTTAGCCTTTCCCGCATGACTGATGGTTCCGGTCCCGAGCCTGACGCCTCGCGTCAGTCCAGGCCCCGGCCCCGCTTGATCGTGTGGGCCGTATTACGCGCCTTGGGCTCCACCGCCGCGCTGGTGGCCGTCTACTATCTGCTTCCACTCGACACCACCTCGGCCTGGGCCGCTGTCACGATGCTGGTGGTTGGACTGCTGGCGCTCGGCGGGCTCGTCGCTGGCCAGGTCCTCGCGATCCTCCGGTCACGGTTTCCTGGCCTGCGGGGCGTTGAAGCCCTCGCTGTTTGCGTTCCGTTCTTCCTCGTGCTGTTCGCCGCCTTTTATGTCGTGCTGGACACGCAGTCCACCGGCTACTTCAACCAGCCGCTGACCCGCGGCAGCGCGCTGTACTTCACTGTCACGGTCTTCACAACGGTCGGCTTCGGCGACATCACGGCCCAGACCGAGACCGCGCAGCTCGTGGTCACCGGGCAGATGGTCGCCGATCTCGTCATCATCGGGATAGCGGTCAAGCTGATCGTCGGCTCAGTGAGGCGCACCCACGAACGCCGGATCGAGCGGACCTCAACTCACAGCTGACCCGATGGGGCGCGCGACCTTTGACCGCTCCACTCAGTCCGACGAACCGGCAAGGTATGGGGCGCAGGTCTTCAGGCGGGTTGGGCAGCCGGTTGCGGCGACGCCTTGGCGGTCCGTTTAGCGAGCAGACCGGCCAAGAGCATGACGACCACGGCGATCGCGACGCCGCAGAGTGTCCAGAGCACCCGGTCACCTTCGGTGCCATAGTCCGACGGCTGCGGAAGATCGAGCAGGGTCAGCACTCCCGCAGCGATGGCGGCGGTGTAGAGCGCGTAGTTCCAGAACCGGATCCCCACGCCATGCATCAACAGGACCAGCGCCACCACCTCGAGACCGCGATGGATCTCGAACAGCCGCAGCCCGCTTGCACTGGCCGGGATCAGCAGCAGCAACGCAGCTGCGCCGGCGCCTATCAACGTCCCCACCACGCGCTGCGCACCGACGAGGACGGCTTGGGCCAGGCTCGGCTGCATGGCCGATATGGCGGCGATCGGCATCCAATAGCCGTGTGACAGGTCGAGACCGAACGCGAGGGCGACGGTGCCGGCGATGACGACCGCGCGGATCACCGCGAACATGACCAGTGGCCGGGTCAGCTTGCGGTGCGAGATGTCGCCGGGCAGCTCCGCGAAGGGCGGCGGCCGGTCCTCGCGACTGTGGATAAGCCACCCGATGAACGTCACGACGATCCACAGCGCCGACCCGCCGGCCCAGGCGAGCACCTGAGCCCAGGTGTGGCTGGTGATATGGGTGTCCTGATCGAAGCTGAACGCGATCCCGAGCGTGATGATGAACCACAGGTTCAGCAGCACCGCCGCGACGAACCGATGCGTCCCCAAACCGACCGCCAGGCTAGCCGCCAGAGTGACCGCGAAGGCAGCGAGCGCCTGCCAGCCCCAGGCGTCTCCGCCGATACCGAACCCCAGCGCGGTCAGACCTGCGCCGATCAGCCCGAATATCGCGATCCGCGACACGCGCTGTCCGTAGCTGCCGCCCGGGTCGGCCAGCCACGCGAACAGCGCACCGAACAAAGCGCTGAACAGATACTCCTCATGCCCGATCGCCCAGAAGAAGACCATCGGCACCAGCGCCACATCCAAAAACAGCACCGCTCGCGGCCAGTTGATCCCGGCCGGGTTGAGCTCGAACACCTTCGACAGCCAGCTGCTCACCCTCCGCTGGTGAACCGGCTGTCCTGCCACTCCGCTTTTACTGGCCATAGCGGTCCTCGCCCACGCACCTCACCCGGACCGGTCACCCGCCCATCTCCGACTCAACACTGGGCGGCCGCTGGTCATACAGCAATCCGAGCGTCTCCCTAGCCAGCGTGAACCAGCACCAGACAGCTGCACACGGGGCTAACGTCCCGAAGCCTCCTTCCTGTATCGCTTCGACCAAGCCGACCCCTGGAGTCGCTTCCGCCCTGACCGACCCCCCCCGTGCGGTTCCGTCCCTGTTGACCGCCCACACCCCAGCCTCCACCGAACGCTGGACCACCCGGCTGACTGCCTCCGTCCGGGTTACGCAACGTGCCTTCGAGACACAAAGCCGCTGAAATCTTCAGTATCGACTGGCGTCTCTGATCGACAGCAGCGCATGCCACGCCGCCTGACGCTCGTCGTTGGTCTGGGTGTGACCGGCAACAGACCCCGGTTGCCGCCTGCGGAGCAATCGGGGTCACTCATGCCGTTCAGGCCCTCCGACCGAGTGCCGCACGCACAGTCGGAGGGCCCGTCCCGCATCTATGTGCCCGCGGAACACCTCACCCAACGAGCCACGCATTCGGGGCCAAAGCTCGCTGACGCCGTCTCTCTCAGCGCGCTTCGGGTGTTCAGCCCCGTCGGGCCGCAACTACCGGCTGGGGTTCTTGTGATGGAGGAAGCCGGGATGGACAGCGACAGGGACGAGATACGGCGTGAGGTTCTGGCCGAGCTCATCGAACTCGCCCGCACGCAAGCCATGCAACACAGAACGCAGAAGGGTGACGCCGAACGACATGGCGCAGATGACATCCAACTGCAGGCGGAATGCCTTCCGCAATCGCGCGAGCCGTTCCAGCCAGTCAGCCGGGCTCCGGCCAACGATCCGCGCCCAGCGATGCCGGCCAGCATCTCTACCGACAACCCGTCGGAGAACGCTCAGGCGCGTAGCAGCTCCCTTGTCTAACCCAGACCCACCGGCGAGGAATCACCAATAACGGGTGAAGCGGCGGCCACCACAACTTCACCAACTGCCGCCGCCTACGCCGGCCGGGTCAGGGTGTGACCACCGCGAAGTCCGGGTCGGCCTGGTCGGTCAGGGCCAGCAGCCTGCCCCAGGTGTCGGGGTCGCCGCTGGTCTCGACACCATCGAGGTTCCCGCCCGCGAGTAGCTTGAGCAGGTCGAGCTTGCTGGCCAGGGTGAGAGTCAGGTCGGCGGGCAGGTCGCGGCTGGTGGGGTGGTGGATCAACGCTCCGTTACTCAACTCCATCCGGTAGCGCTCATCACTGTCGGTGAAGTGCCAGTTGATAGTCAGCTGCTCCTCCCACGCGTCGGGTCCGACGATCCGTAGGGCCACGGTGTCGAAGAGCTGGGTGATCGTCATGGCGGGCGCCAGGCCTGCTCCCTGGCTGATCGGGGTCGGGAAGATCCCCTCACGCAGCTCGCGGGCGCCCATCAGGAAGCAGTTGCGCCAGGTGGCGTTCTCCGAGCCGTATCCGAGTCGCTTGAGCACATCGGCGAGGGTCTCCTTCGCCTCCGCGTGGTCGGGAGCGGCGAACACCGCGTGGGAGCCGAGCTCGGCCGCGAACCGGAGGTCGCCGGCGGCGGCGTACTCGCGCACCTTGGCCACGACGGCATCCACTCCGCCGAGCAGGTCGACGTAGCGGGCGGCCTGCTCAGCCGGTGGGTGCTGCCATAGGTGTGCCGGGTTGCCGTCGTACCAGCCCAGGTAGCGCTGGTAGATCGCCTTCACCCCGTGACTGATCGATCCGTAGTAGCCGCGGGTGTGCCAGGCGTCCTCCAGAGTCGGGGACAGACGGATCTGCTCAGCGATCTCGACGCCGGTGTGGCCCTGGTTGAGCAGCCGCAGCGTTTGGTCGTGCAGGTAGCCGTACATGTCGCGCTGCTCGGAAAGGAACCGCACGATGTTCTCCCGACCCCAGGTGGGCCAGTGATGGGAGGCGAACGCGACGTCGGTCTCCTCGGCGAACAGCTCGATCGCCTCGGCGAGATAGCGCGACCACATCCGGGCGTCACGGACCTGTGCCCCGCGCAGGGTGAGCAGGTTGTGCAGGTTGTGGGTGGCGTTCTCGGCGAGACACAACGCGCGGTGGTCGGGGAACAGGAAGTGCATCTCGGCCGGGGCCTCGGTGCCGGGCACCATCTGGAATCGGATCCGGACCCCGTCCAGGGTTTCCTCCTGCCCGGTGGCGGTGATCTCCACGGTGGGGGCGATCAGTCCGACTGTCCCGGTCGAGGCCGCAGAGCCGAGCCCCATCCCGACCGTGCCTTCGGGGCTGCGATCGAGGCCACCGCCGGAGTAGTACGCGCCGCGGCGCAGCATCGCCGTGCCCGCGTAGACGTTCTCCGAAACCGCGTGTTCCATGAAATGTTCGGGCGCCAGGATCGGCACGTCGGTGTCCCGGCCTACCACGCCCAGCACGCCGCCGTAATGGTCGATGTGCGGGTGGGTGTAGATCACCGCGGTCACCGTCCGGCCGCCTCGGTGCCGGCGATACAGCGCGAGCGCCGCCGCAGCGGTCTCGGCGCTGATCAGTGGATCGATCACGATCACACCGTTGTCGGACTCCACCAGCGTCATGTTCGACAGATCCAGGCCACGGACCTGGTAGATGCCCTCGGTGACCTCGTACAGACCCTGACGGGCAGTCAGCCGGCTCTGCCGCCACAGACTTGGATGCACCGTCTCGGCACCATCGCCGCGCAGGAAGGCGAAGACGTCGTTGTCCCAGATCACCTCACCCTTGTCGTTGGACACCTGGCCCGGATCCAGCGATCCGACCAGACCTCGGTCGGCGTTGTCGAAATCAGAACGGTCGGTGTAGTCCAGCGCCATCACAAGACTCCTCGAACACGGTGGTCGGTGGTTTCCGGGCTCGTCACCTCGCGCCAGCAGTCACTGAGCCGGATCGGCTCGGGGTTGGTGAGTCGAATGGACCCAGGACCCGGCTCGGCGTCGTCGAGCCCGCCGAGCAGAAACCTCGGGTCCCCTTCTCGACAACTCCGCCACGACAGCCTCCCTCGACGGTCCCACCTGTCCGAATCGCGCGACACATACCCGATCAGCGTCGGTCGGTGGGCAACCAAGCCACTTCCCCTATCCCGGGTGAATCCTGCCGACGTAGAGGCCCCCCGATAGGGATGAGGTCCGGGCTCGCCCGGCATCCTCCAGCGCCCCCGGGTTGAACGCTGTGCCAACCTACGAAAGCGCAGGTCCG
>Ga0081455_10002628_pt1 | contig 21287 bp, 21 predicted proteins | sample TabmetS3T2R1_FD_70207 | JGI IMG/M metagenome (GOLD analysis project Ga0081455, IMG submission 70207) | Tabebuia heterophylla rhizosphere microbial communities from the University of Puerto Rico - S3T2R1 | ecosystem: Host-associated > Plants > Roots > Rhizosphere ...
CGCCATGTTCGATATGCTGCGAGTGCCGGTATTGGGCCGCGAGGAAGAAGCTGCTGATCAGGTAGCGACCTACATCATGCTGCAAGTCGGCAAGGCACAAGCACGTAGACTGATCGCAGGCGCCGCCTACGCGTACAAGACCGAGGCGGAGGCCGAAAAAACGCCACCCGGGATAAAGCAATTCGCCGACGCCCATGGGACGCCGGCGCAACGCCTATACAATCTACTATGCCTTGCTTACGGTGCCGACCCGCAACTGTTTGGCGACTTCGTCGAGAAGGGATATCTGCCGAACGAAAAGAGCCGAGGATTGCAAGGACGAATACCAGCAGGTGGCCTATGCATTTCAGCAACTGATCGGCCCGCACCTAGATCCTATGCTTGTGAAAGACATAACGGACAAGACATGGCTGCCCGATGCCACAACAGGGGTGCCACGCAGGCCAGAGTCGGCGCCAGCGAAGTAAGTGCAACGGGTAAATCTCCGGATCTTGTGCGTCCTGCAGTAAGGCGTCCTGCGGCTAAGCGAACACGTGGTCGCGCGCTTCATCCATGAGAGTCTGCTGCTCTGCTGCCGCATTTTTCTGCCCTACGAGGCTGGCCCGGCAAAGGTCCACGAGAGCAGACCATCTGCCCCGTCAATGTCTGCCGTCGTTTCGCCGCGAACTTTTACTTTGGCAATTCACCCAGGCGGATTGCGGACAAGATATTGTTGAAGTCGTCGGTCCAGGCGGGGCCCGGTTGGGGCGGCTCTAGTGCCTCGGCGCGGTCAAGCAAATCAGGCGCATTCATCCATGACTTGTCCGCCGCCATGAGCACCCAAGTCGAGACAGATAATGGCGTTTCCTCCTCGTCCTCGTCCTCGTTCTCTGAGTCGTTACCTGAATCGCCATCAGGATCGTCGTAAACGAATCGAGCATGGAGGCCTTCTTCAACAGCCAGCCGTGCCAAAGCGGGCTTTAAATCCACGAACCGATTGGAGATATGGAATAGCAGCACGCCCGGTGCGCTCAGATGCTTGCGATAGACCTGCACCGCCTCACGTGTCAGCAGGTGGATAGGGATCGCGTCTCCGGAAAACGCATCGACGATCAGCGCGTCATAATCTTGTGGTTCCTCTCTCTCGAGCACCAGCCGGGCGTCGCCCAGCTCGACGCTCACATTAGCCTGGCTATCGGACAAATATGTGAACTCTGTGTACGCCAGCGTCAGCACCTGAGGGTTGATCTCGTAGAATCGGAATCGATCGCAGGACTCGCCATACGCCGCTATCGCACCCGTCCCGAGACCTACAATCCCGACGGCGAGAGGTCCGGGCCGACTGACTTGTCGCTGGCGCGCAAGAGCGAGCGCAACGCCGGAACTACGGCCGTAGTACGAAATGGGCTCTCTGCGCCGCTCCCGATCGAGGTACTGAGACCCGTGCTCAATACCGCCATGCTCCATTCGACGCCACACGTTTGGAGGAGAACCGAAATCAACTATGCGCAACGCGCTGTAGAAGTTGCGCGTAAGGATCCTGGAGCGTTGAATCTCGTAACCAATCTTTCCTGCGGAGACCGCTATAATGACCACGGCAAGACCGAGCGCCGGCGCTCGCGAAATCATTACGTCATGCCGGCGTTGCCAGGCGAACATCGCCGCTATGGCCGTCAAGGTGATCGGCATCTCGAAATCGCCGCTGAGGACCAGCGGCGCGAGGACACTGCCGGCGAGCGATCCTAGAGCGCCGCCGAGTGCAACGAGAATGTAGAACGTCGTCAGGTAAATTGGGTCTGGCTTGGATGCGGCCAACTCACCATGGCAGTACAAGCAAATGCAAAACAGTCCAGCCATAAAAACGGGAAGCGACCACTCTAAAGAGATCCACGCTTCGTATTGATAGCTACCGGCCATAACCAGCCCGAGGATTAGGGCCGGAGTTGCAACGGGCCAGCCTCGATACCGCCCTCCACCAAACGCCATTACGAATGTGATCAGGTAGATCGCGAGCGGAACGACCCAGATCAGCGGCATCGATACAATGTTCCGCGCGACGAAGGACGTCACGGAGACAAGAACAAGCGAGCCTAAGCCTGACAAGATCATCCAGGATACGCGCTCGGCCACTGTCGGCGGCGCCGCATTATCTGTGCGCTTCGTTGCGGTCGAGGTCGGAAGTTTGGTCGATTCACCTGCGCTTAGGATTGCCACCACCGCACAGATGATCACAAAAACCACGAACCCTGCTGACCAAAGCGTGGCCTGCGTGGTCGTCGCAAGCTTCGGCTCGAGGAGAAAAGGATACGTCAAAAGGCCGGCCAGGGATGCCGCATTCGACAGCGCAAATAGACGATACGGTGTCGCTCTTAACCGAAGGTACCACGCCTGCAATAGCGGACTCGTCGTTGCAAGCAGGAAGTACGGTAGGCCCACGGTGGTGGACAGGAGCAGGAGGATGCGCAGAGCCGGCTCACCTTCGCCGCTCTTCCACGCTGGCGATGCGATCACCGGAAGACTGACAAGACTCAAGGCAAGCAAGCTGACGTGGATGAAGGCTTGCTGCCCTACAGTTGCCCAGCGTGTCAGCGCATGCGCGTACACGTAGCCGAGCAGAAGTAAGAACTGGAAGAAGAACAGGCACGTGTTCCAGACGCTTGCCGACCCTCCAAACCACGGCAAGATCTGTTTGGCTATGATCGGCTGAACGAGAAACAGCAGGAACGCCGACAGCGCTATTGCAAGCTGGAAATGCGCTGCCCTGATCCTCATCCATCACCCTGCCTGGCAATCGCTCGCAAGATATAGTTGGCTTGATCGGAACGACATCGCGGACCGATAATGAATGAGTTACGCACCGGCCTTTGGCGGCCGATCCTGGAGGATGAAAACGGTAAGTCCTTGGCCGGCTTCGGCCTTTTGGTCAAACCGACACGCTTGGCAACCGTCCCATGGCTTCTTGTTTTCTTTATAGAGACACAAGCGTAGCGCCGGCGCCAAAATTCATATCGACGCGGCCGCCCAGCATATCGGTGATGGCCTGCGCCCCGCCTCGGTAGGGGATGCTGGCGACATCAATTCCCGTGGCGAGCTTGAACGCCTCGCCAATCAGATGCGGCAGCGTCCCCTGGCCAAATCCGAAGTTCAGCTTGCCCGGGTTGCGCTTGGCATAGGCGATGAACTCCTGCAGCGTGTCGGCCGGAGTTGCCGTCGAGACCACCAGCACGAGCGAGGTCGTTCCAACCGCGACGATGGGAACGAAGTCCCTGATCGGATCGTAAGCGGTGTCGTGGGCGCGAAACTGGGCAATAACATGCGTTGGAGTATTCGTGAAAAGCAGCGCGTAGCCGTCGGGTGCGGATGTCAGGAGGGCTTTTAAGCCAACCAACGTGCCGCCACCGGCCCGGTTGTCGATGATGACCGGCTGTTTCAGGCGCGAAGAGAGGATCGGAGCCACAGCCCTTGCGAACACGTCATTGGGAGAGCCAGGCGTATACGGCAGGATGATCTTGATCGGCCTGTCGGGATAGAAAGACTGGGCACGGCTCGAGCCGATGACGGCGCCGGCGAGCCCGGCCGTCACCGTTGCCGACAACAGGCTTCGCCTCGTCACCGTGGTCGCTCGGCTCCCGCGCGTTGGCATATGCCCTCCGCTCACGGCTCCGTCGCAAATTTGAGCCGGCCCGCAGGCTTGAGCGTCTTGGCGTCGAAGGTGCGGATCTCGATCGCGCCGCCCACATCGATGGTCACGGCGATGCGATCCTCGGCCGTCCCCGTCGCAACGACGCGCGCGCCCTTTGGCAGCAGCGCGGTGACCTCGGCCGGCGCGCTTCCCTCCGCTTTGAAAAGACGATAGCCGATGACCCCGATTACCGCGGCGATCGCAAGTCCCGTGGTCGCGCCGGAAATGATCATCAGCCAGCGCACCTTGGCGACGATGCGCGCGGCCCCGGGGTCGAGTGGCGCTTCATCGTCCGCCGACGGATTGCTCATGATCTCGACACAGCGGCCCAGCGAGAAACTGGTGGTCGCCGCCGAGGAGGCCGGCGAGCGGCTCGACCGCGTGCTGGCTCACCGCGTGACCGAGCTGTCGCGCTCGCGCCACAAGGCGCTGATCCTGGCGGGTCGCGTCGCGATCGATGGCGCCACGATCCGCGATCCCGGCCACCGCGTCAACGCCGGCGCCACGATCGCCATCGATCTTCCGCCCGCCGAGGACGCCGCGATCGCGCCGGAGGACATCCCGCTCAACGTGGTGTTCGAGGACGCCGACCTCATCGTCATCGACAAGCCGGCGGGGCTCGTCGTGCATCCCGCCGCCGGCAACTGGAGCGGCACGCTGGCCAACGCGCTCGTGGCCCATTGCGGCGCTAGCCTCTCCGGTATCGGCGGCGTCAAGCGGCCCGGCATCGTGCATCGGCTCGACAAGGACACGAGCGGCCTCATGGTCGTGGCCAAGACCGACCGTGCTCATCGCGCGCTCGCCCGCCAGTTCGCGGAGCACGGCGGGGGCAAGGCCCTTCGTCGCGGTTATCTCGCCTTCGTCTGGGGCGTGCCGGAGCGGCCGCGCGGCACCATCGATAAGCCGATCAGCCGGCATCCGCGCGTGCGCGAGAAGATGGCCGTGCGCGCCGGCGGCCGCGCGGCCGTGACTCATTGGGAGGTGCTCGAACGGTATCTCGGCCGCGACGGCACGCCCGTGGCGAGCCTGATCGCCTGCCGGCTCGAGACCGGGCGCACGCATCAGATCCGCGTCCACCTCGCCTCCATCGGGCACCCCCTCCTCGGCGATGAAGTCTATGGGGGCGGCTTCAAGACCAAGGCGAATCAACTCGCCGCGGAAGCCAAATCCGCGCTGGAAGCCCTTGGCAGACAGGCATTGCATGCCTATTTACTGGTGGTCGAACACCCATCGCAGGGCACGAATCTGGAGTTCCGCTCGGAACTGCCGGATGATCTCTTACGTTTACGCCATAGCCTCGGTGCGCAGGGCGCGAGGACCTGAACAGAAGATCAGGTCCAATCAAGGGCTTAGGTGGACACGGAAGGGTCACGGCGACGTGACGCCGAGTTAACTTTCTTTCGTACCCCCCTGTCCTGTATTGTTGCACCCGCGATCAGGCTTCGCGGTCGCAGCATGACGAGCACCGCCGGCTCGGGGAGCGGCGGTGAGCTTCGCCCGCCGGTGCATCGGGGGCAAATTTTGGAGGGCGCTGTTATGGCCCGCGTTGCAGCTTTGCCAGTCTTAACGGCCGAATCCGGCCTTACCCGCTATCTTGAGGAGATCCGGCGGTTTCCGATGCTGGAACCGCAGGACGAATTCATGCTGGCCAAGCGGTGGCGCGAGCATGGCGACCGAGATGCGGCACACAAGCTCGTCACCAGCCATTTGCGTCTGGTTGCCAAGATCGCCATGGGCTATCGCGGCTATGGCTTGCCGATTTCCGAAGTCATTTCGGAAGGCAATGTCGGCTTGATGCAGGCGGTCAAGCGCTTCGAACCAGAAAAAGGCTTCCGCCTCGCCACCTACGCCATGTGGTGGATCAAGGCCGCGATCCAGGAATACATCCTGCGTTCGTGGTCGCTGGTGAAGATGGGCACCACGGCCAATCAGAAAAAGCTGTTCTTCAACCTGCGCAAGGCCAAGAGCAAGATCTCCGCGCTCGAAGACGGCGACCTGCGTCCCGACCAAGTCAAGCTCATCGCCAAGCGGCTAGGCGTCACCGAGCAGGATGTGGTCGATATGAACCGCCGCCTGGGCGGCGACGTTTCCCTCAACGCGCCGATCCGGGATGACGGCGATTCCGGCGAATGGCAGGATTGGCTCGTCGACGAAGTCTCCGATCAGGAGACGCGGCTCGTCGAGGACGAGGAATCCGACAATCGCAAAAAGGCGCTGGGCGAGGCGCTGTCGGTGCTCAATGAACGTGAACGGCGCATCTTCGAGGCGCGGCGGCTCGCCGACGACCCGATCACGCTCGAGGACCTAGCGGCCGAGTTCGGCGTGTCGCGCGAGCGCGTGCGCCAGATCGAGGTGCGCGCCTTCGAGAAGGTGCAGCGGGCGGTGAAGAACCGCATCGCGACGATGGAAGCCCGATCGAGCGCGCCTGCGCTACACGCGCATTGAGCTCTCGAACCGTCAGCTGCAAAGGCAATCCGAGACAAAATCGACGCGGCCGTAAGGCCGCGTCGTCGTATGGCGGGCATCCCGCAGCAGCTCACTTCTGGTGAGCGGCAATCATCGCCTCGCCCATCCGGATGAGACGCTCGCCTAATCCCGCGCGACCCATGCTTTGTGCGGTCACGCGCGCACCCTCGAGCAGCAGGAACAATTCGTCCGCGAGCAGTTCGGGCTGCGCTAAATCCGCGGCGGCGCATAGTTGGGTGATCCGGTTGCGCTGTGCGTTCTTGAATGCTTCGATCACGCGCCGCGCGGGATGATCCTTCTCCGGCAGTTCGACCGCAGCATTCGCGAGCGCACATCCGCGCTCACTGCCGCTTTCGACATGGTCGGCCATCGCCTTGAGCCAGGCACGCAGTTGGGCGCGCGGGTCGCCGGGGTGCTGCGCTGCCCACTTCTCCCAGGACGAGTTCGCCTTTTCGGCCAAGCACCGCAGGTACTCGGCGACCAGCTCGTCCTTTGAGGCAAAGTGCCGGTACAGGGTCATCTTGTTGGTGCCGGCCGCTTCGGCGATGGCTTCGACGCCAACAGCCCTGATCCCGTGCCGATAAAACAGGTCCGCCGCGACCGCGAGAATGCGCGCGCGTGGGGGAATTCCTTCGATTTTTTCGACCGTTACGGTCTTGGTTCCGGTTTTCAAGGCTGCCTCCCCTTGACATAGGTGTTACCGGTCAGTACCTATGTAGTGTTACCGGTCAGTAACACAACGGTTCCGCAAAGTCCATTCCCCTTTATCACCTGCGGACCGCGGCGCTGGCCGAGGAAGGAATAACGCCATGCAACCCAAAGCGCTCCGCGGATTGCAGCTCGTGCTCGGGCTTGTGCTCTTCGCCGCCGGCGGCGGACAGCCGATCGGGCTGGGCTTCGTGGCCCAGCAGATCGAGATGATCGGCGCACGGCAATGGCTGGGTCTGATGGCGGGATCGGCAGTGGCCCCGCTGAGCGAGCGCATCGCAGCCGCCTTGCCTCGGCGGCTCGCCCCCGCCGCCGCGCAAGCGCGCGAAGTCGCGCCCGCATCCGTGACCGGACCCAAGTTCGCTTAACTGAAGGAGGTAACAATGCTTGCTATCAACAAACATGCTGCTGCAATCGCACTTGGCCTCGCGATTGCCGCGGTCGCATCGCCGAGCTTGGCGCAGCGTAGCGAGAATCCCATGAGTAGCGCGCGGGAGCAGGCGCTGCGCGAGTGCAGTGGCCAGGCCGGAAAGATGTCGCAATCCACCTGGGGCACTCACCAGCTCCATTCCTTCCGCGCCTGCATGCACGACCACGGCCAGCAGGAATAAAGGCGCAAGCTTTTGGTCTAGGCGGCCGGCTCTACGGCCTGCCGTCTGTCTGCACCCTTTGGCCGCGGGCAAGCACGGAGCACCAGCCATGAAAACAAACCTGCGATACGCAGCCCATGCCGGCTTGATCGGCATGTTCGCGTTTGCCGCCGCCAGCGGCCCGTTCGGAGAGGTCCGAACCGGAGCGTCCGCCGGCAAGGAATTGACCCAATACTGCGCGCCACAAGAGGAGAGTTTCGATGCGCATAGGTTTTATTGCCGCAGTGAGGCCTGATCGAGCGCGATCGGGCGCACGACCGCGCCATGCGCGCAAATACTGCGGATCGATGTTCGATCCGCGACGGCGCGAGTTCATCCCCGTCCTCGGCGGCGCGGCTGTTTATCCGTCGCCGCCTAACGGCCAAGACAAAATCGACGCGGCCCTGCGGCCCGCGTCGCGTATGCTTTAGGTGATGGCTGTGGCGGCTATTGCTTCCACGCCTTGAACGCGTCAGCGAAAACGCGCTCGCCGGGCGTGCCTTTCTCCAGAGCCAGGATGGCGCGACGGTTGTTGTTGTAAACCACCGGTATGTCGAACCAGCTCCGTTCCTTGAGCATTTGAATGTTGCGGTCCTTGTCGGCTTCCGCGTTGGATAGTCCGATGAGATAGAAGCCGGGTGTCACCTTAACCGCGAGTCCGGCGAGCGGCACGCCACGCGTCTGCTCGGCTTGCTTCATCAAGATGCCGGGAACGTTGGAGATGCCGCCGGCGGGAAAATCCGGCGGCACTTTGAACATGATCTCGACCGTGTGGGTCGCGGGCAGGCCTTTGTCAGTATTACGGCGGAGCGACCAGGTCATGGCGAGCTTGCGCTCCGGCACTTCTACGTCGGCACGAATGGCAAGCTCGGGCGGCTGGCCCGGGCCGGGCGTGACAGTCTCGGTCCGCCAGATCGCCGAGCCAACGAAACGCTTGCCATTGGGATCGGCGGGATCCTCTTCGTACAGCACCACCTTTTGCGCGGCCGTCACCCCTGGCTGCGTGCCTGCGGGCGGCGCCACGGCAGTCTGCGGGCTGCCAGGCTCGATGCGATCGGTGATCTTCGGTCGCGTGGCCGCCGGCGGCGGGGCCTCGCGCGCGGTGTCGACCGCGGGGGTGCGGAACGAGCGGTAGAGCGCGACCATGTTCGGCCACTGCCATACGCCGATGCCGATGACGAGGATACCGATCACGGCCGCGGCAACACCCTTGATCAGACCGCGGTACGACCGCCGCGGCGCGACGTCGTCGTCAAACTCGTCGTACGCGTATTCCTCGCTGATCCCCTCGGTTGCAGCATCGTGATCTGGAGCCACTGGATGCGAATCATCGACCGTGAAGGACGGCTCGAGCATCGGCTGAGAGAAATGCGCGTGGGGATGCGCTTCATCTGCCTCCTGTGGCTCGAACATGCGCTCTTCTCGCGCCTTTGACGCGAACAGGCGCTCATCCGGCGTCGGCGGTTCGAAGCGCCGCGGCTCGGGGCGGTCAAACTGCGAGCTGTCATAGGCAGGAGGGCCGCGATCGAGGTCCGACACCGCAGCTGCATCGTCGCCGGTGCGCTCCGATTTTTCCCCTCGCAGCGCGCCGAGCACCCCTGCCGGGGCGCGGCGAAAAGCATCGAAGAAGGAGCGGCGCTCGCCGGCGCTAGGCGGCGACGCTTCGGGCGTCGTCGGTATCGGTGGCTGCGGCTGCGGCGGCAATGGCCGGTCGAAAATCGAATCCGACTGCTCCGCATCGGGCATGCCGCGCGGCGGCGCAGGCCCCGCTCTGCGGGAAGTGTCCTGCGCTGCAGGCGCACCCACTGGCGACGCCGCCGGCGCTAGATCCGCGTGGTGCTGTTGTCGGGCTTCCTGGGGGTCGGCTTCGTCCGACCGCCGCGGCTCGACTGGACGAGTTTCAGTGGAACGGGCTTTGGACGATGCGTCCCACTGCCGGAATTGGCGGACTTTCGCCGCCGGCATCTGCCGCGCGGCCTCCACGAACTGGCGCGCCGATTCAGCCTCCACCTTACGGATCGATTCCTCGAGCGCGAGGCGCTCGCGGGTGATGTCGGATTCATCAAGCGGCGGCGTCACCCCGCGCAACTGCGCGAGCAGGGCGGAACGTGCGCGGTCATAGATCGCGCGGCGGTTCTCGCCACTGTTTTTTTCAAGCGCGCCGACCGCGCGCGAAATGAGGGGATAATAGTCGGCCATCGGAGTACTCGTTCCGGGTGCAGGATTTCGCTTTGTTTCAGGCCTCGAACGGATTTTGCATTAGAATGGTGTCCTCGCGCTCCGGGCTCGTCGACAGCAGGGCGACCGGGCAGCCCACCAGTTCCTCGATCCGGCGCACGTACTTGATGGCCTGCGCGGGCAGCTCGGCCCAGGAGCGCGCCCGGGCGGTCTCTGCCTGCCAGCCTTCCGCGGTCTCGTAGATCGGTTCGACCTCGGCCTGGGCATGCTCGCTCGCCGGGAGATAATCGATCTCGCGACCATCGAGGCGGTATCCCACACAAACCTTAAGTTCTCTCAAACCATCCAGGATGTCGAGCTTGGTCAGCGCCAAGCCGTTGATCCCGCTGGTGCGAACGCTCTGGCGCACGAGCACGGCATCGAACCAGCCGCAGCGTCGCGGCCGGCCGGTGACGGTGCCGAATTCGCGCCCGCGCTCCCCGAGCAGGCGGCCGATATCGTTGGCCTGCTCGGTGGGGAAAGGTCCTTCGCCCACTCGCGTCGTATAGGCTTTACAGATGCCGAGCACGTAGCCGATCGCCGCAGGCCCGAGACCCGAGCCGGTCGCGGCCTGCGCCGCGACCGTGTTGGAGGAGGTCACGAACGGGTAGGTGCCGTGGTCGATGTCGAGAAGGGCACCCTGCGCGCCTTCGAACAAGATGCGCTTGCCCTCGCGGCGCCTTTGGTCGAGCAGCAACCACACCGAGTCCACGTAGGGCAGCACGCGCGGTGCGACGCTCTCGAGCTGCTCGCGGACCACGCCGACGTCGACTTCCTCGAGCCCGAGCCCGCGCCGTAAGGCGTTGTGGTGCGCCAACAGGCGCTCGATCTTGCGTCCGAGCGCGAGCGGATCGGCGAGATCCATGACGCGGATGGCACGCCGGCCGACCTTGTCCTCGTAAGCAGGGCCGATGCCGCGCCGAGTCGTGCCCACGCGCGTGAGCGTGTTGGAGGACTCGCGAATCGCATCAAGCTCCTGGTGCAGCGGCAAGATCAACGTCGCATTCTCGGCAATGCGCAGGCTCTGCGGCGTGACGTCCACCCCTTGCCCCTTGAGGCGATCGATTTCCTCAAGCAGCGCGCGTGGATCGATCACGACACCGTTGCCGATCACGGAAAGCTTCCCCGGCCGCACGACCCCCGACGGCAGCAGCGACAGCTTGTAGGTGATTCCGTTGATGACCAGCGTGTGACCCGCATTATGCCCACCTTGAAAGCGAACCACGATGTCGGCTTGCTCCGACAGCCAGTCGACGATTTTGCCTTTCCCTTCGTCCCCCCACTGGGACCCAACCACGACCACATTGGCCATGAGGCGGCTTTCCTCCGCGTCGTCGACGCCCAGGATAATCTCGAAGCGACGAAGGTTTGCCCGGCATTCCGACCCTCACCCCCCAGGCAAGCCGATGCGGCCGCGACGGAGGCCTCCGTCCGCAGCCCAACTGCCTGATTTTACGGGTCTTATTCACCCCTTGCCGTCGCGCCGGACTAACCACAGCGGATGATTTGGCTCTCTCAAAGGCAATCTCGCGGCAACATCGAGGCGGGCAGGTAGGAAATATCAGCCGGAGAAGGGCATCCTCGCCTCCGGCGACAGGGCGGGAAAGCAAGCAGGTCCCGTTCAAACAATCGGTGCCCTGTGTGAACTAGTTCACATCAGCGCACGTCGTTGTCTCCCATCCTTGGGCGCCCGTCACCTTGGAGGGAACCATGGAAAGCAGGACCCAAGTCGCCCACTACGCCGCCACATTGACGCGAGAGCTCTGCCGCATGTGCCGGAAGGTCGAATTGGACGACCTGGCCTATCTGCTGGAGGTGGCGGCCGCCGAGGCGGCAAAGGTGAGGGCAACGAACGGCTCGACGCGAGACGCCGTTCATTCATTGCAGGCGCAAAGCGGCTAGCGCCGCAGCTGCTTAAAACTTCAGCGGCCGCGCCTGCTGCACCTGCGGCAGCTCACGCACAGCGGCGAGCACGTGCGCGGGCAAGTCGCCATCGATCTCGATCAACGCAATGGCATTGCCGCCAGGGGCATCGCGTCCGACGTGGAAGGTCGCGATGTTGATGCCGGCGTCTCCCAGGGTGGACGAGAAGCGGCCGATGAAGCCGGGCTTGTCCAGATTGGTGATGTAGATCATCGAGCGGCCGAACTCGGCATCCATGCGGATACCTTTGATATTGACGATGCGCGGCCGACCGTCGGCAAACACGGTACCCGACACGGAGCGCGTTTGCCGCTCGGTGACCACCGTCAAGGTGATCAGGTTGCCGTAGTCATGGGCCGCGTCGCGCGTCATCTCTTCGATGATGATACCGCGCTCCCTGGCGACGATCGGCGCGGACACGACGTTGACCTCTTGCAGCATAGGCCGCAAGAGGCCGGCGATCGCGGCCGAGGTCAAGGCCTTGGTGTTCATACCGGCAACGCCGCCCTCGTAGGACAGCTGCGCCGTGAGAATGCCGGTCTCGGTCAGTTGGCCGGCGAATGAGCCGAGTTTCTCCGCCAGATCAATGAAGGGCCGCAACCGCGGCGCCTCCTCGGCGGTGATCGACGGAAAGTTTACGGCGTTCGCGATCGCTCCACGCAGGAGGTAGTCCGACATCTGCTCGGCGACCTGCAACGCCACGTTTTCCTGCGCCTCGGTGGTGGCGGCCCCGAGATGCGGCGTACACACCACGTTTGGATGTCCGAACAGCGGGTTATTCGTCGCCGGCTCCTCGGTGAACACGTCGAAGGCGGCGCCGGCGACATGACCGGAGTCGAGGGCGCCGCGCAAGGCGCTTTCGTCCACCAACCCGCCGCGCGCGCAATTGATGATGCGCACGCCCTTCTTCATCGCCGCGATCGCCTTGGCGTCGATGATGCCTCTGGTCTTGTCCGTGAGCGGCGCGTGCAACGTTACGAAATCGGCGCGCCTGAGCAGTTCTGCAAGATCGACCTTTTCCACGCCGAGCTCTGCCGCGTGCTCGGGCGAAAGGAAAGGGTCATAGGCGATGACCTTCATTTTCAGTCCGATCGCGCGATTGGCCACGATCGAGCCGACATTGCCGCAGCCGATCACCCCGAGCGTCTTGTTGGTGATCTCGACGCCCATAAAACGGTTCTTCTCCCATTTGCCGGCCTGCGTGGAGGCATCGGCCTGCGGGATCTGCCGCGCGAGCGCGAGCATCAGCGTAACCGCATGCTCGGCGGTGGTGATGGAATTCCCGAACGGCGTATTCATCACGATCACACCCTTGGCCGTCGCCGCGGGAACGTCGACATTGTCGACGCCGATGCCGGCGCGGCCGATCACCTTCAGGCGTTTCGCCTTTTCCAAGACTTTGGGTGTGACCTTCGTTGCCGAGCGGATGGCCAGGCCATCGAAATCCCCGATGACCTGCGCGAGTCTCTCCTTATCGGCGCCAAGCTTCGGCTGAAAATCGACCTCGATGCCGCGATCTTTGAAGATCTGCACGGCAGAGGGAGAGAGCGCGTCGGAAATGAGGACGTTGGGAGACATGGCTGCTTCGGCTTCTATCGCTGTTCATGGTCCGCGCAACCGCAGAATCCAGCGCTTATGCAATTTTTGCGATTAGGCGAGACGTCTGCGTTTGTTGGATCCCACGCTTGCACGGGACGTCAGAAACTTTGTGGATGAGACCATCACGCTGCCTTCGGCAGCGCGTCTTTGCTCTTGGCGAAGGCCCAATCGAGCCAGAAGGTGAGCGCTTCGACATCCGCGCGCTCCACGGTCGAACCGCACCAGATGCGCAAGCCCGGCGGCGCATCGCGATAGGCGTCGATGTCGTAGGCGACGCCCTCCTTCTCCAGCGCGGCAGCGAGGCTTTTCACGAACGCGGCCTGCGCGTCGGGGGAAAGCTTTGCCACCGAGGGGTCGACGACCTTGAGGCATACCGAGGTGTTGGAGCGCAGAGCGGGATGCCGGGCCAGAAATTCAATCCACGGCGTCACAGCGACCCAGTCGGCGATCACCTTGGCATTGGCTTCAGCACGCGCGATCAATGCCTGGAGTCCGCCGATCGACTTCGCCCAGGCAAGCGTGTCGAGATAATCCTCCACGCAGAGCATCGACGGCGTGTTGATGGTCTCGCCCTCGAAGATACCTTGATTGAGCTTGCCGCCCTTCGTGAGACGAAAGATTTTCGGCAACGGCCGCGGCGGCACGTAGCTTTCCAGGCGTTCGACGGCGCGCGGAGAGAGGATCAGCATACCGTGCGCTGCCTCGCCGCCGAGCGCCTTCTGCCAGGAGAAGGTGACAACATCGAGCTTCGGCCAGTCGAGCTCCTGCGCGAAGCATGCGGAGGTGGCATCGCAAATGGACAGACCCGCGCGATCGGCGGCGATCCAATCCGCATTGGGCACCCGCACGCCCGAAGTGGTGCCGTTCCAGGTGAAGATCACATCGGATGCCGGATCCACCTTGGCGAGGTCGGGGAGCTCGCCATAAGCGGCCCTCAGCACCGTCACGTTCGGCAGCTTCAGCTCCTTCGCGACGTCGCTCACCCAGCCTTCGCCGAATGATTCCCACGCGAGCATGGTCACGGGTCGCGCCCCGAGCATCGACCACAGCGCCATTTCGACCGCACCGGTGTCGGAGGCCGGCACGATCCCGATACGGTAGTCGGGTGGGACTTCGAGCACTTCGCGTGTGAGTTCGATCGCGCGTTTGAGCTTCGCCTTGCCGGACTTCGATCGATGCGAGCGTCCGAGAACCGCGTCGGTGAGGGCTGAAAGGCTCCAGCCGGGGCGCTTGGCGCAGGGGCCCGAAGAGAAGTGCGGGACGAGCGGCCGCACGGCGGGCATCGGGTTGCTCATGGTCTACCCTTCCAGATAGGCGCCCCTCGGTGGGGAGGGGTGTCCCGCCGCCGGACATAAGGAAGCAGCCGAGCCCCGTCAAGCACCCGGATCGCGGTCGCGCCGGTCGACAACTATGAATGCGGTCCGGTCAGCACGGGGATGCGCAGGCGCCGTCCTCAGCCCGCGTGATCGTCGTCGGTCTTGCCGATGTGGTGCTGAGCATAAAGTTCGAGGCCGAGTTTGGCGACGAGATCGAGCTGGGTCTCGAGATAATCGATGTGCTCTTCCTCGTCGTGCATGAGTTCCTCGAACAGGTCGCGCGTGACGTAATCTTTGACCGCGTGACAATGCGTGGCGGCCTCCTGGTAAAGGGCGCGGGCCGACATCTCCGCCGCAAGATCGCAGTCGAGTACCTCCCTGACGTTCTGCCCGATGCGAAGCGGATCGATCACCTGCATATTGGGAAAGCCGTCGAGAAAGATGATGCGGGCCACGATCTTGTCGGCGTGCTGCATCTCCTCGATCGATTCCTGGCGCCATTTCTTGGCCAATGCCCGATAACCCCAATTGTCCAAGAGCCGGTAATGCAGCCAATACTGGTTGATGGCGGCAAGCTCGTGCCGCAGACCCCGATTGAGATATTCGATGACTCGTGCGTCGCCCTGCATGATCTACCTTTCCGCTTCAAAGCGGTGGCCGCGTGCCGATGTCTGTTGAGAATGTCTCTAAAAAGAGGGGGGCGGCAAGGGGGATTGCCGCCCCAACTATCGTTTATCAAAAGCTCGTTCAGTTGCCGTGCGGGCCACCCGGGCAGCAGCCACAGGCGGCCGCAATCGCCTCGTCCATGATGCGACGGATAGTGCGCGCGCAGCGGCCGCATTGGGCGCTGCAGCCGAGACAGCCATAGACCTGGCCGGTCGTGCGCGGTGCATCGCCGTTACCGAGCGCCGTGCGGACGTCGTGATCGCTCAGCACGTTGCAAGAACAGACGATCATGGAGAGCTTGGCGTTTCCGCGTAGTTTAGTTCTTTATGTAACTATCCATACATGAGAGCGCCACGGCGGGCAAAAACAAAACGCCGATTTTTTAGGTATTCCAATGTGCGGCGGCAGCGAGCGGTGGGGCCGGCGGGTGCTCACACATTTTTGCGCGCTGCAGCAATAGGATAGGAATCGGCAGCGGCCGGCGAGACGAGGGTCAGGCCGCGCTGGTCAATGCATCGACGATGCCGTCGACGACCTCCTCGACCAGCACCTTGTCATCGCCCTCGCCCATGACGCGGATCACCGGCTCGGTACCCGATGACCGTACGATCAGCCGCCCGTGGCCGTCGAGGCGGGCCTGCCCGTCCTTGATGGCATTGCGCACCTTGGCGTTCTCGAGCGGCTTGCCGGTCCCATAGCGCACGTTCTTGAGCACTTGCGGGAGCGGATCGAAGCGATGGCAGACGTTCGACACCGGCTGCTCCTGTTTTTTGACCACCGCCAGCACCTGTAAGGCGGTGAGCAAGCCGTCGCCGGTCGTTGTGTAATCGGAAAGGATGATATGGCCCGACGACTCCCCTCCCACGTTGAACCCGTGCGCGCGCATGTGTTCGAGCACGTAGCGGTCGCCGACCGGGGTGCGCGCCAGCGAAATTCCCAATTTGTCCAGATAGCGCTCGAGCCCGAGATTGGACATGACGGTGGCCACAATGCCGGGTTTGGCGAGGCGGCCGTCCGCTTTCCAGCTCTCCGCGATCACCGCGAGCAGCTGATCACCATCGACAATGCGCCCGCGCTCGTCTGCGATAAGCACACGGTCGCCGTCACCGTCGAGCGCGATGCCGATATCCGCGCGCATTTCCTTCACCTTCCGGCAAAGCGGCGCGGTATCGGTCGAGCCACATTCGCGATTGATGTTGAAGCCGTCGGGCTCCACCCCCATGGGGATCAGCTCGGCGCCCAGCTCCCACAAAGCCTGCGGCGCAACCTTGTAGGCCGCGCCGTTGGCGCAATCGACCACCACCCGCAGGCCATCGAGCGACAGGTTGCGCGGCAGCGTTCGCTTGGCGAACTCGACGTAGCGGCCTTGTCCGTCGTCGATGCGCCTGGCCCGACCGAGATCCGCGCTCTTCGCGAGCTTCTTGACGAGCTCGGAATCGACCAGCTCTTCGATCTTGTATTCGACCTCGTCGGACAGCTTGAATCCGTCGGGTCCGAACAGCTTGATGCCGTTGTCATCGTAGGGATTATGCGAGGCGGAGATCATCACGCCGAGATCGGCACGCATGGAACGCGTGAGCATAGCGACCGCGGGTGTGGGCATTGGCCCGGTCTGAAATACGTCCATGCCGACCGAGGTGAAGCCGGCCACCAATGCGGTTTCGATCATGTAACCGGAGAGGCGGGTATCCTTGCCGATAAGCACGCGATGACGATGATCGCCGCGACGGAAGGTCAGCCCGGCCGCCTGCCCGACCTTGAGCGCCAGTTCCGGAGTGATTGTGCCATTGGCACGGCCGCGGATACCATCGGTACCAAAATATTTTCGATTCATGTTCCCCAAACCCGCGAGGGGTGACGTTTCCAACGATGATAGGTCTATTGCCTGAAATCTTCAAAAAATGCGAGCGGGTTTGTGCGCATATGGATAAGAGGCCGCGCCGGCACAAACGGCGGGCCGTGCTCGTAAGACACTGGATTTGCTATTTTCTCTTCTTGTCGTGGGGGCTCCGAGGCGGCTGAGTGACGTTGACCGGATCGGACGCGGGAAAGCTGTCTTCGAGACCCTCTTCGAGCGAGCGCTCGAGCTTGCGTTTGCGCGCCTCCTCGCGATCGCGTTTGGTCTTCTCGTCGAGCTCCTCGTCGAGGTCCTGTCTCGGAACTCCCATTGCAATCTCTCCTGCAAGCGGCGCGGCTCGCGCCTTACAAATAACGCGCTGGGCATGACGACGTTCCCGCCTCAGAGATCAGGCATTCAGTGATGGCCGGATCGTGCTAAGGATTACGTCCATGCGGACCATGACCTGCATCGAGGACTTGCGGCAGACGGCGCGTCGCAAGGTGCCGCGTGCCTTCTTCGACTACGCCGAGGCCGGTTCCTACTCGCAGGAGACGCTGCGCGCGAACCGCGAAGATCTCGAGCGCATCAAGCTGCGCCAGCGCGTGCTGGTCGATGTAGCGCAACGCGATCTCGGCACCACAATCCTCGGGGAGCGGGTTTCGCTTCCGCTGGCGCTCTCGCCCATCGGGCTCTGCGGCATGCAGCACGGCAACGGCGAAATTCTCGCGTGCCGGGCGGCGCAGGCGGCCGGCATTCCGTTCACGCTCTCGACGATGTCGATCTGCTCGATCGAGGACGTCGCGCAAGCGGTCGACAAGCCGTTCTGGTTTCAGCTCTACGTGATGAAGGACCGCGGCTTCATCCGCGCACTGATCGAGCGCGCCGCGGCGGCAAAATGCAGTGCGCTGGTGCTTACGATCGACCTCCAGGTGCTCGGCCAGCGCCATTGCGATCTGCGCAACGGCATGACCGTGCCGCCGCAGATCACACTCGCCAATGCCATCGATATCGCGACCAAGCCGGCCTGGGCGCTGTCGGTGCTGCGCGGCAAGCGCAAGACCTTCGGCAACCTCGCCGGCCACGTGCGCGGCATGGAGAACGTCAATTCATTGGCGCAGTGGACCAATACCCAATTCGATCCGACATTGAATTGGAAGGACGTCGAGTGGATACGCAGCCTGTGGCCGGGCAAGCTCATCCTCAAGGGCATCCTCGACGTCGAGGATGCCCGGATCGCCGCCAAGACGGGCGCCGGCGCGCTGGTCGTCTCCAATCACGGCGGACGCCAGCTCGATGGCGCACCCTCATCCATCTCGGCGCTGCCGAAGGTGGTGGATGCGGTCGGCGACGTGATCGAGGTGATGTTCGACAGCGGCATCCGCTCCGGCCAAGACATGGTGCGCGCGCTCGCCTACGGGGCGCGCGCGTGCATGGTGGGACGCTCCTACATCTATGGCCTCGGCGCCGGCGGGGAGGCGGGAGTGGCCGCCGCCATCGACATTCTGGCGCGAGAACTCGATGTGACCATGGCGCTCTGTGGGGTGAAGAGCGTTCGCGACATCGACCGCAGCGTGCTCGCGTAGCCGCAAGCGTCACGCGTGGGGTCAGCGGGATGATATCGGTGTTCCGGCCGGGGACAGGTCGGGAAAGGGCCGTTTTTCAATAGATTAGACTTGCGCTTGACGCCGCCGGCAAGCTCGGGAATCAATAGAACAAAACATGAACCTACTTGCTGGACATGGCCGAAATCGCACGCCTGAATTCATCTCCTGCCGGGGGGCATTCAGCCCGCATCGACCAGCTGCGCCGCCAGCTCGGCGCGCTCGAGGCGGCAACCGGCCTTGCGGGGGAATGCAGTGCGTTGCTTGCGCTCGGCACCCCGGTGATCGACGCCGCTCTCGGCGGCGGCCTCGGCGGCGGCACGCTGCATGAGATTGCCGCCGCGCGGGAGATCACCGTCGCCAGCGGCTTTACGCTGGCGCTCGCGGCGCGAAGGATGCGGGGAACGCCAGCCCTGATTGGCAATTCATGCGACGCGCGCAATGACGACAGACCTACTTTGTGGCGAAGCGTGCTCTGGATCGCCGAGGACCTCTCGCTCGCCGAGAATGGCGCGCTTTATGGCCCCGGTCTCGACCAAATCGGGATTGCTCCCGAACGGCTGATCACGGTTGCCGCTCCGCGCACACGCGACGTGCTGTGGACGATGGAGGAAGCGCTGCGCTGCCGCGCCGTCGGCATGGTGATCGGCGAAATGCGACCGCGCGGCATCGATCAAGTGGCGACGCGGCGGCTTGCGCTCGCCGCCGCCGCCGGCAACGCGCTGGGCATCATCCTGTACACCGCGCCTGACGACGCGCCTTCCGCCGCCGTGACGCGTTGGATCATCGGCGCGGCATCGTCCCTCGATTCTGAGCGATCGCACGACGTCGGTTCGCCCCGCTTCCTCGCGCGTCTCGTGCGCAACCGTCGTGGCCCTCTCGGAACATGGATCGTGGAGTGGAACAGTGTGGAGCAGCGTTTCGAGCTCGCAACGCATTCTGAGCCTGTGGCTGGAGCGACTTTCGACCGACCGCATCGCACGGCAGTGGCGTGAGGCTCCCTCCCGCCTCGTCGTCTTCGGCAAGCGCGGCAACCTCGATCTCGTTCTCGCGGTCGATGCCGCAGCGGAGCAGCTCGGACTCACGGCCGGCCTGGCGCTGGCGCAGGCTCGCGCCATGCACCCGACGCTTACTGCTGTGTCGGAGGATCAGACGGCCGACGCCCGCCTTCTCGATGCCATTGCGGAGACCTGCCAGCGCTACACGCCGCTCGTCGCGATCGATCCGCCGGACGGGATTTTGCTCGACATCGGCGGCTGTGCGCATCTCTTCGGCGGCGAGGATAAGCTGCGCGCCGATCTCCTCGCACGAATGACACGTTTGGGCTTTTCGGCCCGCGCCGCTATTGCCGCCACCATTGGCGCGGCTTCCGCGGCGGCGCGCTTTGGCGATGCGCCGACTATGGAGGATGCTACTCGTGACGCGCGCGAACGTCTTGCGCCGCTGCCGCTTGCAGCGCTGCGGCTGCCCGAGACGGTCGCCGCGCTGGCAAGGGTCGGCCTGAAACGCATCGGCGATATTCTCGATCTGCCGCGCTCACCGCTTGCCGCCCGCTTCGGCGCCGATCTCTTGCGCCAGCTCGATCGCGCATTCGGCCGCGAAGACGAACCGCTCACCCCGCGCCTGCCGGTCGCGCCCTACGTCGTGGAGAAGAGCTTTCACGAGCCGATCGCGCGCGAGGAGGACGTGCTCGCAAGCGTCGAGCGGCTCGCTGCGCGACTCAAGACGACGCTGGCAGCGCGCGGCGACGGCGCGCGACGCCTCGAGCTTGCCCTCTTCCGGACCGATGGCGCGGTCAAGCGCATCGCGGCCGGCACCTCGCGACCGATGCGCGACCCGCAAGTGATCCGCGCGCTTTTTGTCGAGCGGCTGGCCGCGCTCGGCGACGAGATCGATCCGGGTTTTGGCTTCGATCTGGCGCGGCTCTCGGTCCTTAATGCCGAGCCCTGTCCGGATGAGCAGATCGGTCTCGACACGCCTGAAGACCAGGTCGAACTCGATCGCTTGATCGATCGATTGAGCGCGCGGCTCGGACGGCAACGGGTTTCGCGTCTTCTCGCCTGCGATAGTCACATTCCCGAACTCGCCGCCGCGGTCATGCCGGCGCAAGCCATGACGCGAGGCGAATTTGGTTGGGATGCGTTCCGCCGCTTTCGCGCCGAGGTCGGATTGAGCCCACGGCCGTTGCGTTTGCTCGCCAAGCCGGAGCCCATCGCGGATGTCTTCGCCCTCGTGCCCGACGGCCCGCCGGCGCGCTTCCGCTGGCGCCGCGTCTTGCACGAGGTGGTTCGGGCTGAAGGGCCCGAACGCATCGAAGGCGCCTGGTGGAGCGAGAAGGGCGGCCCGGCACGCGACTATTTCCGCGTCGAGGACAAGGCAGGACTGCGCTTCTGGCTGTTTCGCGCGGGACTCTATCGCGACACGACGCCGTCGCCGCCGTGCTGGTTCGTCCATGGGTTGTATGCGTGACATGCCGCGTTACTTCGAATTCGCCGTTGCCTCCAACTTCTCGTTCCTGCGCGGTGCCTCGCATGCCGAGGAGCTGATGCTGCAAGGCGCGCATATCGGGCTCGACGGTCTCGGGCTCTGCGACCGCAATTCGGTCGCGGGTGTGGTGCGCGCGCATCTCATCAAGCGCGAGCAAGAATTGACGCTCGCCTA
>Ga0081455_10002629_pt1 | contig 21286 bp, 20 predicted proteins | sample TabmetS3T2R1_FD_70207 | JGI IMG/M metagenome (GOLD analysis project Ga0081455, IMG submission 70207) | Tabebuia heterophylla rhizosphere microbial communities from the University of Puerto Rico - S3T2R1 | ecosystem: Host-associated > Plants > Roots > Rhizosphere ...
GGGCATGTCATCCTCTCCTTTTCAAGGGATGGTTGAAGAACTCGTGATCCGCCGGCCCTGGACGAGCATGGCGAACTCCTCTATCTGCCGCGCTGCACGCGCAGGGCAGATATCGTTCGGGAGCACAGATCCGACAATGACCGAGACGCCGTCGTCCTTTGCCGATGCACCGGCCCATATGGCGGTGCAGCCGATACCTGATGCCTTGTCGGAGATCCTGCGTTCGGTCCGCCTCACCGGTGCAGTGTTTCTGAACGCCCGATTGCGTGCGCCCTTCGGCATCATCTCGCCGCGACGCTACGATGGGCGCATGCCGATGGCGCACCTGCGCCACATCAGCGTCTTCCATCTTGTCGTCGAAGGCGACTGCATCGTCGAGACGGCGAGCGGTGCCGTACGCCAGGTGGTGGCCGGCGACCTGCTTCTTCTGCCGTTTGCCGATCAGCACAGGTTCTCCAAGGGCGAGGCCAAGGACATGGTGTTCGATCCGCGCCTCCTCCGTCAGGGCCCGATCGAAGGCGTCTGGATGGTCGATCATGGTGGCACAGGGCCGCAGACACGCCTGGTCTGCGGCTTCCTCGAATCGGCGGAGATGCTTTTGGCGCCGGTGTTTCGCTCTTTGCCCGAGCTGCTGGTCGAGCACGCCGGCGATGGGCCGGTCGGCGGCCAACTCGCCTCGACGGTGCGCGACATCCTCGATCTCGTGGATGCAGAGACGCCCGGCACGCAGGCGATGCTGGGCCGATTGATGGAGCTGCTGTTCGTGGAAGTCCTGCGCCGCCATGCCAGCTGCCTGCCCGCCGGCAGCAAGGGGCTGCTGGCTGCGCTCAATGATCCACTGCTCGGCCGCGCCCTGCAACTTCTTCATGGCGATCCGGCGAAGCGGTGGACGGCGGAGGAGCTGGCGCGCGCCGTGGGATCATCGCGCACTGTCCTCGGCGAACGCTTCAACGAGCTGCTGGGCCGGCCGCCGATCGATTATCTGACCGGGTGGCGCATCCAGCTTGCGGCGGACAGGCTGCGCAACGGGCGGGATGGCATCGCGAGGATCGCCGCCGATATCGGCTACGAGTCGGAGGCGGCCTTTGCCCGCGCCTTCAAGCGCGTGACCGGCATGACGCCGGGCCGTTGGCGGGCCGGCGATGGAGACAACCGAGAGTTGATGCCCTTGCAGTTCAAGGATTCGATCTCCCCGACAGGCTTGACCTGATCCTATTTATTATAATAAATAGGATGGATGTCGGATGGCCGAACCCTGCGTCCGCCCAAGCGCGGCGACCTCGTGGTCGAGGAGATCAAGCGCTGGATCGCCGAGCGCAGGCTGGGGCCGGGCGACAAGCTGCCCAAGGAAGAGGAATTGCAGGCGCTGTTCGGCGTCAGCAAGGGCACGGCGCGCGAAGCCCTGAAATCGCTGGAGGTGCAGGGGCTCGTCACCGTGACGACAGGCCCGGCCGGCGGGGCGACCATCGGCGAGGTGCCGCTGGAGCGCGCTTTCCAGCTGTTGCAGAACTATCTCTTCTTCCGCAAGCTCGATATCGGCCAGATCTATGCCGTGCGCCGCCTGCTCGAACCGGAGCTCGCTGCCGGGGCCGTGCCACACCTCACGGAAGAGCACTTCGCGGCGCTGGAGCGCAGCATTGCGATCTGTGCGCCACAGCCCGCGAGCAACGCCGAGGCGGTGGTCCAGCGGCAGGAGGATCTGCACTTCCACGATATCCTGGCTGACGCCAATCCGAATGCGCTGCTGCGCTTCATGTGCCAGGTGATCAACCACCTGCTGCGCCACAGCGTGGCGATGAACAACCGGCCGGGACCGCAGGCTTATCAGCAGCTCGGCGAGACCAACGTCGCCGCGCACAAGCGCTTGTTGGCGGCGGCCCGGCGGCGCGATGCCGAGCGCGTGCGCAAGCTCATGGTCGAGCACATCGACGAGGCCGAGCGCCACGTGCTCAAGCTCGACGCGGCGGTGCGCCAGCGCTTCGTCCTCGATTCGGATCTGCGCGCCCCGATTACGCTGCGGCGGTCCCTGAAGAAGGAGAAGGCTGAATGACAGACATCGCTTTCGATCGCCGGCGAGCGATCTTGGGTATGGGAGCAACGCTCATGATGTCAGCCGCAAGCCCTGCCGTCGCCGCCGGGGGCGACCTCGCTGCACGCCTCGCCGAGATGCAGCGCGATGGTCGCGTATCGGGGCTACATATCCTGCTGGTGTCGCGCGGCGAGCAAATCCTGCTCGAGCACTACGGCGCGGGCGAAGACGAAAGTTGGGGCAAGCCGCTCGGTAACGTCGCCTTCGGGCCGACGGTGCTGCACGACCTGCGCTCGGTGACCAAGAGCATCGTGGGCATGCTGTATGGCATTGCCTTGGCCGATGGGAAGGTGCCGCCACCGGAGGCGAAGCTCTACGAGCAGTTCCCGGAATATGCCGATCTGCCAGGCCAACCTGGACGAGACCGCATCACGGTCGGCCACGTGCTCAGCATGACGCTCGGTACCGAATGGGACGAGCTCACGATCCCCTACGGCGATCCGCGCAACAGCGAAGTCGCGATGGAGCTTTCGCCAGACCGCTATCGCTTCGTGCTCGAGCGGCCGATCGTCGGCGAGCCAGGTGTGAAGTGGACCTACAATGGCGGCGCCACGGCCTTGCTCGGCCGGCTCATCACCAAGGGGACGGGCGACAAGCTGCCAGATTATGCGCGCCGCATGCTGTTCGATCCCTTGGGCCTGGGGCCAACCGAATGGTCGCACGGCATGCAGGGAGAGGCGGCTGCGGCATCGGGCTTGCGCATGCGTGCTCCCGACCTGTTGCGCATCGGGCAGATGGTGTTGGCTGGCGGCGCCTGGCAGGGCAGGCAAATCGTGCCCAGGGCGTGGCTGCAGCAATCGACAACGCCCTCCGTCACCATCGAAGGCACTGCCCGCTACGGCTGGCACTGGTATCTGGGCGACATCGCGGTCGGGACGCCGGCTCGCACGGAGCGCCTGATCAGCGGCATCGGCTGGGGTGGCCAGCGCCTGTTCCTCGTGCCGGCGCTCGATCTCGTCGTCGCCATGAACGCCGGCAACTATCGCAAGGCGGGCATCGAGCAGCGCCGTCTTGCCAATACGCTGCTGAACGACTTGGTGCTGCCGGCCGTGGCCTAAGTCTGCGGCAGGAACTCGATCATCAGACCGGCGGCCCGTTCGGTCGCCACCAGCACACGGTCGTCCTCGCCGAGCGCAAACGGTACGTTGTTGGCGTTGAGCAGGGCTTGCAAGGGACGGGCGCGCTCGATCGCGATCGTGACACCGACCACAGCCGGCAGCTCGGTCGGCGCCATGACTTCCAGCGCCTTGTACTCGGCCTGGTAGGCCAGTGGCGCCCACACCAGCAGCTCGACCGCGCCGGTCTTCACAACCAGGCAGCCATCGAAGATTTCCTCGAACTCTGCTTGCCATGCTTTCGCCAGTGCCTTGGCGATCGCACGAGGATCCTCGGCTACGGCATGGACCGCCGTCAGGCCCAGAGCGCCGTTGGGGTGGACAATCCATTCCGGCTCCATGAACGCATCGGGCGTCTCATTTCGTACCGGCAGCCACGGCAACGGTCCACCGCCTTCCCCGACGACGACGCTGGCCTCGACCGAATAGCCGTCGTCTGTTTCCCACGCATGCGTGCGCATTTCACCGTCGAGCTCGGCCACGGTCATTGCCAAAGCGACACCCGTCGGATCGCCCTGAAGCAGCTCGATGTAGTTGGGCACATCGTCGAGTGCCGGCTGGAAGCAGATGCACCGCGGTTCGGTGCCCTCCGGCGTCACCGTAAAGCCGAGCTGTTGCAGCCGGCTGGCCGCACCCTCGGGATCGGCGAGGGTGAGAGAAAGATGGTCGATATCGCGTGCGGAGATCGTCATGCCCGGTCATACAGGCTTAACCGACGCAGGCTCAAGTGCGATGCTGCGCAGGATCGATCGATGGAGGAAGAACACATGGCCAAGATGACGCTCTATGGCATCTGGTTGAGCGGGCCCACCTACAAGGCGGCACTGGCGCTGTCGCTGATGGACCAGCCGTTTGCTTACAAGCACGTCGACTTGCGTGCTGGCGCACACAAGCAGCCAGAGTATCTCGCTGTCAACCGCTTCGGCCAGGTGCCGGCCCTCGTCGATGGCGATCTGCGCCTGTGCCAGTCCGGCTCGATCCTGCTCTATCTCGCTGACAAGTTCGGCAAGATGGGCGGCAAGACGGCCGAGGAAAAGGCCCGCGTGCGGGAATGGCTGTTCTGGGAGTATGACCGGCTGGCGCCGAACATCTTCCGTCCGCGCGCCATCAAGCGTGGCTTCATGAAGGCCGATGACAACCTCTATCAGTTTCATGCCGGCATGGCGGCGGACTCACTGAAGGTGCTGGACGGCACGCTCGCCAAGTCGACCTTCCTGGTGGGCAACGAGCCGACGGTCGCCGATGTCGGCGTCTATGGCGACGTTGCCTATGCCGAGGAAGGCTCCATCGATCTGGGTCCCTATGCCAATGTCAGGGCGTGGATGGACAGGATCGAAAAGCTGCCGGGCTTCAAGAAATATGAAGACGCCCTGCCCAAGCAGGACGCGGCCTGAGCTTGCCGATCAGGCGGCCAGCGTCTTCGCCATGACGTTGGCTGCCTGATCCATCATCGAGCCGATGGCAGGCGCCAGCTCATTGGGCAGCAGATCGATGGTCCAGACGATGCAGCTGCCATGGCCCTCCGGGAAGACCTGCACCGCTGCATTGTAATGGCTCGCGCGCCCTTCGACGACAGCATAGACCAGCCGGCAGTTTTCGTCGTCGATCGTGACAAGCCGCTCGCGCGCCACGAGACCGTTGAAGAAGGTGACGATGCGATCGTCCTTGTCCACCTTGAGGTCGGTCAGGAATCCTGGCGCTACCTTGGTGTGGACCTGATCGAAGGCGCGCAACGCCTGCCAGACCGACGTGGCGCTGTTCATGACGGGGATTTCCCTTTTGAGTGTTGCCATTGTCTTGCCTCCTCGCAGCAGGAACACGGTGACGCCAAGCCCCGTCGCCGTCTGGCGGTTTTCGGACACGATCGACCGCGGCCTTGAGCTATGCTGCCCGTAGAAGAAACGGGAGAGAGCATGCGATTCGGTCTCATCGGCTACGGCGCCTGGGGTCGCTATCATGCTGAAGCAATCGCTGGCGCGCCTGGTGCCGAATTGGCAGCGATCGCCTGTGCCAGCGAGGCCTCCGCAGCGCTCGCGCACGAACGCCATCCTGAGGCGGCGGTGCATCTCGATTGGCGGGCGTTGGTCATCGACCGCTCGCTCGACGCCGTCGACATCGTCGTGCCGAACCATCTGCATGCCGAGGTCGCGATCGCTGCCCTCGATGCCGGCAAGAACGTGCTGCTGGAGAAGCCGATGGCGGCCACCATTGCTGATTGCGATCGCATCGTCGACGCGGTGCGCCGCAGCGGCAAGATCCTGAGCGTCGGCCACGAGTTCCGCGCCTCCACCCAATGGGGCCTGATCCACCGCTTGATCCGCGACGGTGAGATTGGCGAGCCGCTTTACGCCAATGTGAGCCTGTTTCGCTTTCCTTATCGCCAGGGCGCGGGCGGCTGGCGCTACGAGGGCCGTCGGGTCGGCTCCTGGGTCCTCGAAGAGCCGGTACATTTCTTCGACATGCTGATGTGGTGGTTCGAGGGTCTGGGCGACCCGCATGCGGTTCATGGCTTCGGCAGCGCCAAGGATGGCCGCGATCGGGGGATGTACGACAATTTCTCGGCCGTCATGCGCTGGCCACGCGGCGCGTACGCTGTCGTCACGCAGACGCTGGCGGGGTTCGAGCATCATCATGTCGTGGAGGTAGTCGGCAGCGATGGGGCGATCAGGACCTGGTGGTCCGGCGTCATGGATCGGACGGCCGATCCCAGGCACGAGCTGAAGGTCCAGCGTCGCGGTCGAGACAAGTGCGAGATCGTCGAGCTCGGGCCATCGGGCGAAGTGTTCGAGCTCAAGGAGGAGCTTGCCGCGACGGTCCACGCCTTCGCGGCTGGCAAGCCGCTGGTTTCTGCGGACGAGGCGCGCAAGCGCATCATCGTCTGCCTCGAGGCCGAGCGCGCCGTGGCGCAGGGAGGCGAGATCGCGCTAAGCTTCTGAGAACAAGTGGAGGGAAGGATGAAACGCCGATCGCTTGTGAAGGGAGCACTTGCGGCTACGGGCACGCTGGCTGCGCCTGCGTATCTGCGAGCGCAGTCATCCAAGAAGCTCAGCATTCTCACCTGGAACATCGCCGACCAGCAGGAGCTGTTCAAGGTTGAGTTCGCCGAGTTCAAGGCCGCCAATCCAGGCGTCGAGATCGAATGGCTCGACAAGAAGGGCCCCGATCTGCCGGCGTTCTACCAGACGCAGATCGTTGCCGGCACGCCGCCCGATATCGTCGACCTCCAGGGCATGATCTGGGTCGACTACGCAGCCAAGGGAGGGCTGGTCGATCTCACGCCCTACCTGCAGGCAGAGCCGGAGGTCGCCAAGCGCTTCAACCCCGACTATCTCAGCGGCTGGATCTACCAGGGCAAGACCTACCTGCTGCCGTTCTACGTCGCCAAGTCGCTGCTCTACTGGAACAAGACGATGTTCAAGGAGGCGGGCCTCGGCGGACCGCCGCAGAGCTTTGCCGAGCTGATCGGCTTTGCCGAGAAAATGGCGAAGGCGGAGAAGACGGGTTTCCTGACCCTCAATTTCGACTGGCTGTACTGGCCGCTGTTCAAGATGAACGGCGTCGAGCTCTTGTCGGCCGACGGCAAGAAGGTCGCCTTCAACACGCCGCAGGCCGTGGACGCGCTGGCACAGCTTGCCAAGGCGACGGAGGCGGGTGGGGTCAACAAGATCTCCTGGACCGGCCGCTGGGTGGAGCCCAACGGTGCCTTCGCCTCTGGCACGGTCGGCATGCTGCATGCCCACTCGGCGTCCTACTTCTTCGTGAAGGGGCAGGGGCCGTGGATCAACGACCAGACGCTGGGGGCGGCCGAAGCACCGGGCTTCTGGTCAACGCCCACCAATCATGGCTTCGCCATCTCCAAAGGGTCGAAGAATCCGGACCTGGCCTGGAGCTTCATCAAGTTCATGACCAGCGACAAGTGCGCCTCGGCGTTCTTCAAGACGCGCAGCGTGCTGACGGCAAACATCGTCGCCGACAAGGAAGGCTTGGCCAATCTGGAGAAGACAGAGCCGCTTGCTGCCGCCGTGCTGCGCACCCAGATCGCGCATACCGACAAGCTGACCGGAAACTGGCCATTGCCTTACGACGCCGAGCTCAAGGACGCCTTCTGGCCGGAGATCCAGAATGCCGCGCTCGGCCGCAAGGACGCCAAGACCGCCCTGGCCGACGCCGAGAAGGCGGTGAACCGCCTGCTTTCACGGAAGAAGGCATGATGTTGTTTCCTCCCCTCGTCATACGAGGGGAGGTGTCCGCGCAGCGGACGGAGGGGTCATGGTCTTCTTGAAGGAGCCCATGACCCCTCCGGCCCTGCGGGCCACCTCCCCACTGCGTGGGGAGGCAATACGATTGCGCCATCGCACCCGTCGCGCGTTGCTCTACTGGTGCTTCCTCGCGCCGTCGCTCGCGATCTTCCTGCTCTATCGCATCATCCCGATCGTCTGGAATCTCGTCCTGTCGTTCCAGTACTGGTCGCCGCTCGGCGAGGCCGAACCGGCCGGATTCGATCATTACGAAGACCTCCTGCAGGACGACGTCTTCTGGCAGGCACTGTGGAACACCTTGATCGTGATCGGCAGTGCGCCGATCGGCATCGTGATCGCGTTGGCCCTGGCCCTTCTGGTCAATTCCGACATTCGCGGGCGCGACGTCTATCGTACCATCATCTTCGTGTCCTATCCGTTGATGACAGTGGCGGTGGCCATCATCTGGCGCTGGATGTTCGACGAGCGCGTTGGCCTCATCAACTACGCCGCCCGTACGCTCGACCTGATCGACAAGCCGATCCCGTTCCTCAATTCCTTCACCTGGGCCCTGCCGTCGGTCATCGTCGCCAACATCTGGCAGATACTGGGCTTCTACATGATCATCCTGCTCACCGGCCTGCAGACCATCCCGCACGAGCTGCACGAGGCTGCTGCGATCGATGGCGCGGGCCCGGTCCATCGCTTCTGGCGCATCACGTTGCCGTTGCTGCGGCCCTCGATCTTCCTCGCCTTCGTGATCGGCATGCTGAACTCGATCACCAGCTTCGATCTTGTCTACGTCATGACGGGCGGTGGGCCGGGCCGGGCCACCGAGATCCTCGTCACCTACATCTACAAGCTGGGTTTCGTGCAGACCAAGTTCGACGAGGCCGCCGCCGTCACCATGGTGTTCTTCGTCCTGTTGATCGCCACTGCTTGGGCCGCCAACCGGCTGGCCGGCGGCAATGTTGGCGCAATGGATACCGAATGATTCACCGCTATCCTCGATCGCCGATCCATCTCGCGCTGATCCTGGCGAGCTTCGTGATGCTGGTGCCGTTCTACTGGGTGCTGAAGACCAGCGTGTCGGGCGAGAACATCTACGCTTATCCGCCGTCGATCATCCCGAGGAACGTCAACCTCTTCTACTACGTCGATGTCTGGTACGCGATCCCGTTCGCGCGTTACTTCATGAACAGCGTCGCCGTGTCGGTGATCGCCGTGATCGGCAACGTCGCGTTCAACGCCATGGCCGCCTACGCGCTCACGCATGGCTTTCGCGGCAAGAGCTTCGTCGTCCTGCTGTTTCTTTCCTGCATGATGGTGCCGTTCCAGGCGACCATCATCCCGGCCTATCTCATTACCGGTCGACTGGGCCTGCTCGATTCCTGGCTCGGCCTGGCGCTGCCGCAGTGCTCGACCATCATTTGCATCTTCGTCTTCAAGGCGAGCTTCGACGCCGTGCCGCGCTCCCTGATCGACGCGGCGCGCATCGATGGCCTGTCGGAATGGCGCATCATCTGGCACATCATGATGCCGCTCTCCAAATCGGCCATTGCCACCAACGTCATCCTGGCCTTCATCTGGTCGTGGAACAATTTCCTGTGGCCCCTGATCATGACCCGCTCGGCGGACATGCAGACCCTGCCGCTGGGGCTGGCGCGTTTCCTTTCCTACCAGGAGGATACGACAGGCGCTCTCTATGCGTTCTGCATCATGGTGCTGGCTCCTGGTCTGCTGCTCTTCCTGCTGGCCCAGAAGGAGTTCATCCGTGGTCTCACCTCCGGTGCTACCAAAGGATGACGCGATGGACCGTTGGCGATCGATCCTGCTCAACCGCTTCGTGTTGGTGCCCGGGGCGATCGTTTTTGCCATCGGCCTCTGGAACATCTACGTGACGACGCACAATCACGGGATCGTCACGGGCCGCGTCGTCGATGCCGCAGGTCGGCCCGTCGCCGATGCGACGGTTGGGCTCTGGATCTTCAACTTCACGACCTACGAGGAGAAGGAGCGGGTGAAGACCGACGCTGACGGCCTCTTTCGGTTCACTAACAATCCTTCGCACAGGATCCAGCTCGGGGCCGAGAAGGCGGGTGCAGGGCGCTCCCAGCGGGTTCCGGTCTTCCTCTACTTCAGGTCCCAGGACACGACGCTCGAAACACCGCTAAGGCTCGCCGGCCAGGGTTGAATGGCTATGCGATCAATGGCTTGCCTACGCGATCGTCTGTCGTTTAGGGGAATGGCATGGAAGTCCCCGTAACCCTCCTCAATCTTGCCGGGTCGGTCGCCCTGCTGCTGTGGGGCGTCCACATGGTCAGCACCGGGATCCAGCGCGCCTTCGGGGCAAAGCTGCGGGTCTTCCTGAACAGCGCCCTGCGCAACCGATTCAAGGCGTTTCTGGCGGGCCTTGGCGTGACGGCGATCCTGCAAAGCAGCACCGCCACAGGGCTTATGATCACGGGCTTTGCCGCGGGCGGATACATCGATCTGGTGCCAGCGCTTGCGGTCATGCTGGGCGCCAATGTCGGCACGACTCTGATCGTTCAAGTCCTGTCCTTCGACGTCGCGGAGATCGCGCCGGCGCTGATCCTCATCGGGTTCCTGCTGTTCCGCCGCGCATCCGATGCTCCGCGCGACTTCGGCCGCGTCCTGATCGGGCTCGGCCTCATGCTGGTGTCGCTGCACCAGTTCATCGCGTTGCTGACCCCGTTCGAGGATGTTCCGGCGCTGCGCCTTCTGCTCGGGGCCATCGCCACCGAGCCGCTGCTCGACGTCCTGTTGGGGGCGGCGGTCACCTGGGTGGCCCATTCGAGCGTTGCCGTGGTGCTCGTCATCATGTCCTTCGCGGCCCAGGGAATCGTGCCGCCCATGGCTGCTTTTGCGTTGGTCCTGGGAGCGAACCTCGGCACGGCGATAAATCCCGTCCTCGAAGGCAACACGGGGCAGGATCCCGCCGCGAAGCGCGTGCCGCTGGGCAATCTCGTAAATCGTCTGATCGGCATCGCCTGCGCTCTTGCGGTGTTGCCCTATCTCAGCCGCCTCATGGTGACGGTCGAGCCGAGCAATGCGCGCGCCGTGGCCGACTTCCATACTGCCTTCAACATCATCCTCGCGCTGCTGTTCTTTCCCCTGCTGGGACCGTTCGCCCAGTTGCTGCGGCGATGGATACCCGAGCGGATCGATCAGAACGATCCAAGCCGGCCCATCTACCTCGACCCCTTGGCGCGCGACACGCCGGTCGTGGCGCTCGGTGGCGCAGCGCGCGAAGCGCTGCGTATGGCTGATGTGCTGGAAAGCATGCTGGTCGGGCTGAGGGATCGGTTCGACAAGCCGGATCGCCGGCATACCGGCGAGGTGAAGCGCATGGACGATATCCTCGACAAGGTGAACACGGCCATCAAAGCCTACGTCACATCGCTGGACCATGAAGCGATGAGCGAACGCGACGCCCTGCGGGCGCGGGAAATTCTGACGTTTGCGACCAATATCGAGCAGGCCGGCGACACCATCGACGGCAACCTTCTGGGGATCTCCAGCAAGCTGGCGAGGCGTGGGCTGGCCTTCTCCGAGTCCGGGCGGGCCGAACTGATGGCAATGATAGACCGGCTGATCACCAACACCCGGACGGCCGCGTCGCTGTTCACGACCGGCGACGAACGCGCGGCCCGCCTGCTGGCTTCCGAGAAGGAAGCCTTTCGCGCGCTGCAGGCCGCGTCGACCGATGCGCACTACGATCGGCTCAGGTCCAACCGCACTGAATCAACGGAGACCAGCGCCCTGCACCTCGACGCGCTGCGCGATCTCAAGAGCGTCAATGACCGCATCGTGGCGGCTGCGGCCTATCCGGTGCTGGAGAGCAAAGGCGAGCTGCTGCCGACCCGCCTCAGGCAGAGGGACTGAGCACTCGGCTCACTCCATCTCTGCGCAGATGCGTGCGGTTGAGCAGAGTAGTCAGTGTGACCACGCTCAGAAGACGTCCGAATTGACCCGCCAAAGCGTTGAATCATAATCGTAGGTAACTTTTGAAGAGTGCGGAAGCACAAGATGGGGGCGATGCGGAGGCGTATTGGCGTGCCAGCGGTCGTCATGGGGGCGGCGATTCTCTCAGCACGCCCGGCGCTTGCCCAGACGGAGCCACAGTCACCGCTCACCGACCCATCGCTTGGCATTACCGTGACAGCGACGCGGCTCGACGAAGCGCGCAATTCGATCCAGCCGAGCTTGGGCGCCACGACCTATGACTTCACGTCGCGCACGATCAGCAATGTGCCGTTGGGCGAGAACGCGCCCTTGAACCAGGTGCTGCTGCGCGCGCCCGGCGTGGTGCAGGACAGTTTTGGCCAGATCCATATCCGAGGCGACATGGGCGACGTGCAGTACCGGCTCGACGGCGTGCAGTTGCCCGCGGGCCTGTCGCTGTTCAACAACGTCCTGGCCACGCGCTACGCTGCGCGGATCTCGTTGCTGACTGGTACGCTGCCCGCCCAGTATGGGCTGCAAAAGGGGGGCATCGTCGATATCGCGGTAAAGTCCGGCAGCACCGATCCTGGCGGAGATGCCACCTTCACCGCCGGCTCGCGTGAGTACATTCAGCCCGCCTTCTCCTATGGCGGTCGCAGCGGGCCGATCGACTATTTCCTCTCGGGCCAGTTCATCCATAACGGGCTCGGCATCGAGAACCCGACAGCGTCGTACACGCCGATCCACGACGATACGGATCAGGGGTATTTTCTGGCCAAGTTGACGGACATCGTCGATGACAACACGCGGATTTCGTTCATTGGCGGCGGTGCAACCTCGCGTTTCCAAATTCCCAATGTGCCTTTCCAAGTCCCGAGCTTCACTGTTTCCGGCGTTAGCAATTGGAACAGCGGGATTCTCGATCAGCGCCAGTGGGAAAATACGTACTTCGGCATCGCGTCGCTGCAGAAAAGCTATCAAGACCTCAACTTTCAGATCTCAGGCTTCGCACGCTACTCGAGCTTGTACTACCAGCCCGATGCCATGGGAGATCTGCTGTATAATGGTATCGCGCCGTGGACCAACCGGAAGACCTTTGCCGCCGGCGTCCAGGGTGACGGTGCCTGGAAGGTCGCCAGCAAGCACACCGTACGTGGCGGTTTCCTGATCCAGCGCGAGCGCGCGACCGCCTCCACCATTGGCAACGTCCTGCCGCTTGTCACCGATCCCGCTACGGGCGAGCAGACACCCTCCGATCAGGCGGTGCCTTTCACCGACAGCTCGGATATCACCGGGTGGACCTACAGCGTCTACCTGCAGGACGAGTGGCGGGTCGTGCCGACGGTGACGGTGAATTTCGGCCTGCGTTTTGACGCCATCACAGCACCCTCCTCGGAAAAACAGCTCAGCCCTCGCATCAATGTCGTCTGGCAGCCGAACGAGACCTTCACTGTCCATGCCGGCTACGCGCGTTACTTCGCACCTCCACCGCTGCTGCAGATAAGCGCCGCCTCGATCGCGGCGCTGGCCGGCACCGTCGCCTTCCCCGAAGTCGCGACCAGCGATCCAGTAAAGGCCGAGCGGGCCGACTATTTCGACGTCGGGGTCACGGCCAGGCCGTTGCCCGGCCTGGCGCTCGGTCTCAGCGCTTACTACAAGATCGCCCAGAACGAGCTCGACGTCGGCCAGTTCGGCGCGCCCATTACGCTCAGCTCGTTCAACTACGGCAACGCCATCATCAAAGGCGTCGAATTCGCGGCCAGCTATGATGAGGGCCCGTGGTCGATCTATTTCAACGGCGCCTTCGGCAGAGGCATTGGCAAGAACATCAACTCCGCGCAATTCAATTTCGACGCGGCTGAGCTCGCCTACATCGCCAGCAACTACATCATCCTGGACCACAGCCAGGAATGGACCATGTCAGCCGGCGCCGCCTACACCTTCAACGCCGACAGGGACTGGGCGACCAAGCTTTCGGCCGACATGCTGTTCGGCAGCGGGCTGCGCAGCACCGTCGTCACGCCCAATGACATTTCGTTGCCGACCTACACGCAACTCAACGCCTCGCTGGTGCAGCACCTTCCGGTCACGGCGTGGAAGGGCGCGGCCGTACGTCTGGACGTCATAAATCTCTTCGATACGAGCTATCAGATTCGCAATGGCACGGGCGTCGGTGTCGGCGCGTCCCAGTTCGGCCCGCGCCGCACCTTCCTGGTGACGCTGCAGCAGAAATTCTGACGCACCGTGGTGATGGCAGGCAACAGCGCGAGCCCAAACTTGACCCGATTATCGTTCGTTCGTAGTCTCGCTGTACTCAGCATCAATGAAGACATACGGTCAGTCTTCGGGGCGCCGCGCCTTTCTGCATTTGGCTACTGCCACGGCGTTGGCGGCGCCAGCGGGCGGGGCCGTGGCCCAGCAGCACCGTTTTACGATCGGGTTCGCGAACTTGACCGATGATCCCGGGGCGCGGATCGAAGGGCTGGGCTTCACGGGCGAAGACGTACGTTCGAGCTTTCGGTACGGCGCGCGCGGGCTGCCGATTGACCTGGTCTTCTACGACAACGCACGCGACCGGGTGAAATCCATCGCCAACGCCGAAGATGCCGTGCGACGCAAAGTCGATCTCTATATTCAATACGGCGACGATCCGGCAGCGAATGAGGAGATTGCTCGGCGGCTCGCTGCCGCCCGGATTCCCGTTCTGGCCGTCAATGGCCCGGTCGGTAACGCGCCCCTCTACGGCGCGGACAATCGCGAGGCCGGCCGTCTCGCCGGTGACGCGCTGGGGAAATTTTCGCAGACGACGTGGCGCGGTCGCGTGGTTGCGGCTGCCATTCTCGGAGCGGCCAAGGACCCCTCGAAGGCCGTTCAGGATCGCATTGCCGGCATCACCGAGGGGCTGCAGAAGATCCGTCCGGACATCGCACCCGTGCAGCTCGACAGCGGCGGCAACTTTCCCGAGGCACAAGCGCAATTGCGGCGCTTCCTCGCCAAGGAGCCGGGCGCAATGGCCCTGGTGGCAACGCTCGACGATACGACGGCACTTGCGGCCAAGCTCGCGGCCGAGACCGCGGGACGGGTGCCCGACACCGTGATTGTCAGCCAAGGCTGCGACCCGTCAGTCCACGGCGGGACGAGCGCCAACAAGGCAATCGATCCGAACAACCGCAGCAGCATCGTCCTGGGTTCGGTGGCGTATTTTCTCGATCGCTACGGCGACGACGTCCTGCCGCTGGCCTTGAAGATGCTCCGCGGCGAGCAGGTGCCGCCACGTTCATTCACCGAGCATGTCCTGGTGACGGCGAAGAACGTGTTTCGGATCTACCCGCCGATCGACATGAACTGACCCTAAGGTCGCGTCTTCATCGCGGGTTCACCGGGGCGAGGCCGTAGCGCAGGACAGCGTTGGTTTCTTCGCCGTCGTGCTCAATGATGCCGAGCAGGCTGACAGATCCATCCGAGGCCACGGTGACGGTCGGGTAGAGCCCGAAAGACGAAAGCTTGCCGCCATCCATGAGCGGCTCACCTCGTGTGAGGACACGCGTCACCTTGCCGTCGGCCTTCATCAGGAAAATGCCATCGAAAGCCGGCCCCTGGTCGGTTGCGGCGGCAAACGCCAGCTCACCGGTATGGCTCATTGCTGGCCAAGCGCCGAAAGACGAATAGAGACCACCGCCCGGCGCCGCCTCGCCCTTCGCCGCAATCGCGCGTCGATTCGAGTCGTCGGCAACGAAGATGCCAAAATCCGCCCGGCCGCCGTTGACGAAGGCGCCGAAGGCGACACGACCGGAATCGTCGAACCCGATCCTTTCGGAGAACCGGGCGAAGATGCCGCCCGTCGGGGCCGGATCGCCCGTGCCGAGGAAAAGATGCGCCGGCCCTTCGGCCGGTGCGACAAAGATCGCGCCGAGCGCCGGGCCGAGCTTGACCACAGCCGGAAACGCGAGGGCACCGTTGTTGTTGACGACTGGCGCACCGAAACTGGTGAAGAAGCCGCCGCCCGGAGCAGGCTCGCCGGACGCCGCGATCTTTGTGAGCTGATGGACCGCTCCCACCTTGCGGGCGACGTAGATCACCTCGACGGTCTCACGCCCATGCCGCACCCACGCCAGAAAAGCTACGTCACCACGGCTATTCAGCGACACCGCCTCGAAGTCGGCAAAAATACCAATGCCCCCCAGGATCACGGGCGCTTTCATGCCCGAGGAGGCAATCGTTCGCAGCTTGCCGGCGTTCGCGAGAAACACGCCCGCTGCCCCCCGGCCGCCGGCCAACGTGGCGATGAAAGCGACGCTGCCTTCGTCGTTCATGATCGGGGCGGGGCGCTCCCCGAATCCGGCAATCAGCTGACCCGCCTGGTCCGGAACAGGATCGCCGGCGACCGCGACGCCCGTGATCTTCCCGTCGGCCTTGGCGAGGAATATCCCTTCCTCCGCTTGGCTCCGCGCGATGGTTGCGTAGAACGCCGTCTCGCCGCGGTTGTTGGAGGCCAGCACCATTGTCTGCGTCTCGAGACCGAAGCGATCGAAGCTGCCGTTGAGATCCACCGGCTCGCCGGCCATGGCCAGTGCGCGCAACCCGACCCGCTGAGGTGCGGGGGCGGCCGCTTCCGGTTTTTGCGTCTGGGCTTGTCCAGCAACCTCGGAAGCGGGCGCAGAGGCGAGCCCGACCTTTGGCGGCGGCGTCAGGGTGGCCCAAAGCACGCCCGCCCACAGCGCGGCGATGGCCACGAGCGCCAGGCCGAGGCGGCGGCTGGTCGGGCCGAGGATGGAGCCTGCCGGCCATGAGTCAGCGCGGGATCGGGGCCGAGCAGCCTGCATCCGCATGGATCAGTTCTTCAGCATGGCCGCCTTGAGGGCGGAAACGTTGTGGCGGACCATTTTCAGGTAGGTGTCGGCTTCACCGCCTGGTTTCGACAAAGCATCGGAATAAAGCGTGCCGCCGACGGTTGCGCCGGCCTCCCGTGCCACCCGTTCGATCAGACGCGGATCGTTCATGTTCTCGATGAAGATCGCCTTCACCTTGGTCATGCGGATTTGCTGGATCAGCTTGGCGATGTCGTCCGCCGAGGGATCGGTGTCGTTGACCATGCCGCGCGCGGGCGTCATCTCGATGTCATAGGCGCGGGCGAGATACTCGAAGCCGTCGTGCGAGGTGATGACGCGCCGCTTGACGCTGGGAATCGCGGCGAGCTCGCTTTTCGCCCAAGCGTCGAGCGTACGGATCTCGCCAGCATAAGCGTCCGCCTGCGTACGGTAGAAAGCAGCATTGGCGGGATCGAGTCGGCCTAATGCCTCGGCGATGTTGGCCACGTAGACGAGAGCGTTGACCGGGTCGTGCCAGGCGTGCTGGTCGACCTGCTGGCCCTTGACGGCGCCTCGTGGCCGGTCGTCGATGATCACGTTCACCCCCTGCGTGGCAACGAGCTTCGTGCCGGCAAATCCCGCCCGCTTCAGCAAGGGCTCTGCCCAGGGCTCGAATCGCGGATTGAGGTCGTTCATGACGAACAGTCGCGCCTCCGCGACAGCGCGCGCATTGGCGGCCGTGGGCTGATAGAGCTCGCAATCCCCGTCGCCGCCGACGATCGTCGTCAAGCGAACCTTGTCACCGGCGATGCGGGTGATCATGTCGCCCAGCACGCTGAAGGTCGCGACCACCTTCGGCGGCTCCGCGGCCTGTGTGGGAGCAGCAGCAAGCGCCAGCACCGCCGCGATGAAGGATCTCCGAGCAAGGCAGTCTTCCACCTCTTCTCCCTCACGTCGGCTTGGCTGCATTGAATGCCGTCACGAGTAGGCGGCTCGCAGGCACGAGAGCGGATACAGCGTACACGAGTGCCGCGGCACAGGCGATCGCCGGTCCCGACGGCACGTTGAGATGGTAGGATACGAGCAGCCCGGCATAGCCGGCTGCCATGCCAAAGCCAATGCTGAGGCCGACCAACGGAGCAATGCGCTGTGCCCAGCAACGAGCCGCTGCTGCCGGCAGGAGCAGCGGCACGCCGGCGAGCAGCGTGCCGAAGGCCTGGAAGCCGGCCACGAGATCCAGCACGACGAGCACAAGGAAGATGGCGCGATAGGCGCTATCGTTGCCACCCATCGTGCGCAGAAAGGCCGGATCGAAGGACTGAATGGCGATCGGCCGAAAGATCAGCGCCAGCACGGCGACGACGACGCTCGCAATGGCGACGATCAGGACCAAGGCTGGGGCATCGATCGCGAGAACCGTGCCGAGCAACACGTGCATGAGATCGAGATTGGTGCCACGCAGCGACACGATGAGGACGCCCACGCCGATCGACGCGAAATAGAAGGCCGCCAGGCTTGCGTCCTCGCGCTGTGCGCCGAACCGAGTGCCGAGGACCATGAGAAGGACCACGGCGATGCCGGTGACGAGGCCACCGATGCTCAAGACCGCGAGCGCGCTACCGGCGAGAGCAAAGCCAACGGCAGCCCCCGGCATCACCGCATGCGAGAGGACGTCACCAACCAGACCCATCCGTCGTAGCAGAAGCAACGTGCCGAGCGGACCGCTGGCGACCGCAAGCGCCATGCAGGCGACCAGTGCCGACCGCATGAAGGCGTACTCGGAGAAAGGGGCGACGAGGGTGGACCACAAGCTCATGCCAGCCACTCACCCTCGAGACGGCGTCGCCAGCCGTAGCCTCGGACCGGGCTCTCGCGGTGGCGCAGACAGCCCGGCCTTGACGAGATTTTCCGGTGCCAGCGCCGCCGCCGTCTCGCCCCAGGCGATCGGCTTGCGCGCAAGCAAAAGGGTCTCCGGAAAGATCGCGAGGACTTGCTCGAGGTCGTGCAGGGCGACCAGCACCGTGCGGCCCTCGTCATGCCAGCGTCGCATGAGCCCCAGCAGGTGGTTGCTGGTGGTCGCGTCGACCCCGGCAAACGGCTCGTCGAGAAGGACGATCGCCGCATCCTGCACGATGACGCGGGCGAACAGGGCGCGGCGGAACTGCCCGACCGAGAGTTCGCCGATCATGCGGCCGGCCAGGTCGTCGAGACCCACGGCCTGCAGGGCGTTCATGCCGCGCGAGCGCAGTTCGGGCGGGACGCGCCCGAGGGCGCCGATCCTCGCCCAGCCGCCGAGTGCTGCGAATTCGAGGACCGAGATCGGGAAATCCCGGTCAATGGCGTCGCGCTGCGGCAGGTAGGCGAGGTCGGCGGCAATCTCGGCTCCCGTCACGTCGATCGACCCGTGCAGGGGCGTGACAAGCCCTGCGATGGCGTGCAGGAGCGTGGTCTTGCCGGCACCGTTCGCCCCGACGATCGCTGTCAGCGAGCCCGCGGCAAAGGTGCCGGACACCGCCTCGACGGCGACGCGTTCGCGATAACCCACTGTAAGATGCCGCAGCGCCACGCACCCGCGCTTGGTATCGCTGCTCGGGGCCATTCTTGCTGTCCGCTCCACTGGTCCGTGGCGCATGTCTTACGCCAATTCTCCATCGTGCGCAGCCGGTCGGGCAAGTCCCGACCGGCATAACGATGGCCAACCACGACCGGCGCCTAGGAGGAACGCCAGATTTGCCTCTTACCCTGCCGTGCTCGCGTCACTGGATGGCGTCGATCGCGACGAACGTGCCGGTCAGGCCTACGGCCTTGGGCACGGTCATCGAGAAGAAGAACGTGCCGCGGCCGCTGCTTGCGACCTCTGCGGCCATCAGATCGGTCCGCACGTTCTCGATGATATGGATGCCGTTGTCGGTCAGCAGCATCTGATGGACCGGAAACGCTTCATCCTTGCTCTCACCGGGGATCACCTCGACGGCCCAGTTGTCGACGCCGACGGCCACGATCTTCTGGTCGATCAGCCATTTGGCCGCAGCCTTGCCCAGGCCCGCTTCGCCGCTGTTGTACTCGGTGTTCTTGGCGGGAAACTGCGCAAAGAGGTCAACCCAGCCGGTGTGAATAATCACGACATCGCCTTCGCGCAGCGTCGTGTTCGTCAACTTCAGGCCGGCCTGCAGATCCTCCGGCGTGATGACCGTTCCCTTGTCGATGCATGGCGTGCGGCAGTTGGGATTGCTCTTCAGCTTGTTCGCCTGCTGATAGACCTTGACCATGTCGATGAACACACCGCGCGTTTGGAAGGGCTTCAGGTGTTCGAGCCCGAGCTTGGCCATGTTGTTCTGGTTGATGTTTTTTCCCATGGCGGTCTGGTTGTAGTAGCAATCGGCTCTCCCGATGTGTCCCATGCCATCGAGGTGCGTACCAACATGGCTTTGGCTCAGCCAAGTGTCTTCCATGTAGGTCAACTCGTTCTTGCCCAGCGCCGCTCCCGGCGCGAGACCGCCCGCCGTCAACACCGTCTTGGAGAAGCGGGAGCCGAAAAGCGGCACGCCGTCGACCAGCGGATTGGTCAGGCTGGTAACCTTCCCCTCCTTGATCTCTGCCGCCGCAGCTTTGGTCACGGCTGGCGTGATCCGATTGGTGGCGCCGGTCTGATCGTCCTTGCCGAATGGCGAGGGCGGCACGGTCTTGGTGCAATCGCTCTGTGCGAAGGCGCTGGACGCCATCGCGATGGAGGCCACGAACGCGAGTCCCGTCAAGGCTGGCATCAGTCTCATGACAATCTCCTCCTGCTCTTTATCCACGCGACCAAAGCCGCGCGTCCCATGTGACTGGGTCGGGGAAAGGGTTGCTCACTACATGCACAAAGTCAACGAAACCGACCTGGTGCATGCAAAATGCCATTGCTGCCGTGACGGGTATCCGTCTCAGCCATGCACGCATGGATGCACGTTGGCCTGATCGCCATGACCGAAGATCTCATAGGGCATGAAGCGGAATGACCGTGAGGACGGTCTCTTTCGACGAGAACCGAAGTTATTCGCAGCGCGGACTTGACGTTGGCCTTCGGTCGCGAGACGATTCGTGCATATAACGAGAAGGTAGGAGGAGCGTCGATGGTTGCACGATTCCTGCGTCCAATGTGTTGGTTGGCCTGTTTGGGGCTCGCGTTCGGAGCTTCTGCGCTTCCAGCTTCAGCCCAAGAAGGTCCGAAGCTCTACGTCTTCACCTCCGGCTCGCTCGGCGGTTTCCCCAAGGCGGCACTGCAGATCGGCGGCACGGGCAACATCGATTGGGCGCCGGTCAGCTTCTATGTGATCAAGCATCCCAAAGGGAATGTGATGTTTGACACCGGCAACAACGACAAGACCATCACCGATCCCGATGGATGGTGGGGGCCGCTGGCCAAGGGCTTCGGCCTCAAGATGACCAAGGACGACGCGATTCCGGTTCAGCTCGCCAAGATCGGCCTCAAGCCCGACGATATCAAGTACGTCGTCGTCGGCCATCTCCACCTCGACCATGGCGGCAATGTCGGTCAGTTCAAGAACTCGACGATCGTCGCGCAGGACGACGAGTTCAAGGCGGCGTGGTGGCCCGATGTCGGCTACTCGGTCTACTACATTCCGGGCGACTTCGCCGACACCAAGAACCAGAAGACGATTCGCCTCAGCGGCGACTTCGACCTGTTCAACGACGGCACGATTCGGATCATCCGGGCCCCTGGCCATACGCCGGGCAGCCAGTTCATGGTGGTCAAGCTTCCCAAGACCGGCTCGGCCATCCTGACCAGCGACGTGGTCTACCTGACCGAGAGCCTGGACAAGAACCTGATCCCGCCCATTCCAGGCACCTGGAGCCCGTCCGGCATGTACGAGTCCTATGCGAAGATCCGGCACATTCGCGACGTCGAGAATGCCAAGCTCTTCATCGGACACGATCCGGAGCTTTTCAAGGCGGCAAAGAAAGCGCCCGAGTTCTACGATTGATTGGAGCGCGGAGTTCTCTTCCGGACCGCGCGCGTCCCGCGCGCTCATGATCATGAGGCGCGCGGGACGCGCGCGGTCCACAAGA
>Ga0081455_10002630_pt1 | contig 21282 bp, 16 predicted proteins | sample TabmetS3T2R1_FD_70207 | JGI IMG/M metagenome (GOLD analysis project Ga0081455, IMG submission 70207) | Tabebuia heterophylla rhizosphere microbial communities from the University of Puerto Rico - S3T2R1 | ecosystem: Host-associated > Plants > Roots > Rhizosphere ...
GCCAAATACTTCCCGGGAGAGTCACCGGACTACGTATCGTTCGAAGGTTATGTGGCGGCCAACGTACTGATTGCAGCCCTGAAGCGGAATGGGCCTGAACTCGACACCGAACGGCTGGTAACGACTCTTGAAAATCTCCGCAGCCTTGACATAGGCCTCGGTACGCCAGTGACCTTCAGCCGATCCGAGCACCAGGGCGTGCACAAGGTGTGGGGTACACAGCTTGATGCCAACGGACGCTATCAGCCAATCGACTTGCAGTAGCGGCAGTTAGCTTATCGATGTCCGCTTTGGATCAGAAGCGGACACATGCAGGCAACAACCTATACCCGCTAAGGGCGTTGCATCGCTTACGGCACCGACCGCATCGCAATGGTTTTGGGGCCATTCAGAAAATTATCAGAACGTTACCTGCCAGTTCACCTCTGATAGCCAGCAAACCCAGATCGCGGGCGCAAAGAACAGACCGAATGGCAATCGATTGGTCACAGAGATCGATCGACGAAAAACCAATTGCCGCACAATATATGCTGACAGTGCGGTGAAAGCTGCCAATTGGATCGCAACCGGAATCATTGTCCAGCCTAGCCACACGCCGGCAACAAACGCGAGCTTAACGTCGCCTAATCCAAGCCCTTGCCGTCCCCGCAATCGCGCATAGGCAATACGAATCGCGAGAAAAATAAGTGCAAGCAGCGTCCCGCGCACGATGACTATCGCGACCCCATGCAACATGGCCTCTGGTTCGAGCACGGTTGCGTGCATGAGGCCAAGAAGACTCCCGGCCGCATTCAACCAGTCCGGAATGACGAAGTGACGCCAGTCGATGACTGCAATGGCGAGCACCACCAGTGCAAGACCTGCACCGAAGAAACCGACGGCGCCGGGCGCGCAAATAATACTGACGTAAACTAAAGCCGCAGCAGTCGCTATAAAGACCGCGCCTGAGAGGATCGCGCGCGTCGTCACCCCCGTGATCACCCTCGACAGCGGCAAAAACATGCGTTTGCCGAGCGCGCTCGCCTCCCCAATCTTTGCCAGGCGCGTCATGGCCGCGGTGATATAGTAGGCGGAGGGCTCACTCCCAGTCGGCTTCTTAAGATCTTGTCGCGCAACTCCGCTGCGACGTGATAGGCATCGACTCCGTTTCGGATAATTTGCGGTCGAATGAATATGATCAGCTCGGTGCGCTGGGCTTTACCGTTATTCTGCGAAAACACCTCTCCGATACCGGGGATTCGATCGAGTCCTGGGATGCCGTCGCGGGTACGAGTTTGTGTATCGCTGACTAGCCCCGCTAGCAGCACAGTCTGGCCGCTGGCGACCGCAATCGAACTTGCCACCCGGCGCTGCGACACTGTCGGGGTCAATGTCAATTGATTGCCATTATCGGCAACCGCACTGATTTCTTGCTCGATATTGAGGAGCACGTTGCCATTGGCGTTGATCCGCGGTGCAACGCGCAAAATAACGCCGGTGTTGCGATAATCGATGTTGTTCACGACCGGCGCACCCGGCGCTATCACTGACTGCGCCGACTGGGTTGAGACCGGAATTTGATCCCCCACTTGCAGAGTGGCAAATTGATTGTCGACGACGACCAATGATGGATTGGATAGAATTTTCACGTCAGTGACGGAATGTAAGGCGTTGATGATGAGCTGTGGCTCCGCCTCCGTACCGATCAAGAAATTAAATCCGGGAAGTACGCGATTTAATACTGCTTTCGCCGCTGTGTTAACGATCGAACCAGTATTCGGCGGCGCACCAACATTGGTGCTCTTAAGGAAGAATTGCACTCCATATTGCAGCTTATCGTTCAGGGTGACCTCGGCAATGGTGGCATCGATCGCAACTTGCAATTGCGGCCGGTCGACCTGTGCCAGAGCGCGCGTGATGATGTTGTAGCTTTCCTGATTAGCGTAAATCAGCAGGTTATTGTTGACGGCATCTGCAGTGATTCTGACATTGGGCAATATTGGCGTTGCCGCCCCCGGGGCAGGACTCGTCGATGCTGCATTGCCGCTTGCCCACATTGTGGGTCCAGCAACGCGCTGCCCGTTAAAGCGTGAGTCAAAATTGGATGGTTGCGACGTCGACGCTTGCTGTGCTTGACCGAGGGTAGGCGTCGAGGCTGGAGTTGTGCTGCTTTGTTGTACGCCGCGGATATTCGCCTGAGTGCTGCTCGAGGCCATAGGCGCACTGCCCGGGCTCAATTGGTTGGCCGGCGAATCCAAATCGCTGCCGGCCGCGCCGACGAACATATCGTTAAGGAGCTTGGCCACCTGGCGCGCGTCACCGTAGCGCATACGATACACTTTGACGTCAGTGCCAGCCCCGCCCGACTTGTCCAAGCGCGTGATCCACGTCGCCACCCGTTTAAGCAATTCTGGTTTGCGTGTTACGGCCAGAATGGCGTTCTGTCGACTAATCGGCTCTAGTTTGACGAGATCTTGGCTAAGACCACCCTGTCCCGCGTCAATAATGCGATTGAGCTCGTTGATGATCGGCTCGGGCGTGCTATTGCTTACCGGATAGATACCAATTGATTGTCCCATCATCCAATCGGCATCAAAACTCAGCGCCGTCTGAATCGCGGCGCGGCGATCGGCACTGTTTCCCTGGATGATGATGAGGTTGCGCGACGGCTCTGCGCGCACCGTGCCTGGCTTGGCGGCGTAGTTGTCAAGTAGCTTAATGAGCGTCTGCGCCGATACAAACTGCAGCGGAACGACGCTGATTCCGTATCCAGCTGAAGGGTCGCGCGCCCAGTCGGCCGATCCAGTAGCAACCGCCTCTGCTGTGGGAATGAGACGATAACCTTCAGCACCATGCACAAGCGCAACTCCGCTCATGCGCAATGCATTTTCCAATACAAAAAGTAAGTCTTTGCGGGGAACTGCGCGTCCCGATGACAGGCTGACGGTACCCTGCACGCGCGGGTCAATCGTATAACCGATACCTAGGATGTCGCCCAGGATCGCTTTAGCCACCGTTGCAATTGGTGTACTCTCGAAATTGATCTCATAACCTTTATCGGCTTTTTCCTGGGCGCCCTCAGGCAGGGATCCGGTCGGAGTGGGATCTGCATTGAGGTTAGAGCCTTGCGTGCGCGAGCCGACGGTATTGGGCCGCTGCGCTGCGGCGGCAGGGCTACCATCACCATAATATTCTTCCGCGCTTGATCGGCTTTTAAAACTCGTCTCATTCGTTTTCACGCGCGATACCGGGCGCGGTGTTAAGTCGACTTCACGAATTTGCTCAACAAAATCGGATTGCGCTGTAGGCACGCCCTCCCCGTTCGGCGTAACGCAGCCCGCAAGCAAAATTGGAATCAATGCGAACGTCGCCAATGCGGATCGGCGGTACGTCGGCCGCACGCTAGGCTCTCGCCTTTGCATCGGACGCTCTTCTCGCGAATTGAATGGTGATCACTTCCTTAACGTGGCGTCAGTCTGCAGCCACATTCGCCCCGGTATGGTTAACAACTTGCTAAATCGAAGTAGGGGGGCACCGATGACCGCAAGGGCTCAAAATCCGCCAACCGGGGCCGGCTATTAATACAAAAGTAACCAACGAAATGCCCCCCGCTGAATCCCCGAAATAACATCCCCATCCCCCATTTCGTTAACGCGGATGAACTATGTCTTTAGGGGCTTGTGCTGCATTAAAGGCGATAAAGGGGTTTGTTTTAGTGCGTCCGATCAATGTCAAATTGGTCGAAGTCAATCCGAGTGCTCTAGTCACAACAACAGTTGCTGCTGGCGCACCGTCAACGCATGGCCAGTCGCTGCAATTCACGGGGTATTTGGCACGCAAGCACGCCATTACCGGCGATCTGCTTTCCAAGGTCGCGTCGACCAGCCGGACAGACGCAGAAAAGCGACTTCGCGAACTCTGGGAACTCACCGATCTATCCGCTGATGCGTTCGCTGACGAGGTCGCGCATTTTTACAAATTGCCGCGATTAGACCTGCCCCAACTGCTTGCTGCTTCATCTCTTGTTGCTTCCTTTTCTCGCCGCTTTCTGCGCGAAATGACAGTATTCCCGTGCCGGCTCAAGCACAGTGATGCCAATACGTTAGTAGTGGCTGATCCGACCGATGCAGCGAGCGTACGTGCGGCGGAGCTTACACTGGGCGGACCAGTCTCGCTTGCCATTGCTTCATTTGAAGACATCGGTACGGCGCTCACCGAGCGGCTTGGCGAGGACGCGCTCGCCACATCACCCGATGGCCAACAAGCCTCTTCGGTTGCCGCCAACGAGGATATCGACAGCCTGCGTGATCTGGCGAGCGGGGCGCCGGTCGTGCGAGCACTCAATGATCTGTTAGAAAAAGCAATTGAGCTGCGGGCAACCGACATCCATATCGAACCGTTTCGTACCGGAATAGTACTAAGGTTCCGCATTGATGGAATGTTGCAGACGCTCCCAACACCGCCCGATGTTCTGCCGCAGGCACTGATTTCGCGTGTTAAAATATTAGCGGGTTTGAATATTGCCGAGCGACGCCTGCCTCAAGACGGGGCTGCGCATCTGCATGTTGCGCGCTCTAATGTCGATATCCGCGTTGCAACCATGCCCACGCGCTACGGCGAATCCGCTGTCATCCGCCTCCTGCCGAAAGATCGCGGCGTGCTTGAAATCAGCAAACTTGGGTTTTCCACCCATGATCAAAGCAAAGTGCGCCAGTTCCTCGGGCTACCACATGGCATCGTTGTGATCACCGGGCCGACAGGAAGCGGCAAAACGACCACGCTCGCGACCATGCTGACTGCGCTAAATGACACTACCCGCAAGATTCTCACGATTGAAGACCCCGTTGAGTATGAAATTCGTGGTATCAATCAATCGCAAGTCAAACCGGAGATCGGGCTTACCTTCGCGACGGCACTGCGTGCCTTCGTTCGACAAGATCCTGACGTCATCATGGTCGGCGAAGTGCGCGATCCTGAAACTGCCAATATCGCCATCCATGCGGCGCTCACAGGACACCTGGTACTCACCACCTTACATACCGAGACGGCGGCCACCGCCGTGCCGCGGCTGCTTGATCTCGGGGTGGAGAATTTCCTGTTGCAGTCAACGCTCCGCGGGGTAATTGCGCAGCGGTTGGTCCGCATCCTCTGCGAACGCTGCAAGACTAAGCGAGAACTCTCACTGCAAGCGATTGCCACGGACCCACGGTACCCCATGCTCGGGTTGAAAGTGGGTGCTTGTGTGCATGAACCGAGCGGATGCGAACGCTGCAACGGAACCGGATATCGCGGTCGCACCGGCATCTTTGAAGTCCTCGAGATCACGGACGGCGTTCGCAAACTGATGGACGCTCGATCGGATGCGCGAACTCTGAGGCAAGCCGCAATAGATTCTGGAATGACAACGATGTTCGAGGATGGCGCGGCAAAATGCCGTGCGGGACTGACGTCTGCGGCTGAAGTGTTTCGGGTCACCACCATAGGCTAAGGCGATGCCGAACTTCCACTACCGCGCCCTGAGCCAGAAGGGTGAAATCGTCAGCGGATCGATTGCCGCGCCTAGCCTCGCGGAAGTCGCGCGGCGTATTGATTATCTGCGCCTGGTGCCGATCGACCCTATTGTCGAGGAAAGGCCGGACCGAGCCTTTCGCTTCAGCCTCAGATTTGAACGACGAGTCCGATCCGAAGATGTCACGGTCTTCACGCTTGATCTCGCACTCCTACTGAAAGCCGGCGCGCGCCTTGACCGAGCGCTCGACCTGCTCGCCTCTGACACCGATATGGGTCGGCTACGAGCTACCATTGCGGCTATCCGATCGAGTGTTCTTGCCGGCGAAAGTTTTGCCGACGCTCTCGCCCAGCATCCAGTTCTATTTCCGCCGCTCTATGTAGCTTTGGTGCGAGTTGGCGAAGCCTCGGGAACACTGGAAAAAATATTACACGTTTTGGCGAGTGATCGTAGCCGTGCCGAGACGTTACGGCGCAAGGTTACCGACGCACTGCGCTATCCCGCGTTTTTGCTATTCGCTGCGAGCTGTGTCCTCATCTTTTTTTTGATGTTCGTGCTGCCGCAGTTCGGTTCTGTCCTGCACGACTTTGGCGCCAAAATTGATCCGATCGCCGGTGCCTTTCTCGGATTGTCCGAGTTCATGAATGCGCAAAAAGAGGTGATTGGTCTAGTCGTCGTTATTCTGTTGACAACCGCTTTGCTGTTGGCACGTCACGGAACATTTCGGTCCGCTGTCGTTATCCGCGCTGTCCGTTGGCCAATCATCCGTACCATAGCGACCTTGCACCAGACCGCGATGTTCTGCCGTAACCTTGATGTTCTCCTCTCTGCCGGCGTCCCCCTCACGACGTCGCTACGGATTATCGCCAACATGATGGCAGCGCTAGGCGATGGCGCGCTTTGGATGCGCGTCGTCGAACGGGTTCGACAGGGTGGCAAGTTGTCAGAGGCTCTTGAGGAGAGCGGCAGCCTGCCAACGACCGCGCTGCGAACGTTACGGCTTGGCGAGGAAACTGGGCAGTTGCCCCTTGTTGCTGGGCGCGTCGCCGAGTTCTACGAGGTAAGACTCCAACGAAGTCTCGATCGCATGGTGGGGATCATCGGCCCCCTTGCCATCGTCACAATTAGCACGGTCGTCGGCGGTCTTATCGTATCGGTAATGACGGCGCTGTTATCGGTTACCCAATCCGTCGGATGAAGTACGCGAGGTACCGTCATGGTTATTGAAATGTTAACCCGGCCTCATCAACAATCAGCCCGGCGATTGGCCGAGCGAGGATTTACGCTGGTCGAAATGCTGGTCGTCATTTCGATCATCGCGCTCATCATGGCTTTGGTTGGTCCGCGCGTTCTGAATTTTCTCACTGAATCGAAGGTGAAAGCTGCAAAAATTCAAATCGAAAGCCTTTCGAGCGCGCTCGATCTTTATGCTCTTGATACCGGACGTTATCCGTCGAGCTCGGAGGGTCTCGGCGCACTGATGCAGCCACCAGGGAATACAGCGAGTTGGAATGGTCCTTATTTGAAAGGCACTGTTGTGCCGAAAGATCCGTGGGGTAACTCGTACATCTATCGCTCGCCCGGGCAGCACGGAGCGTACGACATCCTATCTCACGGCGCGGATGGACAGGAGGGTGGCACCGGTGCAGCAGCCGATATCAGCAGCTGGAGTCAATGACGGCCAAGAGGATGGGTTTACTCTCCTCGAGGTTGTCTGTGTGATTGCCATATTGGCGATCCTTGCTGCCGTCGTCATGCCGTTGTTTCCGCGAGGCACATCGCGTGCTCAACTTGAGGCCTACGCATTGGCCACAGCGGCATTGCTCAAAAATGACCACGCTACGGCTTTGCGCCGCCGCACCGAGGTTACGACCGAGGTCAACGCCGTGGGCCGCGTGGTCCGCTCGGGCGCAACCGGTCGTGACGTTCGTCTACCAGAGGATATCACATTCGATGCGTTATTGCCCACGCGCTGCGGGCCTTACCGAGAGGCTTTCACAATTCGTTTTTTTTCGACGGGGATGTCCTGTGGCGGAGTCATTGCGCTTAGTCGTTTGGGGATGGGCTATGAGGTGCGCGTGAATTGGTTGACCGGAGGAATCGAGGTTGTCGCAATCAACCGCACTTAAGGGCGTTTGCGGATTCACGCTGATCGAAGCGCTCGTCGCGCTCTCAGTCGTCGCAGTGGTATTGGCACCGATTGGTGCGCTGATTGCAAGCAGCGCTCGCGGCGCCCGTTCGATAGAGGCGCATTTGACCCGATTGGAGACGGCGCGCTCCATTATGACGGCTCTTCCGTCTAGGGATCAGCTGGCCCCGGGGACATCATCAGGACAACTTGCGAGGCACCTTTGGCGCGTCGATGTTTTGCCGTTCGCAGCCCAGGGCCCAGGTCCGCTGGGACACGTGCAATGGGTCCCGCAAGCTGTGGTGGTCACCGTCAAAGCGCCGAGCGGGCCTCCCTTGGAAATCAATACCATCCGCCTACAGCGGAGAAATATCAAATGACTGTGCGGCATCGGATTGCTGGATTCACGCTGATTGAAGCTCTGGTCGCGACGGCACTAATGGGTTTGATCCTTGCCGTGCTCGCGACAATTACTGCGCGCTGGCTACCGAACTGGAATCATGGCGTTGTGCGCCTTCAGCGCAATGAGCAGGTTACACTCGGGCTCGAGCGGGTTGCTGCCGATCTTGCGGCCGCTGAGTACATTGCGATCAGCCAGGAGACCCGCAAGCCATTTTTCGACGGCACTAATCGATCGGTCATCTTCGTACGCACCAGCCTTGGTCCTAATAGTGGACCTGGACTGGAAGTTGTCCGTATTGCCGAAAGCGCAAGTGAACAAGGCGTGGTTCTTGTTCGAACACGAGCGACCTTTAAGCCTGGCATAGATCCAACACAACTGAACTTCACGGATCCAGTTGTAATACTGCGAGCGCCTTACCGAGTATCTTTTTCTTATGCCGCTACTGATCGCAACTGGCGAGACGACTGGCGGCAGCAACCTCAACTGCCGAGTGCAGTGAAGCTGAGCGTGCGTGACGCCGTAACACAACGAATAGTCTCACTGTCAACGGCGACTTTAGTCCACGTCGAAGTGCCCGTGGATTGTATTGCGGCCAAGTCTTACGCCGAATGTCTTGATTCACAGATCCGCCCAGCAGCCGCAGGCGGCAAGTCGCCAACATAGCTCGGTGATCATGATGCGCTCAACATCGATAATAAATTCCGTGAGTAGACCAAAAACTTGTGACGGGTTTATTACGATCGCGGTGTTATGGATTCTGGGTGGCCTTAGCGTGCTGGTTTCGATTTATGCAGCTTATGTCGTCAACACAGCCTCAGCTTTCGCAGTATACGATGATCACCTCAAAGCCGATGCGCTGGTGTCTGCAGCGCTTGAGCTCACGGCTTACCAACAGCAGGCAACCTCCGCACAATCGCGTCCGACTCATGGGGCCTTCAGCTTTCGCTTGGGCCAAGCAAATGTTGCCGTTGAATTCCGATCGGAAGCGGCACGCATTGATCTCAACACAGCGCCGAAGCAACTGCTTCTTGGGTTGTTCATCACGCTTGGCGCCCGCCCTGAAGATGCGGAAAACTATGCCACTCGTGTGATCGGCTGGCGTACACCTCAGTCGGTCGGTCAAGATGCAGAAGCCGCAGGTTACCGGCTCGCGCGTGTCGGGTATCAGCCGCGCGGCGCCAAGTTCCCGCATGTCAATGAGCTATCGCTGGTGCGCGATCTACCTTTATCGCTGGTCGAGCGTGCTCTGCCATTCGTAACTGTTTACAGTGGACGACCTCAGATAAACATCTTCGATGCTGCCCCGGCAGTAATTGCTGCCTTACCCGGGATGACTGTTGAACGTGTAAATGAATTTCTGGTGAAACGCCAAGCGTCGCCAGAAAAAGCAAAGCAGTTGCTGCCGCCCGAAGCCCAACAATTTGTGACGCTCGAAGGCAGCAACGCCTATCGAGTTACTGTTCGCATCAACTTTGATAATGGTCACGCCGAGAACGCCGAGGTGGTTTTGCTGCTTTTCGAACAGGGCGATCAGCCATTCGCAATTTTGTCTTGGCTCGATGCGCAAAATCAGACGACCGCGGAGACCAGATTTTGAGAAGTCTAAGTACGATATTCACCGCGATCAGCGAGGTTTTTTCGTTCTGGATCGACTCGGTCTGCGATGTAGCCGCCAGTGCGCTTGGCCAGTTTGCGCCGCGGCAGACTGTCCGGCTCATTGAGAAAGGACATGATGAATTTATCATTCAGCAAAGTGACCGGACCTCAAGTTCTAACAACGCGTCCGAGCGTATTCGAATTCCTGGGGGGCGAATTGGTCACGATCCGGTACCGACCGCGACCTTGGCAGGCAACCATGTAGAAATGATATTGCAGCCCGATCGTTTTCTCTTCCGCCCGCTTGAACTTCCGAACCGTGCTGCCGAATTTATGCCTGGCATTGTGCGATCTCAAATCGATCGAATTACACCGTGGAATGCAGCCGATAGTGCCTTCGGCTGGAGCACGCCTGTCAAAGCCGATGCGGAAAGAATGGTTGTTACCGTGGCTGCAACCACTTTAGTTTTGATTAAACCTTACGTGCAGGCCATTACGGATATCGGTGTCCGTTCAATTGCCGTTTTCACGTTTCTGCCAGAGGCCACATCTGACGCAAAGCCTATCAAAGTTTGGGAGCAAAAAGGTCAAAGCGCAGGAGAGATTGGTCGAACTCGGCGCGCCCTCGTTATCATTCTTGCGGTCGTCGGCATTGCAACCGGGATCGCATTCGCCGCAGATGTTGGCGCCAACACGTTCCTAACCGCGCAACAAGATGAGCTTGCACGGCAAATTTTCGGAATTCGATCCGCAGCAAATGTTGCGCGGGGTTCGATAACAACAACGCAACACGCTCTTGAGCAACGCAAGCATGAGGCTCCTTCGAGCGTTCTCGTGTTGGAGACGCTCTCAAAAATACTACCGGATCAAACCTATGTGACGGAGCTTCGCCTCGAAGGCAACAGGCTGCGCTTGACTGGGATTACACGCGATGCTCCATCACTCATCGGATTGATCGAGCGGTCCGGTCGGTTTACCCGGGCAAGTTTCTTCGCGCCGACGACGCGACCTTCGTCAGATACGGGCGATCGCTTCCACATCGAAGCCATCATAAAGACTGTTGGTCCTTCCACATGATGTCTCGTGAACTTATCAGCGGTTATCTTATGCGCTACCCGCGCCTCTCGGCTCTGATCTATGTGGGAGCAGTCGTCATCTGTTGTTTGGCGACCGTGCTTATGTTGGGCGACGTCGTGGATCGGTATCGCGCTCGCAATGCGTCCCTCGACATGCTTTCCCGGCTTGAGGGCCGCAGTCATGGCGGGACTAAAGATCTCCGCCCGCCAGGGTCGCCGTTTTTGGAAGGGCAAACGGTCACGGTCGCAAGCGCTGCGCTTTTGCAACGTATCACCAGCAGCATCACAAATGCCGGAGGGACAATTACATCTTCAGAGATGGTTCAACAGGGAATGCAATCCAAGGATGGCTATGTGACAGCCATTGCTAATTGTGAACTCGCGCAAGAGGCGCTGCAACGTGTGCTTTACGATATTGAGGCAGGACTTCCATTGTTGTTTATCGATCAGCTGGTGGTCCAGACCTCACCAACCCCACAGGAGAGCGGGCGCTTGCGGGTACAGATCACCGTGGCGGGACTGTGGTCGAGGGGGAAGTAATGGCTTTGCGCTTAACCTCAAATCCGAGACGTACTCTTTTCGTTGGGCTCCTCGTCGTCGGCGCCCTTCTTATCGTCACTTTTCAACGACCATCCGATCTTGCTCAAGCGATAATAGCGCCTCGGGGTGACGCGCAGCTGAGGACCAAACCCATCTCCGCAAAAAGCAGCGTGCCGCGCAATGTTGAGTTGTCGATCAATGGCGATAATGCGTTGTGGTCAATTCCGCTAGTGTCGCTGACGGCAACAAGAGAACGGCCAGTTTTTTCGCCAACGCGGCGACCCCCCCCGATTCTCATTAAGCCGGCGCCTACCGAGGCGGCATCAACAGGACAACCGTCGCTCGCACTTGTAGGAGCTATTGCGGGAGAAAATGACGGTATTGCGATCTTTCTGGATGGGTCAACGAAAAACATTATTCGTATGAAAACGGGAGAGAGCCACGGCGGATGGACACTGCGCGCTGTGAAAGCACGGGAGGCAATTCTAGAAAGCGAACAAAAGACGGCGACTCTCACGCTTCCGTCGCCGCCGGCAAAATAGGCCCATTCACAGTCTAAGAGTGGTCAGCTGCGGTACCGGATATCGATATCGTGGCGAGCGGAATCTACCCTCCAGGCGCCAATATTCGATCTCATCCCTAGCGGGCCCTAATTTACTGAAAATCCCTTGAAGAGGGCTTGAGATGGACTTGTCGAATCTTGTGGCTTTTGTGCCACATTGCGCCATTTTTGCGCACCGTTTGTTGTGAGAAATCCCCCCGTTAATAGCCTTAGAGGTTAGAAATGTTATCTATTGAACACTGATTTGGAATGGCCCTTTTGGGGCCCGCAAGTGGGGTCTGATGGGAAGGGGCGGAATTCTCCGATCGCTGTTGCTTGCTAGCTGCCTCGGCGTGTTCGGCGCCGGTGCCAATGCGGCTCCATTCACGATCAATGACGCACTGCGCATGGCGGTGCAGACCAACCCGACCGTCGGCGAGGCGGCGGCCAATAAACGCGCAACCGAAGCGGAACTGCGGCAGGTGCAGAGCACGCTGCTGCCGCAGGTTCGACTTGAAGCGTCGGCGGGGCCCGAGCGTCTCAACAACCCGGCCACTATTCCGCTCAACAGCATTACCCCGACGTTGAACACCGGCCAGTGGGTCGCCGGCGCGCAGGGCTCCATCGTCGTTCGCCAATTGTTGTTCGACGGCTTCACCTCGTTGCACGAGATCTGGCGCAACGCGGCGCGCGTCGATGCAGCCGCTGCGCGCACGCATGAGCGCTCCGAACTGATTGCGCTCGACGCCTCCGAAGCCTACATCGACGTTGTCCGCTACACCCGCCTTGTTGCGCTCGCGCAGGAAAACGTTGCCGTGCACAAGCGGATTTTCGGCAATGTCGAGCAACGCTTCCGCGGCGGCCGCGCTGGCCAGGGCGATCTCGAGCAGACTCGCGAACGCGTTGACGCCGCCGAAGTGGCGTTGACCGAATTCCACCGCAGCCTCGAAGATGCGCGCTCAAAATTCCGCAAGGTGATCGGTGTTGAGCCGTACAATCTGCGCGGACCGGGACGCCTGCGCGGCCTCCCGGCCTCGAAAGATACCGTGCTTGCGGTCACGCTCACCGATAACCCGACTATCAAGGCCGCGGCGGCCGACCAGGATGCCGCGCGCGAAGCCTTCCACTCCGCGGCCGGCGCTTTCATGCCGAACGTCGCACTCGAAGCGCGCGGGACGGAGGGCCACGACACTCTTGGCTTCCCGCAGCATTTCACCCAGAGCAGCCTCAAGGTCATAGCGACTTGGGACATTTTCCGTGGCGGGCAGGATACCTGGAAACGCGTCGAGACCGCCGAGCGCTATAACCAGACGACCATGGCGCATGCCCGCCTGCAGCGTGATGCAAACGAATCCGTCGACAAGGCTTGGGCCGCGCGGGTGATCACCGCGCAGCGCATTGCCGCCCTGGAGCTGCAGACTGATGCGGCGCGTAAAGTGATCGAGGCCTATTCGAAAGAGTACGATCTCGGTCAGCGCTCGCTGATCGACTTGCTCAATGCCGAGAACACCTCGTTCAACGCGCAAGTTTCCTTAATCTCCGCGCGCAGCGTCGCGATTTTCGCTGACTATCAGCTGCTCGCCGCGATGGGCAAATTGATCGAATACATCCGCGCACCACATCCGGTCGATGCCGAGCCGCTGGTGCCTCCAAACAATTACGGCCTGATCCCGGTCAAGTTTCCGCCAATCCTGATCAATATCCCCCAGCCAGGCCCCGAGCCGCTCAACGTCGTTGCGCCGGTCACCCAGCCGGCAATTTCCGGCTATGTGCCCCCGACGCCCGACCGTCCGATTCCGTCGCCCGGAGCAGGGGCGCGGGCGAGCGCCGACGGTGGCGCGGCGGGGACGAAGATTGGATTTTCCGATCGCTGGCTCGACCCGACGGCCTCGGCCTTTTCGACGCCGACCCATCTGATCGGACCACAGACGCCGGCTCAACCTCCAACCGAAGCCGAGGCGTCCCTTGGATACTCGGCACCGGGTATTTTCACGCCCAGCCAGCTAATGAAGCTGCCAGTTTGGCCCCTCAAAGAAGCGACGAAGAAATAATTCGAGAAAGCCCAGTAATTCTTGCCTAAGCTTCTACATTAACGTTACGGGCGGCCCGGATGGCCGCCCTTTGTACTTCCAACCCGCCGGATTGGTAACGTTTAAATTAAATATAGCAAAAGTATTGCCCGAGTTTGGCTTGAATTGATGCTATTTAGTCGTGCAGGTGCAAAACTGACGCCCCGGTAACAACGGTCGTCGTCAGAATTTCAGACGCCAAAAGCTGGCGGAATAGGACCGTACGCGGTGACTGCCCAAGCGACGACGATGCGCCCGCGCGCAAAAGCGAAGGCGGGTGCGCCCAATACTAATTCGCCTGCGGCTGACCCGCTGGCCGACGCGTTGCTCTACCTTGCAGCCCACCATGGCCGTGCGATGAGCCGCCAAGCCCTGATGGCCGGACTGCCGATCCTCGACGGCAAGCTGCCGCCGCCGCTGTTCGAGCGCGCCGCCGCCAAGGCTGGCCTGGAAGGCAAGGCTGTCCGGCGCAAACTCGCCGAGATTCCTGCCCTGGTTCTTCCTGCCGTCCTGTCGATGCGCGATGGCTCGACGCGCATCCTGCTTGCGATCGACCTCGACACCAAAACGGCGACGGTCGTCGACCCCAGCACCAACGCGCCGCCGCATCCGCGTACACTGCAAGAACTTGATGCCGAATATCTTGGCTTTGCATTTCTGGTCCGTCCCGCGGCTGCCGCCGACGCGCGCGCCGTCGCCGCCGACGATCTACCTCGCGCGCACTGGTTCTGGTCGGTTGCGCGCCGCTTCTGGTCGAACTACAGCCACGTTGCTGTCGCCGCGCTGCTTATCAATTTGTTGGCGCTGGCGAGCCCCCTCTTCATCATGAACGTCTACGACCGCGTAGTGCCGAACGGCGCCATGGCCTCAATGATCGCGCTGTCGATCGGCATGGGCATTGCGGTCATCTTCGACTTCGTCATCCGTATGGTGCGCAGCCGCATCGTCGACATGACGGGCAAGAAGCTCGACGTCATCATGGCCTCGAATATCTTCGAGCATGTGCTGTCGTTGAAGATGGCGCAGCGCCCGCAGTCCGTCGGCATCCTCGCCAATCAGATCCGCGAATTCGACTCGGTGCGCGAATTCTTCACATCCGGCACCGTCGTTTCCGTCACCGATCTTCTCTTCGCCATTGTTTTCATCGCCGTCCTGTTCATGATCGGCGGTGCGCTCGCCTTCATTCCGCTGGCGATACTGCCCGTAATGATCATCGTCGGCTTCGTCCTGCAATGGCCGCTCGAGCGCGCCATGCGGAAGCTGCAGGCGGAGGCCGCCGCACGCCACGGCGTGCTGGTCGAGTCGCTTTCCGGTATCGAGACCGTGCGCGCGACCGGTGCCGAGGCCCGCATGCAGAACGCCTGGGAGCGCTCTGTGGCCGCCACCGCCCGCTCCGGCGAGGAAGTGCACCGCTGGTCGTCGTTGGCGCTCACCAGCGCCAACACTGCACAGCAACTCAATTACCTGCTGATGGTCATCGTCGGCGTCTTCCTCATCCTCGACGGTAAGATCACTGTCGGCGTGCTGGTCGCCTGCACCATGCTGTCGGGTCGCGTGCTCGCACCGATCACGGGCATTGCCACCGTCATCACCCGCGCTGCACAGACTTTGATTACGCTCAAGAGCATTGATCGCATCATGCACCTCGAGCGTGAGCGTCCGCCGGAGCGCATGTACGTTACGCGGCACATCGAAAAAGGCAGCGTTGCCTTCGAGAACGTATCGTTCAACTATCCCGGCTCCAATGACTCTGCGCTCGACAAGGTCTCGTTCAAGGTCGCCGGCGGCGAGCGTATCGGAATCATCGGCCGTGTCGGCTCCGGCAAGACCACCGTCGGCCGCCTGCTGTGCGGCTTCTACGAGCCCACCGAAGGGAAAGTAATCGTCGACGATGTTGACGCGCGCCAGTACGACCCGGCGGATCTGCGCACCGGCGTCGGTTTCGTGCTGCAGGACACCGATCTTTTCTTCGGCAAGATCCGCGACAATATCGCGCTTGGAAAACCGACCGCGACCGACGAGGAAATCATCGCCGCCGCGCATCTCGCCGGCGTCGAGAACTTCATCGCCGGCCACCCCCTCGGCTACGACATGCCGATCGCCGAAGGCGGGCGTAGTCTCTCGGGCGGCCAGAAGCAGGCGATCGGGCTGGCCCGTGCCCTTATCCGAAAGCCCAAGGTTCTGTTCCTCGACGAGCCGACCGCGCATTTTGACGTGCGCAGCGAGGCCGACTTCCTCGCACGGCTCAAGGACATCGCCTCCGATAACATGACCATCCTCATTTCCACGCATCGCCTGTCGCTGCTCTCCTTTGTCGACCGCATCCTCCTGTTCGAGCGCGGGAAACTTGTTGCCGACGGCCCGCGTGAAAAGGTGATCGCGATGCTGCGCGGCAGTCCTACCAAGGTTGCCGAGACGGCTGCTGAGGGAGTAAAGACCGTTGCGTGAATCCGATTTCACCTTCGCCAACCAAGTGCGCGCCGCAGCCGAACTGCGCACGCCGCGCACCTCGCGCATGCTGCTCGCGGCCGTCGTCCTTCTGCTGGTGACGGGTACGACCTGGGCACACTTTGCCATTCTCGATGAGGTCAAACGCGGCCAGGGCCGCGTCATACCCGCGCGACAGATGCAGGTCCTGCAGTCGCTCGAAGGCGGTCTGGTCGAGGAGATCCTCATCCAGGAAGGCGACACCGTGCAGAAAGGCCAGGTACTGGCCCGTATCGACAACACCAAATTTTCCGCCGACCTCGGCGAGGTCAAGGCGAAGCGCGAAGCGGCCGCCAACAGCCTGAAGCTGTTGACCCGTGAAGTTGAGCTCACTCGCAAGCTTTATGAGCAGAAGGTGGTGCCGGAGATCGAGATGCTGCGCCTGCAGCGCCAGGCCTCCGACCTCACCGGCCAAATCGCCGTCTTCGACGAGACCATCAAATCGGCGGAAGACCGCGTGCGCCGCGCCGAGCTGCGTTCGCCGGTCTACGGGATTATCAACAAAATCAACGTCACCACCGTCGGTGCCGTCGTGCAGCCGGGCGCCAACCTGATGGACATCGTTCCGCTCGACGACACGCTGCTGGTCGAAGGCCGCCTGCGCCCGCAGGACATCGCCTTCATCCGCCCCGGCCAGGATGCGGTGGTGAAGCTGACTGCCTATGACTCATCCGTTTTCGGCTCGCTCAAGGGCAAGGTCGAGCGCATCAGCGCCGACACCATCATCGACGACAAGTCGAAAACCGGCGACAAGCCGGAGAGCTTCTACCGGGTGATGATCCGGACCGACAAGAACTACCTCGGCACGCAGGACAATCCGCTGCCGATCATCCCCGGCATGGTGGCGACCGTCGAAGTGCTCACAGGCAAGAAATCGGTGCTCGACTATCTCGTCAAGCCCGCTCGCATGCTCGGCGATGAGGCGTTCCGCGAGCGTTAGTTCCGGCAGGAGGTCTGCCTAGGCACTCACTGGAGCCGCGCCGGCGTCCGCCACATCCGTTCGCCCATCTTCGCTGCGGAAGGAGTTCAGCACGTACAGCCGGATCGCCGAAGATAGATTGCTGTGGTCGCGCGATGCATTGATCTTTGCGACCAGTTCCGACAGCGTCAGGCTCCTGGTTCGGGCGATATTTTTCAGGTCGTTCCAAAAAGGATCTTCAAGACTGACACTGGTTTTGTGTCCATCAATGACGATGGACCGCTTGACGACTGAGGATTTCATCAGGGCCCCCAATAGCCCCCTACCCGCCGCTCTTATAACGCCGATTCGAGGCGCGTTCTGCTGTAGATAGATACCCCATCTATCGCTAAATGCGTTTTTTTGTGATCACCAACACAATCTGATGCGTTCTTTCGTGACCCCCAACACAGCGGTCTTTGCGCGGTTCGGTAATTTGCTGTCACCAGAACGGGGGCTGCCATGACTGCTGCCAGGAAGGCCAAGAAGAATGCCGACAGGGATGTCGCGACGCTGATCGAGCTTCTTAGGATGGAAGCCGAGCTTCACCCGCCCTTCGAACGCGATCAGGTGTGCCCGATTGAGCGCCTGCGTCGGGATCAGATCTTGCTCGACATGTGGCCGGAAGCCTGCCGCCGCGCGGGCGTCGAAGTGACTGAATTCCCGGCCGGTGTGATCAAGCTCTGGAAAGAGGGCCTGGGCGGGACAAACTGACGCTCCGCAGTGTGGCGTCGGATGTTATCATGCCGGCCATTTCGATTTCCGCTCGTTTTCTGGATTCCCGCCTATACGTGCCGAAGCACGCGTCCTTCGGATGGTTAGACGCGGCGCATTGGAATTTCTCCGCCGTGCCAACGCGAATGATTCAAATTTTAATCGATACAATTTTACATAATCGAATTTTCCGCTCTTTTTAGTACGGCCATTTCATCGGCCCTCACGCTGATTCCGACAAACAGGTACTTACCTACTCCATTTAACCGGTCCGAAGCACCCCGGCGGTATCGCTATCCGGTGTAAAGATCCGGGGCGAACGGCACTTGCACGCCGTTTCAACGCCCCGGACGCGGGGTGTTGAGCATGAGTGCGAAGGGACGTGCGCGGTACGCGGCCCAGTGGCTGCCGGCAGTGCTGTTCTTCGGTTTTGTCGCCGCCGCGGCGATGGCTGTGGACACCAGTGCAACCGCCGCCAACAAAATTCCCGTCGTCGACAACATTGCTGCAGGCAACGCGGTCGCGCCGCAGCCGATCGTCATCGCCGCATTCACTGAGCCGCCGGCCGCAACCCCGGTCGCGGCAGTCACAACGCCTTCCCTGCGATCACCGATCGCACCGCTCATTTCAAGCACGCCCACACCAGCGCTGGCTCGGTTCTTCACCATCAACGAGGTGATAGCGAAGCACCGGCAATCGCAGGGCAATATCCAACTCGCTTCCGTCGATCCGACGGCCATGCCCGATGAAACGCCGCATGGCAAGAGCGAGGAGCCCTTCGGCCTCTTCACCTTCGTCGCGCCCGACAGCCTCGTGTGGTTCAAATGGCGCAAGGTCGCCGATGAGATTCGCGCACAGGAGCCGGTTTTGATGCGATGCCTGGCCGACGCGACCACCTGCTCCCCCGCAGCCGCCCGCTTCGTCGAGATTGTGAAGGAAGCTCGCGAGCACGAAGGCCGTGTACGCCTGAATTTCGTGAACCAGCGCGTCAATAATGCCATCCGCTACACCAACGACATGACGCAGTGGGGCACGCCGGACGAGTGGTCGGCGCCACTGGCTGGCGGTAAAGGCTCGTTCGAAACCGGCCTGGGCGACTGCGAGGACTATGCCATTGCCAAATATGTCGCCTTGCGCGCCGCCGGCTTACTGGCAAAGCACCTCCGCGTGCTGCTGGTGCACGACAACATCGCCCGCCTCGACCACGCTGTGCTAGCCGCAAACGAAGAGGGCCACTGGTATGTGCTCGACAACCGATGGACCGCCGCCGTCGAGGATACCGACGTGCGTCGCTTCACTCCCCTCTTCGCGCTCGACGACCAAGGCGTCAAATTACTGGCGGTTCCTTACGCAGAGCATAGCGAACGGAAGATCGAGCCGATGAGTGAGGCAGTGAAGATCGGCAAACAGAATACCTCGCGCGGCGGAGAAGCTGTGAACGAGCCGCAGCCCGCATTAAACGCCAGCCCCCTCGTTTTACGCGGATCGGTTCTGTGAGAACGCAGCATCATGCGTGCGCCTAACCCGCACGACAACGATGCCGTCGGGCATATGATCTGCCCGCCCCAACGACATCACGAGGTAGGGCGCAGCTTACCCAGAAACAGGCCCCGGCGAGCGGCTTGCAAACATCATTAGATGGATCTCTCACACCATATGGATGTGTGTCGCATCTACGGTACCACCGTTTTCTAGTACTGCGAGCGCGACCTGGGTCCCGCCCGCCGCACTGCCGTTAGAGTCATACAGCAGCGTGTGCGAAGTTGTATTGAAATGGAAACGCTCGTTTACGTTTCCGAACGTGTCGTTCGCACTGCTTCCAAAAATGCCAGTCGCATCGGTGCCCGCAATCAGTCCGCCGCCGAATGCCGCCGCCAAGACTTCAATCAGATCCCCCTGCGCTGTACTAAAATCGACAATATGGTCGGCACCTGCTTGAGCTGCAATGGTGCCTCCATCTGACGTTGTCATATATCGGAAGTGGTCGGCACCCGCGCCCCCGGCGAGCCTATCCGAACCAAGCCCACCAATAAGCGTGTCGTCACCCCCAGCACCGGAAAGAGCATTCGCATTTCCGTCGCCGATCAATACATCGCTAAACGCAGAACCGATAAGATTTTCGACACTGGTGAGAGTGTCTGTCCCGGCACCACCGGTATTTTGTGCTGCAAGGATGTTGAGGTCTACGATGACGCCACTTGATGCGCCATCATAAGCTGCTGTGTCGCTGCCTGTGCCGCCATCCAGCAAGTCATTTCCAGCTCCCCCATTGAGGATGTCATTGCCGTCTCGACCAATGATGATGTCATCGCCGCCATTGCCGGACAGCGTGTCTTTTCCTGACGTCCCATAAATTTGGTCCGCGAGGGTTGGGTCACCGCTAACAACGATGCCAGGATCACCCGGATCATGGACAAAAAATTCAAACCGAGCCAGGCGAGCCTGGAAAGGTCCGCCGTCATTGTCGGTGTACACAACCGTCCAAGTGTCACCTGCGGACGGAGGGTTTGCGATAAGAAAGTCAGCTAGTGTTGTTGCGGTCGCATTTCCACTGCCATCGAGCAAGAAGATGTGGTCATAGTCGACGGTCGCCTTGACAAGACCGGTCGTCGGATCGAAGAACCAGCTTTGTTCGAACGTGCTCGCAGTCAAGTCATCTTCAACGATGGCAAAGCGGTTTGCGCCTATTCGAACTTCAACTTGCACCTCACCTTCACGTTGCGAACCAGCGTTGTTGGCATTAAACGTTGTCGGATCTCGTTCTCCGACCGGAATCGGCACAACGAAGGGAGCCTGTTGGAAGTCCGTGGATACAACAATGGTTGCACCGTGGGGATTATTGAGTATACCGTTTACGGTTGCTTGCGAAAGCTGAAATGACTGAGTCTGATCGGTGCCAGAATTTAGGGGATCGCTAGCGTTACCTACTTGAGCGGTATCGGTAGGTAGGCTGGTCGGCGGCACCTCGTGGATGCTGATATTTTGCGTGACGTTATGTATTCCGTCGAATACGTCCAACGATAGGTTGGTGTTCACTGTATCGGTCTGCGCTGCCGTCGGTCGATAAACTAAATCATCAAGAAAATTTGTGCCTGATGCCGTATCGAAAAGCACGGTACCCGTCGTTACCGCAACATAATTGCTCCCGTCAAAATAGAACACGCCAGAAACCGTCGCGGTCGCTGTAACATGTAGATTATTTCCATCTGGATCCGTCGGAACAATCACGTACAGAGGATACCCATTCGGATAGCTGGGAGTGGCCGCGGTTTGCTGCGCCGG
>Ga0081455_10002631_pt1 | contig 21280 bp, 15 predicted proteins | sample TabmetS3T2R1_FD_70207 | JGI IMG/M metagenome (GOLD analysis project Ga0081455, IMG submission 70207) | Tabebuia heterophylla rhizosphere microbial communities from the University of Puerto Rico - S3T2R1 | ecosystem: Host-associated > Plants > Roots > Rhizosphere ...
ACAACCCGCTCTGCCCGCCGCAGGAGGACATCCCCGGGGTGGCACAACAATATGTCGACGCCGTCAATGCCGGCGCCGCGATCGCCCACATCCACGGCCGCCGCACGCTCGAGGAGACCATTCAGGCCGACGGCCGGCAGGTGTCGCGCATCCATCACGACGACTGGAAGCGCCTGCAGGACGCCATCATGAACCGGGTCGACCCGATCATGCAGTTCGGCGTCGCCTCGGCGCGCATCGAGGAGAAGATCAAGCTGATGGAGCTCGGGCCCGACATGATGGCGGTGTGCTTCAACGCCCACGACGAATATTTCCAGCCCGAGCCCTCGCTGCCGCCCAAGCGCATGATGGCGATCCATCCCGTGGAGGAGCTCATCGCCTATGCCAAGGCCGCCGAGGAGCACAAGGTGAAGCTCGAATGCGAATGCTTCACCACCGGCGCGTTCTGGCACCTCGAATTCGTGCGCAAGCAGGGCTACCTGCGTGAGAAAACCTACACCACGCTGTTCATCGGCTGGCCCGGCGGCACCTGGACGCCGCCGACCGAGCGCGCGCTGCAGTTCATGGTGGACAACCTTCCGCAGAACTGCATCTGGAACGTGAGCGTGATGAATCCGGACAAGCAGTGGCCGATTCTGGCGCTGGCGGTCGCGCTCGGCGGCCATGTGCGCGTCGGCTACGAGGACAACCCCTACATGGCGCCCGGCGAGTTCGCCAAGAACAACGCCGTGCTGGTGGAGCGCATGGTGGGGATCGCGCGCGCGCTCGGACGCGAGGTCGCCACCCCTGACGAGGCGCGCAAGATCCTCGGCCTGACCCGCACGCAGTGACGATCCTCGATGCGGAGACGCAGGCTCGGCAATTCGACGCTCGATGTGTCCGTCGTCGGGCTCGGCGGCAATAATTTCGGCGGGCGCATCAATTTTCCAGCGGCCGAGCGCGTGGTGCACGCGGCGATCGCCCGCGGCGTCAACCTGATCGACACCGCCGACAGCTACGGCAATCGTGGCGGCTCCGAGGAGGCGCTCGGGCGCATTCTCGGCGACAAACGCAAGGAGATCGTGCTCGCGACCAAGTTCGGCCTGGCGATGGACGAGGCCGGCACGCTCAGAGGCGCGTCGCGCCGCTACGTCATGCAGGCGGTCGAAGCGAGCCTCAAGCGGCTACGCACCGACTGGATCGACCTCTACCAGCTGCACCGCCCCGACGCGCAGACGCCGATCGAGGAGACGCTGCGCGCGCTCGACGATCTCGTCCGCCAGGGCAAGGTCCGCTTCATCGGCTGCTCGAACCTGTCGGCGCAGCAGGTGATCGCGGCGCAGGACGCGGCGCGCCGGCACGGGCTGGCGGCATTCGTCTCCTGCCAGGACGAGTACAGCCTGCTCGTGCGCGACATCGAGCGCGAGCTCATTCCGGCGGCGAAGGCGCACGGCCTCGGCATCCTGCCCTATTTCCCGCTCGCCAGCGGGCTCCTCACCGGCAAGTACCGGCGCGGCGCGGCGCTGCCGCCGGGCACGCGGCTCGCCAAGAACCCACGCCACGCGCAGGACTTCATCAACGAGCGCAACTGGCGGATCGTCGACGAGCTCGAGGCCTTCGCCGCCGGCCGTGGCCGCAGCATGGTCGAGCTCGCCATCAGCTGGCTGCTACGTGACGATGTGGTGGCGAGTGTGATCGCCGGAGCGACCACGCCGGAGCAGGTCGAGCAGAACGTCGGTGCCGCAGGCTGGACGCTCTCCGTCGAGGATTTGGCCGAGATCGACCGGATCACCACCTAATCAATGCTGATCGGCTTTGCGACGGCCGAGATATTTTCCGAGATTGGCGAGGTTGGCACGAATGGCCGCCTCGTCCACCGTGTGAGGATCGAAATCGGGATCATCCCATTCGATCATGCCCTCGTGGTGGAGGTGCTCGGGATCGGCGATCGCCCGCAGAAAGGTCTCGTAGCCGATCGGTCCGCCGATATCGGCGGGCGGGCAGCGTCCTTGCGCGCTGACAAGACGGGGATAGGCGACCGCGGGATCGGCCGGCGCCACGCTCTCCACCACGACAGTGTGCGCCCAGTCCTCGCCGTACACATAGTCGTAACGGAAGGTGTCGGAGAGCGCCACGACGTCCGCAAGCGTCGCACTCTCCGCCGCCAACGGGCTCGACACCAGATCGTCGCGATCGAGCAGGCCCCAGGCCGTCTCTCCCACGCGGAACTCGAACGGATGGCAGTTCTGCCAGCCGATGGCGATCTGCAGCACGAAGTGCAGGTCGTCGAGGCGGAGGGCGACGGGCACCTCCACGCGACGGACGACTGCCGGCTCGACCTCGTCGATCTCGATGCGCAGCCGCGCGATCTCGCCCAAGCGCGTGCTATTCCGCCGCCTGCTGGAAGGTCAGCATCTCATCGCGCGGGTCGAGGTCGACGATCTTGCCGTCCTTGATGACCCAGGAGAGATGCTTGCCGCCTTGGAGAATGGTGATGTCGGCGATCGGGTCCTTGTTCACCACGATGATGTCGGCGAGCTTGCCGGGCGCGAGCTCGCCCACCTGGCCTTCGAGGCCGACCGCGTAGGCATTGTCGCGGGTGGCGGCGACGATGGCCTCGAGCGGCGTATAGCCGCCGTACTTGACGAAGATTTCGAGCTCCTTGGCGTGCAGCTCGCCGTAGCGCGTGAAGGAATTGTTGCCGGTGTCGGTGCCGACGAGGAGCTTGATGCCGAGCTTGCGCGCCTTGTGCATCAGCTCGCACAGGAGGTCGAAGTGCCGCTTCATGCGCGTGATGTCGAGCTGCACCTGCTCGGCGCCGACCTTCTGGCCGAGCTCGACCACGACCGCCAGGAACGTGGCGGTGGGAATGATCGGCATGCCGCCCTTGGCCACCGCCTCGAGGTCGCGGTCGGTGGCGAGATCGGCGTGGATGATCCAGTCGACGCCGGCCTCGGCCGCCGCGCGCGTCGAGCCGGCGCCGCGGGAGTGGATCCCGACGCGCAGGTTGCGCCGGTGCGCCTCGCCGACCACCGCGGCGATCTCCTCCTTCGCCAGCATCTGCGACTCGCCCGAGCGGCTGTCCGCCATCTTGATGAAGTTGACGCCGTGCTTGCCCTGCCGCCGCACCTCGGTGACCATCTCGTCGGCGGTGTTGCAGAGCTTGCCGATGGAATGATCGGGCGTGCCCTCCCACGACGGCTCGTCGTCCTCGATGCAGCCGTAGGTGACGATCATGCGGCCGGCGACGAACATGCGCGGCCCTTCCATCAGGCCGAGCTTGATGGCATCGCGCACGCCGACGTCGGTGAACCAGGTGCCCCCCGGCACCGAGATGCTCGTCACCCCGGAGCGCAGCACCTTCTGCACGCTGCGCGCGGATTTCAACGTGGAGAATTCCGGCCGGGTCGTGCCCTTGCCTTTGCCCTCGCCCTTGATCGTCGGGTAGCCGTAGGAGACGTGGCAGTGCGCATCGATCAGCCCCGGCATGATCCACTGTCCGCCGGCGTCGATCACCTCGACGTTCCGGCGATCCTCGAGCTGCAGGTCGGGCGGCAGCGCGCCCACGCTCTTGATGCGGCTGCCCTCGATGACGATGGCATCGTTGCGCGACGGGGCGTTGCCGGAGCCGTCGATCAGGGTACCGTTGCGGACCACCAGCGTCTTCTTGCCCGCGGCGCTCATGCCGATCCTCCCGTTGCGGGGTTGCGACGGAGACGTTACCTCCAAACCGGCCGGGATGTAAACAAGTGTTTAACTCCCCCCTCCGGAGGCGCCAGGGCGGGCGCTGCGCCGCGCGCGCCCGCTTGGCGGCGGCGTGCGCCGCCGCCCCGTCGCAAGCACCCGCAGCATTGACATTTTGGGCGCGGCATGCGGCTAGGAGCGCATGGACAAGACGGATTCGAAGCGCACGTCGGCGCAGGCGGGCGTGCGAGCCCCGCTGCGAGCCGCCGCCTCCGAGGACGAGGAGGGAACGCGTGAGCGCATCCTGCGCACGGGCGAGCGGCTGTTCGCCGAGCGCGGCTTCAACGGCGTGTCGGTGCGCGAGCTCGCCGCCGCCGCGCAGGTGAACATCGCCAGCATCGGCTATCATTTCGACAGCAAGGAAGGCCTGCTGTCGGAGGTCTATCGCCGCCACTGCGAGCCGCTGATCGAGGAGCGGCTGCGCGGGCTCAAAGCCGCCTCACGGCTGCGCGGTAGAGCCAGGGTTGCCGCCATCATCGAGGCGTTCATCCGCCCGGCCCTGGCGCAAGTCGAGGTGGAGGACGGCGCGACCTTCATCCGCCTGCGCGCGGTACTATCCGGCGAGAATTCCGAGCTTCTGGAAAAGCTGGTGGCGGAGAACTTCGACCAGTCGAGCACCGCCTTCATCGACAAGCTGTGCGAATGCCTGCCGCACCTGTCGCGAACCGACGTGTGCTGGCGCTTCCACTTCCTGCTCGGCACCATCTACTACACCGCGGCAGGGCCGCACCGCATCGCCGCATTCTCGCACGGGCGCTGCAATCCCTCGAACACCGAGGACGTCATCACGGAGCTGGTCCCGTTCATGACACGGGCCTTCTGCGCGCCGGCGACGAAGCCGCAACGCGCCACGCGCAGGAAGCGTTGAGGCAAGCCGCTCAGCCGGCGCGCGCAGGCCGCGCCGGCTCCTGTGGCCGGTTGAAATCGAACAATTTGCACAAGCGTTTAAATTCGCTAACCTGGATTGAAACAGGCGTTCAAAGAAGGCCTCGGGAGGAGAGATGCGCCGTTTCCCCGCGATCATTCTCGTCGGCGCGCTGCTAGCGGCGCCGGCGGCGGCGCAATCAGAGGCGGATTATCCCGGCAGGCCGGTCAAGATCATCGTCAACGTCGCACCGGGCGGCGGCGTCGACACCGCTACGCGCATCGTCGCGGAGCGGCTGCGCGCACGGCTCGGCCAGCCGTTCGTGGTCGAGAACCGCCCCGGCGCGGGCGGCAATATCGGCGCAGAAACCGTGTTCCACTCGGAGGGCGACGGCTACACCCTGCTGGCGTCCTCGCCGACCCCGCTCGCCATCAACGGCTGGCTCTACAAAAAGCTCGCGTTCGATCCGGCGGGCTTCGAGCCGGTCGCGCTGATGTCGCGGATTCCCAACGTGCTCGTGGTGCGGCGAGATTTTTCGGCCAAGAGCGTGCGGGAGTTGGTCGTCGTGGCGAATGCCAGTCCCGGCAAGCTCACTTATGGATCGCAGGGGATCGGCACCGCGTCGCACCTCACCGGCGAGCTGTTCATGGCGCTGACCGGAACCAGGCTCGTGCATGTCCCCTACAAGGGCAGCACCTCCGGCGTTCTCACCGACGTGGTTGCGGGCCACCTCGATCTGAGCTTCATCCAGTTCTCCGCCGTGCACGAGTTGCAGCAGAGCGGCAAGCTCGCCGTGCTGGCGGTCGCCACCGACAAACGCCTGGAGGCTCTGCCCGACGTCCCGACGATGGCGGAGGCAGGATTCCCGGAGATCGTATCGGAAACCTGGAACGCGATCAGCGCGCCACCGAAGACGCCGGCACCGATCGTTGTCAAGCTCAACGCGGCGATCAATGCGGCGCTGCAGGAGCCGGAGGTTCGGGCGCGCCTGCGCGAGCTGCAGGTGCTGGTGGGCGGCGGCGACGCGGAAGAGACGCGGAGATTCGTGGCGGAGCAGCGCGCGCTCTGGGGCAAGGTGATCAAGGCCGCCGGCGTGCCGCAGCAATGAGGCGCTCGGCGTCATGCGCGGAAAAGAGAACGACCGTGCGGCAATCCGCGAGGCGTTGAGAGCCACGCGCGGCTACGTTTAATATCCAGCGACCGGAAGGACGGACGCCATGGCCGACAAGCAATACGATCGCTCGACCCAGGATTTGGGCAACATCGTCAATCTCGGGCACGTCAATGTCTGCATCAGCGACCAGCACTTGGCGACGCATTACTACGTCACCGGTCTCGGCCTCACCCGCGATCCCTTCCTCAATACCGGCGCCCGTCTGATGTGGATCAATGTCGGCATGAGCCAATTCCACCTGCCCACCGGGCAGCCCGACGTGCTGCGCGGCGTCACCGGGCTGGTCGTGCCCGACCGCGCCGCGCTGCTCGATCGCCTCACCCAGATGCGCAAGCCGCTGGAAGGAACGAAATTCGACTTCCGTGAGAGCAACGATTGCGTGGCGACCGTCTGCCCCTGGGGCAACCGCATCAACGTCCACGCGCCCGACGAGAGCCGCTTCGGTCGCGTCGTGCTAGGCATGCCCTATATCGAATTCGACGTGCGGCCGGGCACGGCGGACCGCATCGCCCGATTCTACCGCGAGGTCATGGGCGCGCTCGCCGCCGTGGTCGAGAACGGCGGCGGCCGCAAGGCGCGGGTGCAAGTGGGCGAGAAACAGTACTGGTATTTCCGCGAGACCGACGCGCCCGAGAACCCCTATGACCGCCATCACGCGCAGATCTACATCGCGAATTTCTCAGCTCCCTATCAGCGGCTCAAGCAGCTCGGCCTCCTGACGTCAGAGGTCAACGACTACGAATACCGCTTCAAGGACGTCGTTGATCTCGATACCCGCGAGGTGCTGTTTACGGTGGAGCACGAGGTCCGCAGCCAGACCCATCCGCTCTACGGCCGCCCGCTGGTCAACCGCAATCCGGCGCAGAGCAACCGCAACTACAAGCCCGGCCACGACAGCATGTCGTGGGCCATGGACTGAGCCGGCGCGTTCATTCAGCGATGGCCCCGCGACGCGCCCTGGTGATCGGCGGCTCGCTCGGCGGATTGTTGGCGGCGCATCTCCTGCGCAGCGCCGGGTGGGATGCCGTCGTGTTCGAGCGCAACGCCGAAGACCTCACCGGCCGCGGCGCCGGCATCAGCACACATCCCCAGCTGATCGACATCCTGCGCCGCGTCGGCATCGACTTCGACGAGTCCATGGGGATCAAGGTCGACACCGTCATCTGTCTCGACCAGCACGGCAAGACTTATCTCGAGACCAGAACCGCGCGCACCATGAGCTCCTGGGGGCGGCTCTATCGCTCGCTGCGCGACCCGCTGCCGGCGGAGAGCTATCGGCTCGGCATGTCGCTTCGCAGTGTCGAGCAGGACGCGGACGGGGTCACCGCGGTCTTCGCCGACGGCGCGCGCGTGCGCGGCGACCTCCTGGTCGGCGCTGACGGCGTGCGCTCCACCGTGCGCGAGCAGTTCCTGCCGGATCTGACGCCGCAGTATGCCGGATATGTCGCCTGGCGGGCGATGCTGGACGAGAGCGAGGTCCCGCCCGACATCCGGGCGGAGATTTTCGAGCGCTACACGTTCTGCCTGCCGGAGGGCGAGCTGTTTCTGGCCTACCCGGTCCCCGGCCGCAACAACGAGACGCAGCGGGGCAAGCGCGCCTACAACATCGTCTGGTACCGGCCCACGGCTCCGGACACGACGCTCATCGATCTGTGCACCGACGCGACCGGCCGCTGCCACGGCACGACGATCCCGCCGCCGCTGATCCGGCCCGACGTCACAGCCGCCATCAAGGCGACCGCCCGCGCGCTGGTGGCGCCGCAGGTGGCGGAGATCTTCGCGCGCACGCCGCAGCCGTTCTTCCAGCCGATCTTCGATCACGATTCACCGCAGATCGCGTTCGGACGCGTGGCGCTGCTGGGCGATGCCGCGTTCGTGGCACGCCCCCATGTCGGCGCCGGCGTGACCAAGGCGGCACTGGATGCGGCGAGCCTCGCCGCCGCCGTCAGCGGGGATGATGTCGCCGCCGGCCTGCTGCAATATCAGCGCGAGCAGAAGCCCTTCGGCAGCGGGCTCGTCGCGCTCGGCCGGCAGGAGGGCGCCTATCTCAGCGCCCAGCTCAAGCCGCGCGAGCAGCGCACCGCGGCCGAGCTCACGCGCGACATCAACGACGTGCTGCTCGCTCACAATTCGCGCAGCGAGAACCTACGTAACGTGCTGGTCGGCTCGCGCCAGGCTTCAGCGATCGGCTAGCCCGATCGCCCCACCGGCGTCACGCTCACGGCCACTTCCAGGCGCTGGCCGCCGGAGGCGTAGATGACCCCGTCGATGGGGGCGACGTCGGCGTAGTCGCGGCCGATCGCGAGCACCACATGATCGTCGCCGGCGAAAATGCCGTTGGTCGGATCGAGGCCGCACCAGCCGATCTCGCCGCCGCAGCCCACCAGCACCCAGGCATGCATCGCGTCCGCGCCCGCGAGGTCTTCGGCCTGCGAGCCGCCGGACCTGAGATAGCCGCTGACATAGGCGGCGGGCAGGCCGAGGCCGCGCATTCCGGAAATCATGATATGGGCGAAGTCCTGGCAGACGCCGCGGCGCAGCGCGAACGACATCGGCGGCGTCGTGGACGCCGTGGTCACGCCGATCTCGTAGACGAAGTCGGCCTTGATCCGCCGCATCAGGTCGATCGCGCCGTCCAGCACCGGCCGTCCCGGCGGAAAGCTCTCGGCGGCATAGGCGCGGATTTCGGGATCGAGCGAGACCTGCCGGCTCGGGAACACGTAGTGCACGGGAGAGTTTGGCGACATATCCGCCTCGGCGAACGCGGCGTCGCGAACGTCTTCCCACCGTGGGCTCGCCTGCGGCGCGACGTCGTGCTTGACCGCGACCCGCGCGGCGACCTGCACGCTCAACCGATCGTGCGGCCGGTCGAACTCGATCCACGTCATCCGGTTGCCGAAGAAATCCTGCCCTTCGCGCCGGGCGATCGGCACGGGCTCGATCTCGAGCGCGGCGGCGTGCACGCGTTGGCCCGGCCGATCGATCGGCGTGAGCCGCAGGACGTGGCGAGCGTACGCGACCGCGGACGCATAATCGTAGGTCGTGACCTGCCGGACGTCGTAGATCACCCGAGCGCCTCCCAGCGCGGCTGCGCGCGCTCATGGGTGGTGAAATAGGTCGAGGCGATGATGTCGGCGAGGCGCATCAAGGCATCCTCCGCGCCGAGAAACGTCTCGACGTCGAGGGCCGCAGCCTCGACCGTGCGAAACCGGGTTGCGAGCGCGGTGACGATCTGCTCGGGCGGCGACAGGCGGCCGTCGTCGTTCCGCTGCGGCAGCGCCGCGAGATGGGTCTCGATGCGCGCCAGCTGATAGGCGAGCGAGCGCGGATTGTTGGGGTCGAGCGCCACCAGATCGACGACGGGCGCGGGCGCCGCCCCCATGACATAGCGCAGGCGGTAGGTGATCTGGCTATCGGCAAGCTCAAGCAGGACATCGAGCCCGCCGTCGGGCCGCTCGAACGCGAACTGGCGAACGAAGCGGCAGGTGGCGATGGCACGCTCGATGCGGCGGCCGAGCTCGAGGAAGCGCCAGCCGGCGAGCTGGCTCATGTTCTCCTGCGCCAGTCCGGAGAACGAGGCGATGATGCGCAGCGCGGCATTGATGCGCTCGAAGATTGCGCTTTCCGTCGGCGGTTGCCCGATCGGCGCGTTGATCAGCTCGAAAAGATCGGTCAGCGCAAGCCATGCATCGGGCGAGAAACGGTCGCGGATCGCCGATGCGGCCGACTGCGCGGCGCCGACGATATAGGGCAGCGCACCCGGCAGATCGCGGCGCTGCAGCGCGGCCGTCGCGACGAGCACCGGCTTGACGTTCGGCAGCTCGGTCGGCACCGCCTCCCATGAGCCGAGCAGCGAAGCGATACGCACCAATACCCGCGTGGCGGCATCGTCGCTGTCGCTGGCGCGGTTGACGAGCGCGCGGACGACCCTAAGCGTCGCCTCGGCCCGCTCCACGTAGCGCCCGACCCAGAACAAATTGGCGGCGGCGCGGCTAGGCAGCGCCCCTGTTGCACGCGAGATGCCGATGCGGTCCGGCGCCGGCAGCAGCGTCGTTTGCGCAACGGGCTTGTCCGAGAGCACCCAGGCGTCGGCGGTGCTGCCGCCCCGCTGCAGGCTTACCGCGCGCGCGTCGACGTCGTCGGCAACGCGCACGAAGCCGCCCGGCATGACCCGCCATCCGTCGTTGCCGCGCGCCAGGAACAGGCGCAGCGTGAAGGGGCGTGGCTCGAGCCTGCCGTCGCGCCAGACCGGCATCGTCGACAGCGTGACCGCCTCCTTGGCGACGAAGTCGACGCCGCGGTGCGCGATGCGGTCTACGACTTGCGCGCGCTCGGCGGGCAGGAGCGCCGCACCGAGCACCTCGCGGCGTTCGCCGTAGCCAGGCAGCTCGCCGAGAAAGGCCGAGGCGATCACCATCTCGTCGAGCCGGGCGATGATCTCCTCGCGCGCCCGCGCCTGACCCAGCCACCAGGTCGCGACATTGGGCAAAGCGAGATTGCGGCCGAGCACGGCCGGTGCCAGCGCGGGCAGGAAGCTCAGCATCGCCCGCGCCTCGACCACGCCGGAGCCGAGCGCGTTGGCGATCACCACCGTGCCGTCGCGCACCGCCTGCACCAGCCCGGGCACGCCGAGACGGGAGCGGGCGTTGAGCTCGAGCGGGTCGGCGAAGTCCGCGTCGAGGCGCCGCACCAGGACCTCCGTGCGCTGGAGCCCGGACACGGTGCGGATGAAGACGCCGTCCTCGCGCACGGCCAGGTCCTCGCCCTCGACCAGGAGAAAGCCGAGATAGCGGGCGAGATAAGCGTGCTCGAAGTAGGTCTCGTTCATCGGCCCCGGCGTGAGCACGCAGATGCGGGAATCCTCCTGCCGATTGAGCGCGGAAAGCGAGGCCTGCACCGCCTGGAAGAACGGCGCCAGGCGCTGCACCTTGAGCTCGCGGTAGAGATCCGGCAGGGCGCGCGACAGCGCGAGGCGGTTCTCGAGCGCGTAGCCCGCGCCCGAAGGCGCCTGGGTGCGGTCACCGAGCACCCACCAATCACCATCCGGGGAGCGCCCGACATCGACCGCGCAGAAGCGCAAATGCGCGACCCCGCGCGGCGCGACCCCGACCAGCGGCCGCAGGAATTCCGGATTGCCGGCAACGACCGCGGCCGGCAACCTGCCCTCGCGCACCAGCCGCGCCGGCCCGTAGGCATCGGCCAGCACGGCTTCGAGCAGCTCGGCACGCTCGATCAGTCCGGCCTCGAGCGCCTGCCATTCGGAAGCGGCGATGAGCAGCGGCACGTGGCTGAGCGGCCACGGCCGCTCTACGCCTGCCGCATCCTCGTACACGCGGTAGAAGACGCCGGAATCGTGCAAGTGGCGATCAGCCGCCGCGAAACGCCGATCGATCTCATCTCCTCCCAGTGCCGCTAGCGTGGCCAGAAGCGGCTGCCAATGGGCGCGCACGCGGCCGTGGCGATCCACCATCTCGTCGAATATGCCGGGCAGCGGCCGATAGCCCGCCAGCAATGCCCCGACGTCGTCCCGCGCGGAGCTTCTGTCGCGTTGACCGGCCATGCGGCTATCAGACATGAATCGGACGCCTGAGGTCGAGTGTCATCGGATACTCGAGGGAGCGTTCTTCCCGAGGCAAATCGAAGAATCCCGGCGTATAACCGTGATCCTGGAAGCGCGCCAGGCGCCGCGCCTCCGCCTCGTAGGCGTTGACCGGGAAGGTCTCGTAGTTGCGTCCGCCGGGATGGGCGACGTGGTAGACGCAGCCGCCGAGCGAGCGCCGGTTCCAGCGATCGATGATATCGAAGGTCAGCGGCGCATGAACGTCGATCGTCGGCTGCAGTGCTGACGGCAGCTTCCACGCCTTGAAGCGGACGCCAGCGACGTATTCGCCGGGGCGCCCGGTCGCGGTGAGCGGCACGAGCCGTCCGTTGCAGGCAACGGCGTGGCGGCCGGCATTGAAGCCCTCCACCCTAACTTGCAGCCGTTCGACCGAGGAATCGACGAAACGCGCAGTGGCGCCGGCCGCCGCATCCTCGCCGAGAACGTGCCAGGGCTCCAGCGCGTGACGCAGTTCAAGCATCACTCCGCCGCGGTGGACGGCGCCGTAGAACGGAAAGCGAAATTCGCGCTGGGCGTGGAACCACTCCGGATTGAACGGATAGCCGGCGGCGCGTAGATCTTCGAGGACGCCGAGAAAATCCTCCCAAACGAAATGCTCCAGCATAAAGCGGTCGTGCAGCGCGGTGCCCCAGCGCACCAGCGAGCCGCGTTGCGGCTCGCGCCAGAACCAGGCGATCAGGGCTCGTAACAGCAACTGTTGCGCCAAGCTCATGCGCGCGTGCGGTGGCATCTCGAAGGCGCGGAACTCTACCAAGCCCAGCCGTCCGGTCGCACCATCCGGGGAGAACAGCTTATCGATGCAGAGTTCAGCCCGATGGGTATTGCCGGTGACGTCGACCAGAAGATTTCGGAACAGGCGGTCGACCAGCCACGGGGGCGGCGGATCCCCTTCGCCGATCGTCGGCACCATCGCGAGCGCGATCTCGAGCTCGTAGAGCTGGTCGGGCCGCGCCTCGTCGACGCGCGGGGCTTGGCTGGTGGGGCCGATGAAAAGGCCGGAAAAGAGGTACGACAGCGAGGGGTGGCGCTGCCAATACAGAATCAGGCTCTTGAGCAGATCGGGCCGGCGCAGAAACGGACTGTCGGCCGCCGTCTGCCCTCCGAGCACGACGTGATTGCCGCCGCCGGTGCCGGTGTGGCGGCCATCGATCATGAACTTGTCGATGCCGAGACGGGAGAGTCGCGTCTCCTCGTAGAGCGTGCGCGTGAGCTCGACCGCCTCGGGCCAACTCGCGACCGGATGGACATTGACTTCAATGACGCCGGGATCGGGCGTCACTTTGATAACGTTCAAGCGCGGATCCGGCGGCGCCTCGTAGCCTTCCACGTGGATCGGCAAGCTGAGCTCGGCGGCGGTCGCTTCGACGGCGGCGAGCAGCTCGAGATAATCTTCCAGCCGTTCGAGGGGTGGCATGAATACGCAAAGCCTCCCATCGCGCGGCTCGACCGCCATGGCAGTGCGCACCGGGACATCCGGCGGCTTGGGAACAGGCGTGACCGAGGCTGCCGAAGCCGAGAGCGTGCTCGCATGCGCCGGCTCCGGCGATTCCGGCAACTCTCCGCGCTCGCTGAACGGATCGGCCGGCACCAAATGGGGGTAATCGGCAGGATTGAAATAGGGCAGCGATTTGAGCGGCAGCCGCAAGCCGATCGGGGAATCGCCGGGAAGCAGGAATATCCGACCACGACGCAAGCGCCATAACTCGCTGATCCAGCCGGGAGCGGATGGCGCAGTCCCGCGCTGCACCGGCAGCACGTAGCCCGCTGGCTGGCTCACGGGGCGTTCGAACGCACGCATGATGCGTGAACGCTCGTGCGGATCATCGATCGAGGGATTACCGGGGTCGATGTTTTTCGCGAGCTCGCCTTCCTTGAGCATTCGTTCTGCCGGATCCTCGAAGGCGGCTTGCACGTGATCATTGGTGATGCCGAGGCGGACGGCCACACGTTCGGTGAAGCGCTGTGCGGCGTCGATCGACGGCGTGGCCAGGCCGGTCTCGCTCGCGATAAGCGCGGCATCGCGCCAGATCGGCTTGCCGTCGCGACGCCAGTAGAGGGCGAAAGCCCAGCGCGGCAGCGGCTCGCCCGGATACCACTTGCCTTGGCCATAGTGGAGGAGCCCGCCGGGCGCGAAGCGGTCGCGTAGGCGGCGGATCAGGTCGTCGGCGAGGATACGTTTGGTCGGGCCGAGCGCGGCGGTGTTCCATTCCGCCGACTGATAGTCGTCGATCGAAACAAAGGTGGGCTCACCACCCATGGTGAGGCGGACGTCGTTCTCCGCCAGATCGCGATCGACCTTGTGCCCCAGCGCGTCGAGCTCGGTCCATGCCTGGTCTGAGAACGGATGGGTCACGCGCGGCTGTTCCGCGATGCGCGTGACGGCCATGTCGAAGAAGAAGGAGACTTCCGACGGCTCGACAGCGCCGCTGATCGGCGCGGCCGCGCGGAAGTGTGGCGTGGCGGCGAGCGGCAGATGACCTTCGGCGCAGAGCAAACCGGAGGTGGCGTCGAGCCCGATCCAGCCGGCGCCCGGCAGATAGACCTCCGCCCAGGCATGCAGGTCGGTGAAGTCCTGCGTTGCGCCGGCGGGCCCGTCGAGCGGCGGCACGTCGGGCCGCAACTGGATGAGATAGCCCGACACGAATCGTGCCGCGAGGCCGACATTGCGCAGGATCTGCACTAGCAGCCATGCGCTGTCGCGACACGAACCCGACTTGGCCGCGAGCGTATCCTCCACTGCCTGCACGCCGGCTTCCATACGGACGAGGTAGCGGATTTCCTGGTGCAGCCGTTGATTGAGCTCGACCAGGAAATCGACGGTGTTCTTGCGCTCGCGCGGGAGCAAGGCGAGGAACGCCGACAGGCGGAGGCCGACGGGCTCGGCGTAGAGATAGGGCGCGAGCTCTTCCGCGAACTCGGCGGGATAGGCGAACGGGAAAGTTTCCGCGAACGGCTCGACGAAGAAATCGAACGGATTGACCACGGCCATGTCGGCGGTGAGGTCGACGGTGATGCTGAATTCGCGCGTCCTTTCCGGAAAGACGAAACGCGCGAGCCAGTTTCCGTTGGGATCCTGCTGCCAGTTCACGAAGTGCTGCGCCGGCGTCACCTTGAGCGCGTAGCTCGGAACGCGGGTGCGGCAATGCGGCGCCGGCCGCAACCGGATGACCTGCGGCCCGAGCGAGACCGGCCGGTCGTATTGGTATCGAGTGACATGATGAAGGGAGACCAGGATCGACATACGCTGCCCTGATGCGCTAAGGCGACGACATTATTATGCTATTTTCGATGCAAATTCTGGGCCGATTGGCACCCCGGCGCGGCCGTTTGCCCGGGAATTACCGGGCTGGGTGGTCCTATCGTAACGAGATTCGCCGGGCCTCAGCACCCCCGCTCCGTCAGCGGCGCAATACCGGTTGAAATTCGCGTTGGCGCGCGGCGGCCGGCTAGAGCGGGATGACTTTTCGTGAATCGTCATCCCGCTCTAGCTTCTTATTTGATCCTTTTCCGAAAACCGCTGCACACTCTTCGGGATCATGCTCTAGCGCGGCGGGATATTCTGCGCCCCGTGGAAGAGATTGCCGGGGTCGAACTTGCTTTTGACATTGCGGAGTCGGGCATAGACGTCGGCAGGGTAGGCCGCGCGCACTCGCGCTTCGCCCTCGTCTTCCGTCATGAAATTGATGTAGGCGCTGCCGGTCGAGAATGGCCGGGTGGCAGTCCAGTACTCGCGCGCCCAAGCCAGGTGCCGCTGGTCTTCCTGTGCGCTCTCCCACGCCGCCTGGATGTTCAGGACATAGGACGCCGTCCGCAGGCCGACGGCATTGGTGCTCGGATCGATGCGCGCAGGGGCGCCGCCGAGATGCATGAGAAGAGCGGCCGAGTGCGGCGATGCGATGCGTCCGGCGTGCTTGGCCATGGCCTCGATGAGATCGTCGCCGATCTCGGCGAAATAGTGCGACTTCCAGTAATAGCGCCGGCCGAACGGCTGACCGGCATCCAGCATGGTCTGATGCTCCTCGAACGGCTTCGGTGCAATCGTGTCGGCGAGCGGCCGCCCGAAGGTCTTGAGCGGGTGAACCGCATCGCGACCATCGGCGGGAGAGCCGGTCCAGCAGACGGCAATGGCTGCAATCGGCTTGCCATGCACGCTCGGGGGCAGGTAAGGCGCCGCCGGAGCATGGCGCAGGATCAGGAGGCAGCAGAGCTCGTCCGGCGCGGCGGCGGTGAATTGCCGGTATTGCTGGATGACGGAGCGCGCCTGCGCCATCGGATAGACCACCATGCCGCATAGGGCTTGCGGGCCATGCCGGTTCGCTTTGAATTCGAACGAGGTGACGGCACCGAAATTGCCGCCCCCGCCACGCAAGGCCCAGAACAGATCAGGATTTTCGGTTGCACTGGCGCGGCGAAGCTCGCCGTCGGCGGTGACGATGTCGACCGACAACAGGTTGTCGGCCGCATAGCCAAACTTGCGCGAGGTCCAGCCGAAGCCGCCGCCCATCGTAAATCCTGCGACCCCGGTCTTGGAAACGATCCCGCTCGGAACGACCAGACCGAACGGCTGCGTCTCGTGATCGACATCGCCCCATGTGGCGCCGCCCTCGACACGAACGACGCGGCAGACGGGATCGAGGCGCACGGCGCGCCGCAGGCTCATGTCGATCATCAACCCGCCTTCGCAGAGCGCGGCACCCGCGACGTTGTGTCCGCCACCACGGACCGACAGCGGCAGGCCGTGCTCGCGCGCGAAATTCACGCAGGCGACGACGTCCGCGCTGCCGCTCACCCGGGCGATCAGGGCGGGCCGTCTCGCGATCATCGCATTCCAGATCGTACGCGCATCTTCGTAATCCCGATCGGCAGGTTGCAGCAGTGCGCCACACAGCGCCTTGCGAAGCGCCTCGACCGCGGCTCGATCCAACCTGCAGTCGGCCTGTCGGGTGAGAGCATGCGCCATGGCATTCTCCGATTGACGCGATGACGCGGGCTGCAACTTCATCGTCAGGGTGTCGTGCGCCGCACCGCGCCGGCCAATCCCGGATCTATGCCCATCGACGTGCGTCGGCGCGTTTCACGCCGTGTGGTGGACACCGTGCCTCCGCTCGGAGCGATCGCGATTGCGGCCGGCCCCCACCGCGTGCCTGGCGTCGGCGATTTCGGCGAACCCGCTTAACCCAAGCCAGCGCTCAAAACTCTGGCGAAGCGGCCGCGGACCGTCGAGCTCGATCTCGCCGGAGGCGACAGCGCTTTTCATGGCAAGATCGCCCATGAACACACGCGTCATTGTTCGCAGGTCGGTCGCGACGTAGAGGTCAACTTCGAATCCCGGGTCGGCGGGGCAAAGATCGGCCTCCTCGCGGTCGCTCACGAGCCACCAAGTGCGTTTCGATGCTGGCAGATCGGAGAAATCGAATCGTACGCAGGTCCGGCCGGCCGGAAATGCATCGGACTTGATGCATCGGCGCATGTCCCACATGAGCACGGTGACGTCGAGCTCATCGCGAACGTATCTCGATCGGAACCAACGCTGGCCCCATTCGCCCAGCTGGCGGATGATCGGCGCGAATTCCCGCCCCGCTTGGGTGAGGTGATACTGCGGGCCTTGCGGCCCATGCTTGCGCTCGACGACACCGATTTGCTCGAGCTGCTTCAATCGCAGGCTGAGCAAGCTCCGTGACATCAGCGGAATGCCGCGATGCAGGTCGCTGAAATGCGTGCTTCCACACAGCAATTCACGCAGCACCAGCGGCGTCCAACGCTCGGCGAAGACTTCCGCGCCCTTGGCGACCGGGCAAAACTGACCGTAACCCTTCATGGCCCATCCTCCCGTTCTGCTCAGACGACACGCCCAGGATAGATGTGTACAGCGATCCCACAAGTCCAAAATCTGGACCGGCCGCCCTCAGGACAGTTCCATAGCCGGAGCCTATTGAGGTGAGGAGCTCAGCGGAGATCTCGTTGCAGTGAACTAAAGCACGGTACAGATCCGAGACTGGATTGCCGCGCCGTCCAGTCCCATGAGTGCCACGCGTCACGCCGGTTGCCACCTTCATCGTGGTAGCGGCGGAGCAAGGGAGCCGACGCGGAAATGGAATATTCGGGGACGATCGCAATCGCGCGCCCACGATATCGCGGCGGCAATTCGAAGTGCGGGACATTCGACAAAGAGGAGAGCACAGCATGCAAGTCGATCTTCGCAAGGTGCTCGTGGCGATTGCGCTGATCGCTCCGGCACCGTCGGCGTTCGCCGATGTGATCACCGATTGGAATGAGAAGGCGGTCGCCTTCGTGACACCGCGCATGGTGCCTCCCGCCGCTCAGCGGGTGGTCGCCATCGTGCAGGTCGCGATGTTCGACGCGGTCAACTCGATCGAGCGCCGCTACCGGCCCTATCTGGTTCAGCTGCCAGCGGCGGCGACAGCATCGCAGGAGGCCGCCGCCGCAGCGGCCGCGGGCACCGTCTTGGCGGGCCTGCATCCGCAGGCGGAAGCAGAGCTCAAGGGCGCCATGACCGCCTATCTCTCCAACATTCCCAACAGCGACGCGAAGTCGGAGGGAATCAGGCTCGGCGAGGCGGTCGCAGCAAAGATCCTGGAGGCGCGCGCCAAAGACGGTGCCGATGCCCCCGACTCCTATCGCCCAAACGCCAAGCCCGGCGTGTATATCCCGACGCCGATCACGGTCGCCTCCATGTGGCCGAACGTGAAACCATTCGCCATGACAAGCCCGTCGCAGTTCCGTCCGGTGCCGCCGATCGCGCTGAAGAGCGCACAATGGGCCAGCGATTACAACGAGATCAAAGACCTCGGCGGCAGGACTAGCAGCAAGCGCTCCGCCAAGCAGACCGAGGACGCGCGCTTCTGGCTGATTACCGGCCCGCAGTCGACCGATCCGATCGCGCGGCAACTGGTGGCGGCGAAGCGGATGAGCGTCATCGACAGTGCGCGGTTCATGGCACTCGCCGACGTTGCCTTGGCGGACGCCTATATCGCAGTGATGGACGCCAAGTATCAATACGACTTCTGGCGCCCGATCACAGCTATCCGCAACGGCGACAACGACGACAATCCCGCCACCGAACGCGACGCAACCTGGCAGCCGATCGACAACACGCCGATGCATCCGGAATATCCGTGCGCACACTGCATCGGCAGCGCGGCTCTGGCCATGGTGGCCGAGGCGATACTTGGCACGGCGGACATTCCGGAGGTGGTCATGACCAGCTCCACCGCCCCCGGCGCCACCCATCGATGGAGCAATCTTCGCGCCTATGCTGACGAGGTGGCGTATGCCCGCATCTGGGCGGGCTTTCACTACCGGTTCTCGGTCCGCGTCGGGCAGGACATGGGACGAAAGATCGGTCAGCACGTGGTCGACAATGTGATGCAGCCCGCGGCCATCGCAAACGCTCGCTAAGCGATGCTTCCGCCGGGCGCAGGAGCGCGCCCGGCGGACATGAAATCGGCGGGCGTTCGCGATCGAGCCTGACACCACGGGATTGGAGGCGTGTTTGGAAATTCGCTCAGTCCGGGACTTGCGGCGATCCGACCGGCCGCTTGAGCCCGGCGACGATGGCGCGCAGCGCGATGTTGGAGGAGTCCTCCGGCCGATGCGAGCCCCCTGCATGTATCCGCGAGTGGATGAACGTCAACTTAAGAATCACGGACGGAGGCAACATGAAGGGATAGAGGTCGGGCTGGCCCATGCTGCGATTGATCGAATTCACCGCGAAGGTCAGCGGCAGCCAAGCGTCGATGATCCGATCCATCTCGGCAAGGTAGGGGTCGAAGTCGATCGCCGCGGCAAGCTCGGCGCCGACCTTCGGCCGCAGCCGCAGACCGAAGGAGAACGCGGTTTCGAGCGTGTCGACCATGTGGAAATAGTGCGCCCACGTTTCGGCGAAGTCTTCCCACGGATGCGAGCTGGCATAGGAGGTGACGTAGCGTTCCGGCCAATCCGGCGGCGGGCCGTTGGCATAGTGTCGCTGCAGCGCCTGCCCGTAGTCCTCGCGCTCGTCGCCGAACAGCCGCCGGAACTCCTCGATCGCCTCGGTATCCTTCACCAGGACATCCCAATAATAGTGCGCGACCTCGTGGCGGAAATGCCCGAGCAGCGTGCGGTAGGGCTCCCCCATCGACTTGCGTTGGCGTTCGCGCTCGGGGTCGTCGGCCTCCGCCACGTTGAGCGTGATCAAGCCGCTGGCGTGTCCGGTCAGGACCGGCGCATTTCCCGCGGCAGCGTTGGCCGGGCTCGACAGGAAATCGAAGGCGAGACCGTTGGGATCCTCCGTCTTGGTCGCCAACGGCAGATCGAGACGCAACAAGCTGTAGAACAGCCGGTGCTTGGCGAATTCGATCTTGCGCCAATGCGCGAGATTGTCGGGATTGCTGAGATCGGGGACGGTGCGGTTGTGGCGGCAGGCCGCGCAAAAGTTTTCGGGATGATCGGGGACCAGGAGCCAGTTGCAGACGTCGTGCTGCGCGTTGGCGCAAAGCCGGTATCGACTCTCCGGCACCGCCAGCGCGGTCCACAGCCCGTCGGCCTCCTCCAATGCCGTGACGATCTCGCCCTCGGGCACATATCCCAATCGCAGCCCGCAGCTTGCGCAGGTGGTGTTCTCGAAATAGAGCGCCTGCCCACAGTTCTGGCACTGGAAGAGCTTCATAGTCTGCTCAAAACTTCACCGGCACGAACCGGGTGGTAAACATCACGCCGTCGTCGGGGACCTGCTGCAAGATGCCCATCTCCACCAGCGACTGCCGGATCACGACGAGGGCCTTGGAATCGAACTGACCGTCGGCGGTGAAGATCTTGATCTGCTCGTCGTAGACGCGGCCGATCACGGCCTTGTCGAGGTTGAGTACCTTGGCAGTGATCTCGACCGTGCGCTCCTTGTTGGCCCGTATGAAGGCGATGGTCTCGAACCACCCGCGCAGGAATCGCTCAACGAGACCCGGCTTATTGGCGATGAGGTCGTCGCGCGCGAAAATCACGTGGGTGTGGAAATCCGGCGCGAACGGCGCCAGCAACGACACCACGCGCCACTCCTTCGCGGCCTCGAGCGCGTAGCCCAATTCGAGCGCGATCACGACGGCGTCGATTTGCCCGGTCTTGAGCGCCGCCTTGGTGGAATCCATGCCACCGACGGTCACCGCCGTCACCGCGCTCGGCGGCCATTTTTTCTCGAGCACCACGCGTTTGAGCAGCCAATCCGTGAGCGAGCCGACGGTAGTGATGCCGACCTTCTTGCCCTTGATGTCGTCAAGCGTCTTGATCGGTGAATCGTAGAGCGCCACCATGCTCATGTTCATAGGTGCGCCGGCCATGGCTGCGACCGCCTTGGCCGGGACGCCCTTGGCCAGGAATCCCATCCCCGCCCCGCTGCCCAAGCCGAAATCGATGCTGTTGGAGACGAGACCCTGCTGCAACCGGGCGTCGCCGGCGAAGCCGGTCACCTCTAGCTCGAGCCCCTGCTTGGCGAAGGTGCCGACCTCGATCCCGACATCGATGGGCGTGAACGTCCAGGCGAACGGCACCGCCTTGCCCACCCGCACGCGCTCGGCGGCCGCAGCCGCCGAGGCGAAGGCGGCAGCCGCGAGCGCCGCCAACGCGAGCGCCCGTATCAGATGATGCTGCATGTGGGTTCTCCCTCTCGCTTTTCTTCTGCGGACCGATCGCCGGTCCCATGGTTCGACGCGTGGCGGACAATGCTGTCCGGAAAGAGTACGATTCCCGCGGGCCCAGCGCCAGTGCGAGGGAGCGCGCGGCCGGCGGCGCGATCCTGCGTCACGATGGAGCCGATGATGGCGAAGGCAGACGACACCACGACGACGCCCGAATACGAGCAATTTCGCGAGCTGTTCACCCGTCGCATGAGCATCCGCGACCTGCGGCC
>Ga0081455_10002632_pt1 | contig 21273 bp, 18 predicted proteins | sample TabmetS3T2R1_FD_70207 | JGI IMG/M metagenome (GOLD analysis project Ga0081455, IMG submission 70207) | Tabebuia heterophylla rhizosphere microbial communities from the University of Puerto Rico - S3T2R1 | ecosystem: Host-associated > Plants > Roots > Rhizosphere ...
CGCGTCGTCCATTGCGCATACTCGTTCGTCTCCGCGAGCATGTCCTTGAGCTCACGGTCCTTGTAGAGCCTGGGCTGCTCCATATCGACCGCCAGCATCTCGCCCGGACCGAGGCGGCCCTTCTCGACGATCTTGGCCTCGTCCTGCGGCACCATGCCGGCTTCGGAGCCTGCGATCAGCAGCTCCTCGGAGGTGCGCACGAAGCGCATGGGCCGCAGCCCGTTGCGGTCGAGCCCGACCAATGCCCACTTGCCGGCAACGGCGGCGATCGCGGCCGGTCCGTCCCACGGCTCCATGACGCCGTTCAGGTAATGGTAAAGCGCGCGATGCCTGGCCGGCACGTTGGGATTGGTGCTGACGGCCTCCGGGATCATCATCAGCTTGACCATCGGCAGGTTGCGATGGCCGCGCACCAGCAGCTCGAACACGTTGTCGAGCGCCGATGAATCGGAGGCGCCGGGCTGGACGATGGGCTTGAGATCCTCGATCGCCTGGTCGAAGTTGTCGTGTGCCAGCCTGGCTTCGTGACTCTTCATCCAGTTGATGTTGCCGAGGATCGTGTTGATCTCTCCGTTGTGGGCCAGCACGCGGAAGGGCTGGGCGAGCCGCCACTGCGGGAAGGTGTTGGTCGAATAGCGCTGATGGAAGATGGCGAAGCGCGAGATGAAGCGCTCGTCGAGCAGGTCGGGATAGAAAGCCGACAGATGCTCGGCCAGGAACATGCCCTTGTAGATGACCGAGCGGCAGGAGAGCGAGCAGACGTAGAACTCGCTGTTGTTCTCCGCCAGCGCCGCCTTCTCCATGCGCCGGCGCAGGATGTAGAGCTGCTTCTCGAACTCGCGGTTGTCCAGCTTGGCATCGCCGCGGCCGATCAGGATCTGCTCGATCTCGGGCCGAGTGGCGTTGGCCTTCTCGCCGATCACCGAGATGTCGACTGGCACCTGGCGCCAGCCCAGGATGGTGTGGCCGAAACGCAGGATCTCGGTCTCGACGATGGTGCGGCAGCGCTCCTGGGCCTGCAGGTCGGTGCGTGGCAGGAACACCATGCCGACGGCAATGCGGCCGACCTGCGGGATCTCGCCGCTGGCATCGCGGATGTGCTCGCGGAAGAAATCCTGCGGGATCTCGACATGGATGCCGGCGCCGTCGCCGGTCTTGCCGTCCGCGTCGACCGCGCCGCGATGCCACACGGCCTTCAAGGCATCGATGCCCGCCACCACGACGTCGCGTCGGCGCTTGCCGTCCAGCGCCACGACCAGGCCGACGCCGCAGGAGTCCATCCCCTCGGCGGGATTGTAGCCGTAGGCGGCGGTGAGCGTGGCAACGCCGGCCTTGTACTCACGAACGAAGTTCTCAGCGGACATGGTACGCCCCTAGGTGTCGGAGAAGAGCTTTCCAGCCTCGGCCCAGTTCTCTTTCTTGATGTCGGTCAGGATGATCTGCACGGCGTCGGGTGTGCAGCCGAGTGCGCGGCAGGTGGCGTCGGTGAGCTCTTTCGCGAGCTTGCGGCGTTGCTCCAGCGTGCGGCCCTCGAACATCTGCACGTTGATCATCGGCATGGTTCTCTCCCGTCAGCTCTTGTGGTCCATCGAGACATAGCCCGGCTGTGCGGCGACGCGCGCCATCCAGGCGGAAATGTGCGGATAGGGGTCGAGGTTGAAGCCGCCTTCGCCCGCGACATGCGTGTAGGCATAGAGCGCGATGTCGGCGAGACCGTAGCGGTCGCCGACGAAGAATTGATGACGGGCAAGATGCTGCTCCATCACGCCCAGCGCAGCATAACCCTTGGCCGTCCGCTCCGGCAGGTCGAGCTCCTGCAGCGGCGAGAGCTTGGTCAGGAAATGCCGCCAGAAGCGCACCACGGCGATGTAGGGCTCATGGCTGTACTGCTCGAAGAACATCCAGTGCAGCGTCTGCGCGCGGGCGAGCCGATCGGTCGGCGCGACGTGCGTGCCCTCGGCCAGGTACCACAGGATGGCGTTGGACTCGGCGAGATGCGTGCCGTCCTCGAGCTGCAAGGTCGGGATGCGGCCGTTGGGATTCCTCTTCAGGAACTCAGGCGTGCGTGTCTCGCCTTTCAGGATGTCGCACTCGACCAATTTGTAGGCCAGGCCAAGCTGCGCCAGCAGCAGGCGTACCTTATAGCCGTTGCCCGAGCCCATGAAGTCGTAGAGCGTCAGCATGGTTCAGTCCGCCGCGGCACGGGCTGTCGCTGCAGCCCTGGTCGTGAGGTAGCTGTGGATGCGCTCGGCGGCGTCGCGGCCGTCGCGCACGGCCCACACCACCAGCGAGGCGCCGCGCACGATGTCGCCGGCGGCGAACACGCCGTCGAGGCTGGTCATCATGCTTCTCCAGTCGATCTTGAGCGTGCCCCACCCGGTCACTGCGAGGTCGGGTGCGTCCATGGAATTGGGCAAGTCCTCGGGATCGAAGCCCAGCGCCTTCAGCACCAGGTCGGCCTCCACGTTGACGTGGCTGTTGGGGATCTCCTGCGGCGTCTGGCGGCCGGTAGCGTCGGGCATGCCGAGATGGATGCGCACCGAGCGCACATGGCTCACTGCCTGCTTGCCCAGGAAGGCCTGCGGCGCGGTCAGCCATACGAACTCCACGCCCTCTTCCTCGGCGTGCTTCACCTCGCGCTGCGAGCCCGGCATGTTGGCGCGGTCGCGGCGGTACAGGCACTTCACCGACCTGGCCCCTTGCCGCACGGCGGTGCGCACGCAGTCCATTGCGGTGTCGCCGCCGCCCAGCACCACGACGTTCTTGCCCTTGGCGTTGAGCGCACCGGAATCGAAGTCAGGGACCATGTCGCCGAGACCGTTGCGATTGGAGGCGGTGAGATAGTCGAGGGCCGGAACGATGCCCGGCAGGCCGACGCCGGGGGCCGTGATGTCGCGAGCCTTGTAGACACCGGTCGCCATCAACAGGGCGTCATGACGAGCGCGCAGCTCGGCCAGCGAGATGGTGCGGCCGACGTCGCAGTTGAGCTCGAAGGCGACCTCGGAGGCCCGCAAGAGCTGCTCACGCCGCTGCACGATCTCCTTCTCGAGCTTGAAGTTGGGGATGCCGTAGATAAGCAGGCCGCCGACCCGGTCGTAGCGGTCGTAGAGGGTCACCTGGTAGCCCTTGCGGCGCAGCTGCTCGGCAGCCGCCAGGCCGGCCGGCCCGGCGCCCACGATGCCGACGCTTTCGGCACGCTCGCGCCGCGGCTGGATGGGCTTCACCCAGCCCTGGTCCCAGGCGCTGTCGGTGATGAACTTCTCGACCGAGCCGATGGTGACCGATTCGAAGCCCTTCTCGATGACGCAGTTGCCTTCGCAGAGCCGGTCCTGGGGGCAGATGCGGCCGCAAATCTCCGGGAAGTTGTTGGTGGCCGAGGAGAGCTCATAAGCCTCCTCCAACCGGCCTTCGGCCGTGAGCTTCAGCCAGTCCGGGATGTTGTTGTGCAGCGGACAGTGGATCTGACAGAACGGCACGCCGCATTGCGAGCAGCGGGCAGCCTGCTCGGCCGCCCTCTCACGGGCAAACCGCGCGTAGATTTCGTCGAAATCACGCCGGCGTTCCGCCGCGGGCCGCTTCTCGGGCATGGCCTGCGGCGTGCTTACGAATTTCAGCATCCTCTCGGCCATGGAGGCGCCCCTGCTTGGATGATAGTCAACGTATTTGAACTAATCTACCGAATAAGTCCAGATGAAAAAACCACACCGACATCAAATGCCGGATAGCGCTTATTGTTAGTTCCATTATAGGACTATTTGCGCTGGTCACAGTTCAACTTCAGCAGATGCCGAGAGTCTATCAGGCCGGGGCGTGCTTGTTGTAGCGGCCGCCGATGCGGAAGCGGTCGAGATAAGTCGGCAGGATGGCCTCCGCCGCTGTCGGCCGGATACCCAGTGTTTCGAGACCATTGGCACCCGCGCGCACGATGTTGTCGTGCCGCAGCAGATCCACCTGGTCGCGGGTGAGCATGGGCGTGAGGCCAACGATTCCAGGCAATTCGGCGAAAAACGCCGCAACTTTCATCAATCCCGCCGGCACGCCGATGATCGGCTTGCGGCGATCGATCTCCTTCAGGGTCAGGGCAACCAGCTCGCGATAGGTGTAGAGTCGCGGTCCGCCCAGCTCGAACACCGTCTTGGCCGTCTCCGGCCGGTTCAGGACCACCGCCACTGCAGCCGCAACGTCGCCCACGAAGACCGGCTGCATCTTTGCCGAGCCGTCGCCGACGACCGGCATGAACGGCGCCGAGCAAGCGATCTTGGCCAGACGGTTGAACAGCACGTCGTCGCTGCCGAACACGACGCTGGGCCGCAGGATGGTGGCGCTGTCGAAGCCACCGATGATGGCGTCTTCGGCATCGACCTTGGAGCGCACATAACGATTGGTCGTGCTGCGCCGATCGGCCCCGATCCCGGAGATATGGACCAGCCGCTGCACGCCGGCTGTGCGCGACGCCTGGGCTATGGCCCGGGCGCCTCCGACATGGACGGCCTCGTATCGCTGCTTGCCGCGCTCGAAGGCGATGCCGGCGGCGTTTATGACGGCCTGGCTGCCGGTGATGGCCGCGGCGACCGACTGCGGCATGCGCAGATTGGCTCGCATGAGAGTGATCTGCCCGACATCGCCGGCGGTCTTGATCGGATCCGCCAGCTCGATGCGGCGCGAGGCCACTCGCACCAGCAGTCCTTCCTGCGCCAGTGCCCGAACAATGGCCCGACCGATGAAGCCCGAGCCGAAAACCGTGACCTGCGTGATCTTCATGGATGCTGCCTATAGCCCATCGCCCATCCAGCGCAAGCTTGGCGCGCAAGGCTTGACGCGGTTGACATCCGCGCGAGCCGGCCCTAACTCAGCGTCCCTCACGAGCCCGCATGCCGTGCCCAGGTGGCGGAATTGGTAGACGCACTAGTTTCAGGTACTAGCGCCGCGAGGCGTGGAAGTTCGAGTCTTCTCCTGGGCACCATGCGGGGCTTGCGAGGCATCCACTAAATGGCGATCAATCTTCACCGCGGCGACCTTCCCGCCGATCTCTCCTTTGGTCCCGTGGTCGCCATCGACACTGAGACCATGGGTCTTAATCCTCATCGCGACCGCCTGTGCCTGGTCCAACTCTCGATCGGCGACGGAAACGCCCATCTGGTGCAGATGCCGCGCGGCCCTTGCAAGGCGCCACGATTGGCGGCGCTGTTGGCAGATCCGAAGGTGCTCAAGCTGTTCCACTTCGGCCGCTTCGACATTGCCGTCCTGGAGCATGCGCTGGGCGTGCATTGCGAGCCCGTCTACTGCACCAAGATCGCGGCCAAGCTGACACGCACGTTCACCGACAGGTTTGGCCTGAAAGATCTCTGCAAGGAGCTGCTGGGTGTCGACCTCTCCAAGCAGCAGCAGACCTCGGATTGGGGCGCCGATACGCTGACGGACGAGCAGCTGACCTATGCGGCCTCCGATGTGTTGCACCTGCATGCCCTCAAGGCCAAGCTCGACGCCCTGCTCGAGCGGGAGGGTCGCGCCGAGCTCGCCGCCGCCGCTTTCCATTTCCTGCCCTCGCGCGCCCGCCTCGACTTGGCAGGCTGGCCGGAAACCGACATTTTCGAGCATTGACCAGCCGGACGGCCGATATCAGTTGAGCTGACAGCTGGCATGGTTTTTGCTATGTGCTCCGTACGGGGGTCTCACCGACCTTTCAGGGTGGGGGCACATGCGTATAGGTCCGAGTCTCATCCTGGCTTCGCGCCAGACCTTGGCAATGACGCCGCAGCTTCAGCAGGCCATCAAGCTGCTGCAGTTTTCGCATCTCGAGCTCGCCGCCTTCATTCAGCAGGAGCTGGAAAAGAATCCCCTGCTTGCCGAAGGGTCGGCCGACGATGGGCCGGCCGGCGATAGCGAAAGTCCCCCCATCGAAGCGCCATCCGACACCGCGGAAGCGCTGGCCGCCGCGGCGCCGGCTCTCGCCGATGCCGACGAGCGCTGGACGCGTGAACATGCCGATCGGGGCGGTGACGGTGCGGCAAGTCGCCAAAGCCAGCGCGAGGACACGCCGGACGCACTCGATTTCGTCTCCGAGCGGCCGCGGTCGCTCGCAGCCCACGTGCTCGAGCAGATCGAATTGATGTTCGCCGATGCCGGTGACAGGCGCATCGCGTTGAAGCTCGCCGAGGCGCTCGACGAAGCAGGCTACTGCCGGCTCGAGGTGTCCGCTGTGGCCGATGCGCTGTGCGTCAATTCCGACAAGGTCGAGGCGGTGTGGATGAGGCTACGCCAGATCGAGCCGGCGGGCCTGTTCGCCCGCACCGTGGCGGAGTGTCTGGCGGCCCAGCTTGCCGAACGGGATCGCCTCGACCCGGCGATGAAGGCCCTGCTCGATAATCTCGATCTCGTGGCGGCTGGTGAGCTTGGGCAGCTGCGCCGCCGCTGCGGCGTCGATGACGAGGACCTGCGCGACATGCTGACCGAGCTCAGGACATTGGATCCGCGGCCGGGCCAGGCGTTCGACTTCGAGCCGATCCAGCCGGTGGCGCCGGACCTGTTCCTGCGTCCGGCGAAGGATCCGGACACCGGTGAAGAAGGCTGGTACATCGAGCTCAACACCGAGGCGCTGCCCAAGGTGCTGGTTGATCGCAACTATCACGCGACCTTGATGAAGGGTGCGCGAGCCAAGACCGATCGCGACTTCGTCGCAGAGCGTTTCCAGTCGGCCAATTGGCTGGTGAAGACGCTGGAGCAGCGCGCTACCACCATCCTCAAGGTCGCGCGCGAGATCGTGCGCCAGCAGGATGCGTTCTTCCGCCAGGGCGTCAGCGCGCTGAAGCCGCTGGTGCTGCGCGACATCGCGATCGCGACCGAGCTGCATGAGAGCACGGTGAGCCGCGTCACGTCCAACAAGTACATCGCGACGCCACGCGGCATCTTCGAGCTGAAATACTTCTTCACCTCGGCGCTGCCGGCGCGCACGCCGGGCGTCGTCGTTTCATCGGAGTCGGTGCGCTCGCGCATCCGTCATCTGGTTGGCGGCGAGAACGTTCATCAGCCGTTGTCCGACGATCGCATTGTCGACCTGCTGAAGAGCGAAGGCGTGGAAATCGCTCGCCGAACGGTTGCAAAGTATCGCGAGGCCATGCGCATCCCGTCATCGGCCGAGCGCCGCCGCCTGGGACGCCTGGGGATGAGCCGCGGCGTGCCGTCGGCGCTGCCAAGCGCTGCGGCGGCGCAGGCTCTGGCAGGGCAGGCCGACTGATCGGTTGCGGACTTGACCGTCCGGCACGACGCGCTTATAGGGGCGCTCTTGCCCACGTGGCGGCGTTGTGTGTTGCCCGCTAACCCATTGGTGTAATTGTGGAAATCGCCGATTTGCTGACCGGCCCCGATGCCGTTCTGGCGAGTGTGAAGGCGTCCGGGAAGAAGGCGCTATTGGCCGAGCTGGCGAGCCGCGCCGCCAATGTCCTCAAGCTCGATGAACGCAAGCTGTTCGACCGGTTGCTCGAGCGCGAGCGCCTGGGCTCGACCGGTATCGGCGGCGGCATCGCCATTCCGCACGCGCGCATGGCGTCGCTCACCAAGCCTGTCGGGCTGTTCGCACGGCTCGCCCATCCCATCGATTTCGATGCAGTCGACGAGCGGCCGGTCGACATCGTTTTCCTGCTCGCGGCGCCGGAGGGGGCGGGCGCCGACCATCTCAAGGCGCTCGCCCGCGTGTCGCGTCTGCTGCGTGATCGCAGCTTGGTCGAAAAGCTGCGCGCCACCGAGAACGCCGAGGCGCTCTACGCCTTGCTGGTCGATTCCGTGCAGACGCAGAGCGCGGCTTAGTCTTTCGTGAACTCTCTCAGTGCACCAGCGCCGGCTCGAGATCGTGCTGGCGACACAGCGCCTGGGCGAGCTCGACGGATGGTGCGGCGGCCATCGGCTTGCCATCGGCCGAGAAGATGCCGATCGCATGCGCTCCATCGGGCAGATTGATCGCCTTCACATAGGCGATCTGCTGCGCGCCGAGGCTGAGAAAGGCTTCATCCGCGAGGGGCGTGAAAGTCGTTGGTTCGTTGTTTTCCATGGTTACCTCCTTGCCAGCGTCACCCGCGTCGTCATTGAGACCGAACGCGGCGCGCAGTGATGTCGATGGTGTTGTCGGCTTGCGATGAATCCTTGCCGGCATCGATGCGGATCGTACGGATCCGTGGTTCGACCATCGGTCGCACCAAGTCGATGGACAGCAGGCCATTATCGAGCCGGGCGCCCACGACTTCGATGCCGTCGGCCAGCATGAAAGTCCGTTGGAACTGACGGGCGGCGATGCCGCGATGCAGGAAGACACGATCTGTGTCGTCGGTCTGCTTGCCGCGGACCGTAAGCTGGTTCTCGATCAATTCGATCGCCAGATCGTCGGCCGTGAAGCCCGCCACGGCGAGCGTGATACGCAGCCCGTTCTCGCCGATTCGCTCTATGTTATAAGGTGGGTAGCCCTCTGCGCTCTTGGCCAGACGGTCAAGGGTGCGTTCCAGCTGGTCAAAACCCAGCAGCAAGGGCGAATTGAACATCGACATACGGCTCATGACCCCCCTCCGAGGAGCGAGTGGCCGGGAACCCCTTCAGGCTTTCCCGTATTCGGAATCTGGGGATGGCCTCGCACGGTTCAAGCCCTTGCCACGAGAGGCTCACCACGGGGTATTGCCACGAGGCATCGCCACGGGCTCCCCGGTCAGGTAAACTAACGCCAATCCCTCTTCTGCCCGGTGCAACACCATCGGACCAAAGAACAGAAAAAGATGACGCTTGTTGCTTCAGACATGCGCCGACCCGGTGAGCCTTTGGTGGCCGGCGCCCGCCCCGTTCGCTCCATGCCGGGCCGCCCGCCGCCAAAGACGGCGGCCAGGGAGCGCCGCAAATGGGGCCGTTGGCTCCTCGGCTCCGGCCTCTATTCCCTGACCCTGGGCTATGGCACGCCCAAAAGCTTCTTCGCCGTGGCACCCGATAGTTGGCCCGGTGACCCGGCGATCGGGCAGCGCCTGCTCGCCGGCGAGCTTCTTGCCCGTGGCAGCGCGGGGGCCGTTGCGCCCGACTCGGATGATCCGCCGTGGCAGCGCGACGGCGCGTCGGGCCTCTGGCTCGATGCATTGAATGGCTTCGGCTGGTTGCGCGATCTGCGCGACTGCCGTGAACCCGGCGCGGCGCCGCTTGCGGTTCGCCTGGTCGACGATTGGAGCAGTCGCGAATCGCGCTGGTCGCCTGTCACCTGGCGGCGTGACGTGCTGGCTGAACGTATCGTCTCGTGGATCCGCCACTACGATTGGCTGGCCGCTTCGGCGGATGCCGGCTTTCCCGGTCGCTTTGTCATGTCGCTTGCCCGCCAGCGCGTCCATCTCAGGCGCGCCTTGCGCACAGGCCTGGTCGGCCATGACGCCGTGGCCGCGCTGAAGGCTTTGATCTTCGCCGATCTTGCCTTCCTGCGCGACGGCAAGCGTTTCGAGAAAAGTCTGGAGCACTCGCTCTCCCGCCTCGCGAGGTTCGCTAAACGCTACGTCCTGCATGACGGCATCGTGTCCGAGCGGGCGCCGCACCTGCAGCTCGCTGTCCTGCGGCACCTGCTCGACGTGCGCGCCGCCCTGGCATCGGCCGAGCGCCGCGCGCCGGCCGAGCTCATTGCCGCCGTCGACCGCATGGCACCGATGCTGCGCTTCTTCCGTCACGGCGATGGCGGGCTCGCGTTGTTCAACGGTGCCTGGGAGGGCGATCGCTCGATGATCGACCTGGTGCTGGCCCGCACAGGCTCGAACGAAGCGGCGCCGACGATGGCGCTGGTGAGCGGCTTTCAGCGACTTGCCGCGGGCACCTCGCTGGTGATCACCGACGCCGGCAGTCCGCCCGGCCGTGGCATGGACGGCATCGCGCATGCCGGCACCCTTTCTTTCGAGATGAGTGCCGCGCACGAGCGATTGATCGTCAATTGCGGCACCTACCCTGGCGCGCCGCGCGACTGGCGGCATTTCATGCGCTACACCGCCGCGCATTCGACGGCCGTCGTCGACGACACCAATTCGACCGAGATCACCGACCACGGCTCATTGGAGTATCGCGCGGGCAACGTGATGGTCGATCGCGCGGAGAACGACGGCGCACAGTGGCTCGACATGTGCCACGACGGCTACCGCTCGCTCTATGGCATCATCCATCGGCGGCGGCTGTGGTTGTCGGCGGACGGCGGCGACCTGCGTGGCGAGGATATCTTCACCGGTCACGACGGCCGGCCCGTGACGGTCGCCGACCGTCGCTTCATCGTGCGCTTCCATCTTCATCCTGCCGTGAAAGCGACCCTCGCGCAAAGCGGCCAGGCGGTGCTGATGCGCTTGCCAAGCGGCCGCGGTTGGCGGTTGCGGGCATCGGGAGCGGGCATCGGCTTGGCCGAAAGCATCTATCTCGGCGAGGAAGGCCGGCTGCGCCGCACCGAGCAGATCGTGCTGGTCGGCCAGGTGCCGCTCCAAGGCAGCAGCGTGAAGTGGGCGCTCACCAGGATGGAAGGCTAGATCGTTTCCCAGTTCGGATTCTTGCGACCGCTATGGCGATACCACCTGGCACGAAGCCTTGTCGACGAAGTAGTTGACCCGCGGCCCCATGACCACGACGCCAGCGCGAACGCCTGGCCCGATTTGCGACACCGTGGCCCTCGTGTCCGTCACGAGGTTGCCGCCATTGGTGAAGCGGCACTGGACGACCGGCTCGACCGGATTGGCGCTGTTGTTGTTCAAGTACATGACCACTTGCCAGCGCTGGCCCGGCACGGCTCGCAGCTGGGCATTCTCCATGTTGACGATGGGCACGGTTGGCCCGGCGGCGATCGGCACGCTGCCGACCGGCCTCGCGGTCGCCTTCTGCAGAACCCCCTGCGCGGGCGCTGTTTGGCTGGTTGGATCGAAGGCGCGATCTTCTGGCAGGATCGGCTTGCCGCCTTGCCCGACGTTCTCCGGCGTCCAGACCATTCCGGTCTTGGGATCGCGGAATTCGGGCACGCCTGTGGTGGCCGTCACCTCGAATGCGCTCTTGGTCGCCTGCGCCAGCACGGCCGGCGCCAGGGTCATGCCAACCAGACAAACCGTTGTTGCCGTCAGTGACCTACTCATCGCCATCTCCTTTGGGTGAAAGGAAAGCGTCAGGGACGAGGCTTCAGGCCCAAGCCGACAGAGATCCAGCCGACCCCGGTAAGGATGAGATCGACGGCCAGGAAAATACCGAGGATATAAAGGCTTCCCCATGGCCACTGGGCGACGATGATCAGACCTACGAGCAACGTGATCACGCCGGCCAAGACGACGAACCACGATGACCCGGCCTTCATGCTGAAGGCCAGGATGATCTTGGCGATGCCCGAAGCAATCAGCGATGCGCCGAGCAGCAGTGTCAGGAGCTTGGCCGTGAGCAGCGGATTCTCGAACGTCAGGATACCGGCAACGATGTAGAGAAGGCCAAGCAACAGCCAAAGCACGAACTTGCCCCAGGATTTCATCTGAAGGGCGTTGAGCACTTCGGCTACACCCGAGACGAGCATCATGATGCCGACCAAGAAGACGCTGACCACGGTCGCCAACGCGACGCTGGACAGCGCAACGACGCCAGCCACCAGATAGACAATCCCCAGTGCAACGATCCAGCCGCTCTTGGTGCGCAACGGTTCTGGTGCGGGAGCGGCAGCGGACTCTGAGGCGGTCATTCGAACTCACCCCGGTAAACGCGAGCATCATACTATCGTGATCACTCGAACATCAGTCGTGCAAAACTGCATAGCTGCAACCGCCATGGCGTTGCCTGCATCAGCAATGCAGCCATGACGACGCTACTTGGACAGCCAGAACGTGTCGGGTTGATACAGGCCGATATAGCCGCCCGGATCCCAGGCGTAGTAGCCTTCCTTCGGCACGTTGCGCACCTTGGATCCAACCACGATCGGCTGGCGAATGCCGTTCACCGTGCCGATCGAGAATACCTCGTCGGCGTTGGTCTGGAGGATCTTGCCCCAGGCCATGCGACGTCCTTCCTCGTCGGTCGCGTTCTGCCATTCCTCCAAGTGCTCCAGCAGCCGGCAGGCGGACTCGAGGTCGCATTTCTCGCCCTGCGCGCCTTTCGACTCGACGAACAGGCCCCATCTCGGCCACTGCAGGCCACCCCGCATAGTCGGAGCGAATTCCCGCGGGCTGGTATTGGGCGTCGGGACTGCTGTCACCGCGCCGGCAAAGGCTGTCATGAGGGCGTCGCCGGATAAGGCGCGCAGCCGGAAGTTCTCACGCGTCTGCGGCTTCACCAGCATCTTGATGCCGATCTTCGCCCAATAGTCAGTGATCAGCTGCAGCGCATCCGCTTCCTCCGTCTGCTCGCTCTGACTGTCGACCACGATGGTCGCCGAACGTCCGTCGCCCAGCAGGCGGACGCCATTCGAAGCGCGCTTGGTGAGGCCGATTTCGTCGAGAAGCCTGTTGGCAAGCTTGGGATCGTACTGCGCCCACTTGCTTGCGTATTCAGGCTTGAACAGCGCCGACCTCGCCATGATCGTGTTGTTGGACGGTGTAGCCAGCCCGATATGGACAACCTGATTGATCTCCTCGCGATCGATCGCCACCGACAGCGCTCGGCGAAACCGTACATCGCGGAACAGCTTGCGCCATTCCCGGTCATTGGCGTTGAGGTTGGGAAAGAGCGCGAGCTGCGAACCCGAACCCAATTCCCACAGCCGCACCTCGGCGCCGGAAGTCTTGGCGCTATTCTGCAGGAAGGTGTAGTCGCGCAAGTTTAGATAGCGCGACTGCAGGTCGGATTCACCCAGACCGGCCTTGGCGGGGATCAGGCTGGTCGCCGACACGGTGAAGATGATGCGATCGACATAGGGCAGTTGTTGGCCCTTCTCGTCGACGCGGTGATAGAACGGATTGCGCACGAAGACAAAACGCTGCGCCGGCGAGGGCGTGGTGTTGACCCAAGGATTGAGGCTGGGAAGATCGACGTTGTCGTTGCTGAACATCACGTCGGCACGGCGGAAGATCGGTACCCAGCTTCCGCCCTGCTGGCCACCCCTGGCCGCCTTGGCGATCTCGGCGGGGTCGGTGTACCTGGGATGGAATTTCTTGAGGTAGTGAGCCGGCCGGAACAGGAAGAGCGGTGCGGCCCGCGCCTGGCTTTCGATGAAGTAGGGGTTGGGCTTGTCCCAACTATACCGGATCGTCCGTTCGTCGATGATCTCGACCTTGGGCGGGCGGCCGTCGACCAGGAGCTCGACCGGAGGCCCGGAGGGCGAGAGCTCCTTGTTGTTGGCGACATCCTCCCAGAAGAATCGAAAATCTTCGGTGGTGAAGGGATGGCCGTCGGACCATCTATGGCGTGCCCTGAGCTTGAAGGTGAACTCCCGGCCTTCCCGGATGTCGTAGCTTTCAAGGATGTCGGCGTGCAGCTGGAACGTGTCATCGTAGACGATAAGCCGCGTGTAGCTGTAGACCGTCATCAACGACGTATCGCGTGCGCTCGATACCAGCATGTTGATTTGGCCACCCTGCCGGCCGGGGCCATCGCCGCCAGCGAACCTCTCGAGGACACGGGGCGGCTGGGGAATCCGGTTGGCGACCGGTGGCAGGGCCCCGGTTTTCACCTTGTCGGCCAGCATCGGGGGTTCCGTCAACGCAGGAAGCGGATCGGTGGCCAACGCCGGGCTTGAGAGAAGGCTGAACAACAAGCCATTGATGAAAACGCGTCGCTGCATGCTTCTTCGCCTGCCCCCTTGGTCGGCCCCGGCGCCACATATCAGGTTTGGCGCAGTCGTTGGTATGTCAAGTCGGTGTGTCAAAGGTTGGGCCGTCCGTCCCCCGCCCCCTATCGCAGGAACTTCCTGAAACGGCGAAGTGAGAAGTAGAAAAGGATCGCCCCGATGCCGGCCAACGCGGCGAACTGCGGCCAGACGACATCGAGGCCAGCGCCGCGAAACAGGATGGATTGCGCCAGGATGACGAAGTGCGTGTTGGGCGCCGCCAGCATGATGTCCTGAATGACCTGGGGCATGCTCTCGCGCGGTGTCGTGGCGCCGGATAGGATCTGCAACGGCAGCAAGACAAGCATCAACAGCATGCCGAACTGCGGCATCGACCCCGCGACCGTCGCCAGAAAGATCCCCATGCAGGTCGTGGCTGCAAGCTGCAGGGCTGTCCCCGCCATGAAGAGCGGTATTGATCCCTCTATCGGCACGGCCAGCAGTCCCTGCACGATGACGACGAGGGAAAAACCCGAGGCGACGAGGACGATGAGACCCATCGCCCAGATCTTGCTCAGCATGATCTCGGTGGGCGTAACGGGCATGACCAACAAATGCTCGACAGTTCCGTGCTCGCGTTCGCGAATGAGGGCAGTGCCGGTCAGGATGATCGACAGCATGGTGATCATCGAGATCACATTGTTGACCGAGCCGAACCAGCTCTTGTTGAGTTGCTGGTTGAAGCGGGCGCGCAGGGTCAAATCGACAGGAACCGTCGCGGCACCACGATAGCGCTGCAGGAACTCAGCCACCTCGCCCGACACGATCGACTGGATGTAGCCGGCACCGGTGAAGGCCTGCGAGATGCGGGTCGCGTCGACATTGAGCTGGATCTCGGGTGATCGTCCGGCCAGCAGGTCGCGCTGGAAATTCGGCGGGATATTGAGGGCGAAGGTGTCGATGCCGGCATCCATGCGGCTGTCCATCTCGGCATGGGTGATAAGCGGCGGCGGCAGGAAGTACGGTGGATAGAACGCAGCGATGATGCGCGACGCCACCGGCGAGCGGTCCTCGTCCACGATCGAGACGACAGCGCGATTGAGCGCCTCCGGCATCGCGCGCGATGCCGTGTAGATCGAGATCGTGAAGGCGTAGACGATCAATATGAGGAGCATCGGATCACGCGCCACGCCGCGTAGTTCCTTGATGCCGAGTTGCAGGATGTTGGCGGCCCGCATGCTCACCGCTCCTGTTTGCTCAGCAGGGCGATGCCAAGCCCCAACAGCACTGGAATGGCAATGATCAGGGGCAGGAACGCGGCCTGCAGATCTTGGAAATCAAGCGCCTTGGAGAAGGTGCCGCGCGCGATGGTCATGAAGTAGGCGGCGGGATAGATCTGCCCGATGAAGGCACCGGCGCCTTGAAGTGACGACACGGGGTCGATCATTCCGGAATATTGCACGGCGGGAATGAGCGTAAGCAGCGCGGTGCCGAAGATTGAAGCGATCTGGCTCTTCATGAATGTCGACACCAGCAGGCCCAGACCGGTCGTAGTGACGACATAGAGCAGCGCCGCCGCAGCGAAGGTCACGAAGCTCCCAGTGAAGGGAACCTGGAAGATGAAAATGGCAAAGGCCGTCAGCAGCAGGAAGTTCACCATCGCCAGCACGACGTATGGCAGCTGCTTGCCCAGAAGGAATTCGCTGCGCGTGGCCGGCGTGACATAAAAGTTGATGATCGAGCCCAGCTCCTTCTCTCGCACGATGCTGAGAGCGGTGAGCATCGCGGGGATCATCATCAGCAGCAGCGGGATCACCGCCGGCACCATGGCGATGAGGCTCTGAACAATGGGATTGTAGCGGTAGCGGATCACCAGATTGAAGTCGCCTGCCGCGGCGGCCCTACCGTAGAGCTCGAGGGCCTTTTCCGATAGCCACTGCGAATGCATTCCCTGCACGTAGCCGCGCACGGTCTCCGCCCGGCTCGGCATCGCTCCATCGATCCAGGCGCCCACTTCGGCCCGGCGGCCGCGGGCGACGTCGCGACCGAATCCGGGAGGGATCTCTATGGCGAGGCTGAGCTCGCCGTCGCGCATGCGTCGATCCAGTTCGTCATAGCTGGCGATCGGCGGTTTCTCGACGAAGTAACGCGATCCCGCGATCTGCAAGATGTAGTCACGGCTGCTCGAAGTGTTGTCACGGTCGAGCACGGCGAAGGAAAGGTTCTCGACGTCGAGATTGATGCCGTAGCCCATGACGAACATCAGGATGACGCTGCCGACCAGAGCGAGGGTCAAGCGAATCGGGTCGCGACGCAGCTCAAGCGATTCCAGACGCGCGTAGGCCAACATCCGCCGCACGTCGAAGAAGCCCGATCGCGCAGGCCGCCCCGTGTCGGCCTCAAGCGCTGACGCCGCCACATCAGCGGTGGGCGCGGGCTCGGTTTCACCGACGGCTTCCTCAAGATAGGCCACGAAAGCATCGTCGAGGCTGGCAGCGGCACGCTTCTTGACGATGGCCGCAGGAGTGTCGCTGATCAGCACCTTTCCCGCATGCATCAGCGAGATGCGGTCGCAGCGTTCAGCCTCGTTCATGAAGTGCGTGGAAACGAAGATCGTGACGCCATCCAGGCGCGAGAGATCCGCGAGGATCTGCCAGAAACCGTCGCGGGCCACCGGATCGACACCGGATGTCGGCTCATCGAGGATCAGAATTTCGGGCGAATGGATCAGGGCGACTGCGAGCGACAGGCGCTGACGCATGCCGAGCGGCAGGGCCTCGGGCAGGGCATCCATGACCGTCGCGAGACTGAAGCGCTTGGCCATCTCCTCGATGCGGCCGGGTATGGCGTCGGGGGCCAAGCTGAAGAGGCGCGCGTGCAGGTCGAAGTTCTGCCGCACCGTCAGCTCTCCATAGAGCGAGAAGGCTTGCGACATGTAGCCGACGCGCCGACGAACCTCCATGTCGTTGGCGTCGACAGTCTTGCCGAACAGCCGGGCGGTGCCTTCGCTCGCCGGCAGCAGCCCGGTCAGCATCTTCATGGTGGTCGTCTTGCCGCAGCCGTTTGAGCCCAGAAAGCCGAAGATCTCGCCGCGGCCGATGCGGAAGCTGACATCGTCCACCGCCGTGAAGTCGCCGAAGCGCATGGTGAGGTTCTGAGCTTCGATGGCGACCTCGCTGGCTTCGTCCGCGCGGCGCGGCGGAATGACGACCTCGCGATGGCCGCTGCGCTTGTCCTCCGGCAGAAGCCCAATGAAAGCATCGTCGAGAGTAGAGGCGCCAGTTCGCTTCAGCAGCTCGGCCGGAGTGCCGGTGGCCAGCACATGGCCTGCGTCCATCGCCATCAGCCAATCGAAGCGCGCGGCTTCCTCCATATAGGCGGTGGCGACCATGACGCTCATGCCGGCGCGTTCAGCGCGAATCTGGTCGATGAGCTCCCAGAACTGGCGACGTGAGAGAGGATCGACACCTGTGGTCGGTTCATCCAGGATCAGCAGGTCCGGGTCATGGATCAGGGCGCAGCACAAGCTGAGCTTTTGCTTCATGCCGCCGGAGAGCTTCCCGGCCGGCCGATCGGTGAAGCGGGCGAGTCCGGTGCTGGCCAGGAGCCCGGCAATGCGCTGCTCGCGTTCCCGACGGTCGTGCCCGAACAGCCGGCCGAAGAAATCGACGTTCTCGAAGATCGACAAGGTTGGATAGAGGTTCTTGCCGAGGCCTTGCGGCATGTAGGCAATGCGCGGGCAGACCCGCCGACGATGAGCGGCGCTCGCCATGTCGCCGCCCAACACCTCGACACGTCCCTCCTGGATGACGCGAGCACCGGCGATCAGCGACAGCAGGCTCGACTTACCGACGCCGTCAGGCCCGATCAGGCCGACCATGCGGCCGGCACCAATGTCCAACGTGATCACGTCGAGCGCCCGCGTGCGGTCGTAGGACAGGCCGACGCCGTCGAGGCGCACTACGGGCGCCGGGGTCATTGCCCAACGACCTTGCTCAGCCGCGCCGGCCATTCGACGCTCGGGTCGATCCGCACGTAAGCCATGCCGGGGAGGCCGGTCTTGACCTGCTCGATGTACTTGCGCAGCAGGTCCTCCGGGATCTGCGCCCGGATGCGGAACATGAGCTTTTGGCGCTCCTCCGCTGTCTCGACGGTCTTGGGCGTGAACTGGGCGACGTTGGCGACGAAAGTGGCCTTGGCGGGGAGCACAAATTGCGGCCAGGCGTCGAGCACGAGACGAACGTCGCTGCCAATGGCAACGCGGCCGGCCTGCGCCGTCGGCAAGAAGAACGTCATGAAGACATCGCCGAGATCGACAAGGTTGAGCACGCGGCCGCCGGCGGCGAGGACTTCTCCGGGCTGGGCGACGCGAAACTGTACCCGTCCATCACGCGGAGCTGTGAGCGTGCTGTCGTTGATGTCTGCTGCGATGGTTTCTATGGCAGCGCGTGCGGCGTCGACGGCGGCTTCGGAATCGATGACCTGGGCCTTTGCCGCGCTGACGGCGGCATCAGCAGCGGCGAGCTGTGCCTTGGCTGCGTTTATCGCCGCCTCGGCACCCTGGGCATTGGCACGATCGTCATCGAGGACCTGTTGCGAGACGGTGTTGGTCCTCACCAGTTGCTGCGAGCGTTCCAATCGACGATGCGCTGCGTCGAACTCGGCTTCACGCTGGGCGATGACGGCCACGGCTGCTTTTCGTTCGGCCTCGCGCTGGATCACCATGCTCTTGGAGGTGTCGACGCCAATGATGGCGCGTTGCAATTCGGCTTGAGCCTGGCGGCGCTTCGCCTCCAGCTGATCCGTATTCATGTGGACGAGCACTTGCCCGGCGGTGACGAAATCACCTTCCCTGACCAGGATCTCGCTGATCCGTCCGGGAATCTTGGCGGCGATGTCGATCTCGGTCGCTTCGATCCGCCCGTTTCCGGTGGCGATCCCTTCCGGCAGTCCCGGATTGGCGAAAATCTGCCACGCGTAGTAGCCGAGGCCGGCTACGACGACGATCGTGGCGCCAATCAACCAGGGCTTGGTGGATTTAGCCATGTCGAGCACTCCTTCGGCGATGAGCGGCACTTCAATCGAGAGTAGTAGATTTTTGCTGCGCCGGATATGTTTCGACAGACCTCGGGCGTGATGGGGTGCGTCCGCGCATGTTAGCGCCAATGACCATCGGCGCGCAGAGCATTGCTGCATATCCAACGGTCGGGTTTGCCGACCACACGCTTGCCGTTGTCAGGGATCAACAACAGGAGAGCCAAATGCGCAAGATGCGAGCCGCCGTCTTTGTCGAGCCGGGCCGGATCGTGCTCGACGACAAGCCCGTGCCGGATGTCGGGCCGCTCGACGCCCTGGTTCGAATCACCACGACGACGATCTGCGGCACCGACGTCCATATCCTCAAGGGCGAGTATCCGATCGAGAAGGGCCTGACGGTTGGTCACGAACCGGTCGGCGTGATCGAGAAGCTCGGTTCGGCGGTGACGGGATTCACCGAGGGAGAGCGTGTCATTGCCGGAGCGATCACGCCAAGCGGGTACAGCAACGCCTGTCAGTGCGGCCGTTGCTCACAGGATGGACCCGATACCAAGCATGGCTGGAGGCCGGCCGGCGGGTGGCGATTTGGCAACACGATCGACGGCTGCCAGGCGGACTATGTCCTCGTGCCCGACGCCATGGCCAATCTGGCGCCGGTCGCCGAAGCGCTCGCCGATGAGCAGGTTCTGATGTGCCCCGACATCATGTCGACCGGCTTCAGCGGCGCCGAGAACGGCGGAATCAAGATCGGCGACATGGTGGCCGTGTTCGCCCAGGGGCCAATCGGGCTCTGCGCCACGGCCGGCGCCAAGCTGCTCGGCGCAACGACGATCATCGCGGTCGATCGGCTGAAGGAGCGACTCGACATGGCGCGGCGTCTCGGCGCCGATCACCTCGTCGACTTCAGCCGTGTCGATCCGGTCAAGGAGATCATGCGCCTCACCGACGGCCGTGGCGTCGATGTGGCGATCGAGGCGCTGGGCACGCAGGCGACGTTCGAGGCATGCCTGCGGGTCTTGAGGCCTGGCGGCACGCTATCGAGCCTCGGCGTCTATTCTTCCGATCTCAAGCTTCCGGTCGATGCGTTGGTGGCGGGACTGGGCGACCAGACGATCGTGACGTCGCTCTGCCCCGGCGGAAAGGAACGCATGCGGCGCTTGATGTCGGTGATCGAGTCCGGACGCGTCGATCTCAGCGCCATGGTGACGCATCGCTTCGAGCTCGATGATATCGAAGCCGCCTACGACCTGTTCGCGAACCAGCGCGACGGCGTCTTCAAGGTGGCGATCACGCCTTAGAGCGATTTCCGGTCTGGTGTAACCGCTTGCGGTTCCACCAGACCGGAAATGCGCGCACCGGGGATACGTGTTGCAGCAGGCACATTCCGTTCGGCTGATTCCAGCCGAACGGAATGTGCTTTAGGGCTTGAGGAAGCCCACGGTGCGATAGACTTCGGCCAGGATCGGTGCGGCAAGCGCATTAGCGCGTTCGGCTCCGTCGCGCAGGACGGCGTCGACATGACTGGGGTCCTTCATCAGGCGCTGCATCTCCGCGCTGACAGGACCGAGCTTGACGACCGCGAGCTCGGTTAGCGCGGCCTTGAAGTCGGAGAACTGCCTGCCCGCGAACTCAGCGATCACCTCCGCCTTTTCGCGGTCAGCCAAGGCGGCATAGATGCCCAGGAGGTTGTCGGCGTCGGGCCGCTTCTCGGCGTCCGCTTCGCTTTCCGGCATGGGCAGGGGGTCGGTCTTGGCGCGACGGATCTTCTGGGCGATGGCGTCGGCGTCGTCGGTGAGATTGATGCGCGAATAGTCGGACGGATCCGACTTGCTCATCTTCTTGGTGCCGTCGCGCAGGCTCATGACCCGCGTCGCCGCCCCGAAGATCAGCGGCTCGGTAACGGGGAAGAAGTCTGGCGCATTGAAATCATTGTTGAACTTGATGGCAATGTCGCGCGTCAGCTCGAGGTGTTGCTTCTGGTCCTCGCCGACCGGCACGTGCGTGGCTTTGTAAATGAGGATGTCGGCCGCCATCAGCGCCGGATAGGCGTAGAGGCCGAGCGAGGCAGCCTCGCGGTCCTTGCCCGCCTTCTCCTTGAACTGGGTCATGCGGTTCATCCAGCCGACACGGGCGACACAGTTGAACACCCAGGCGAGCTGGGCATGCGCCGGCACCATCGACTGGTTGAAGATGATCTGCTTCTTGCCGTCGACGCCCGCGGCCAGGAAGGCCGACGCGATCTCGCGCGTCTGGCTGGCCAGGAGCTTGGGGTCCTGCGGCAGGGTGATGGCGTGCTGGTCGACGACGCAATAGAGGCACTCGTAGTCGTGCTGAAGACGGGCGAAATTGCGGATGGCCCCGAGATAGTTGCCGAGATGGAGATTGCCGGTCGGCTGGACACCGGAAAGGATGCGGCCTTTCAGGCCACGGGCGGCATAGGGCGCGAGGTGCGAGCTGGTTGCCGCGCTGCTGGCCGTCGCGTCAGGCATGGATGTGGACTCCGGTCACTGTGGCAGGGGGCGGGG
>Ga0081455_10002633_pt1 | contig 21273 bp, 20 predicted proteins | sample TabmetS3T2R1_FD_70207 | JGI IMG/M metagenome (GOLD analysis project Ga0081455, IMG submission 70207) | Tabebuia heterophylla rhizosphere microbial communities from the University of Puerto Rico - S3T2R1 | ecosystem: Host-associated > Plants > Roots > Rhizosphere ...
GGGGGGGGGGGGGGGGGGGGGGGGGGGGGCCCCCCCCCCCCCCGCGGAGTTCTCTAGCGTGACCGCATGACCGAGCTGCGGGCCGAGGGCCTGAGGAGCCGCGCGCTGATCCTGGCCGCGTGCCTGGCCTGCGCGTTCCTCGGTCTCCTGGCCCGCCTCGGCTACCTGCAGATCTACAAGCACGACGAGTACGCGCGCCTGGCGGAAAACCAGCACGCCAAGACGGTGCCGGTCCACGCCAAGCGCGGTCCCATCCTCGACCGCCACGGCCAGCCGCTCGCCGTCTCCTCCCGCGCCGACACCCTCTACGTGACGCCCGCCAAGGTGGAGCACGCCCCGCGCCTGGCCGCGCGGCTGTCCCCGATCCTGGGCGAGCCGACGCGCGACGTGCTGCGGCGGCTGACCGTCACGAAGAAGTTCGCCCCGGTGCGGCGCCGCCTGACCCCCGACATGGCGCGCGCGGTGCGCGACCTCAAGGATCCGTCGCTGACCCTGGTGGAGGACACGATGCGCCTCTACCCGAACCGGGAGCTGGCCGCGCAGCTGATCGGCTTCGAGGGCGCCGACGGCAAGGGTCTGGCCGGCATCGAGCAGGCGTGGGACGCGCACCTCGCGGGGGTGGAGGGCCGCGCGGTGGTCGAGCGCGACGCGCTCGGGCGCGAGGTGACCGGCGAGCCCATCGTGCTGAAGCCGGCCGCGCCGGGGCGGGGAGTCCTGCTCACCATCGACGCGACGATCCAGTATCTGGCCGAGAAGGAGGTGGACGCGGCGTGGCGGCGCACCCGGGCCAAGGCGGCGATGGCGGTGGCGATGGATCCGCGCACCGGCGAGATCCTCGCGATGGCGATCCGTCCCACCTACAACCCGAACGCCTTCGGCAGCGCCAGCGACGACGACCGCCGGGCCCGCGCGGTCACCGATCCGTTCGAGCCGGGCTCGACGTTCAAGGTGATCATGGCCGCCTCCGCGCTGGAAGAAGGCATCGTCCGCCCCACCGATCGCATCTACGGCGAGAACGGGGCGATCACGGTGGCCAACGCCACCATTCACGACTGGAAGAAGTACGGCTGGCTCACCTTCGCCGAGGTCCTCCAGAACTCCTCCAACGTGGGCTCGATCAAGGTCGGGATGCAGATCGGCAAGGAGCGTTACTACAAGTACATGACCGCGTTCGGCTTCGGCGCGCCCACGAACCTGGGCCTGCCCGGCGAGAGCCGCGGCCAGCTGCGGCCCCCCGCGCAGTGGTCGGGGCTGTCGCTGGCCACCATGTCGATCGGCCAGGAGATCTCGGTGACCGCGGTGCAGATGGTGGCCGCGTTTGCCGCGGTGGCCAACGGCGGCCGGCTCATGCAGCCGCAGCTCATCCGTGCGACGCTGGACGCGCAGGGGCGAGAGGTGCGCTCGTTCGGGCCCAAGGCGGTCCGCCAGGTGATCCGCCCCGAGACCGCCCACACGCTGACCGAGATGATGGTGAACGTGGTCGCCAACGGCACCGGACACAACGCGGCGATCCCCGGATACGACGTGGCCGGCAAGACCGGCACCGCCCAGAAGATGGATCCCGCCACGAAGCGCTATTCGCGCGCCCCGGGCGTGCTGTCCTTTGTCGGCTTCGTGCCCGCCGAGGATCCGCGCCTGGCCATGATGGTGATGCTCGACGAGCCCAAGAACGAGAAGTGGGGCAGCGAGGCGGCCGCGCCGATCTTCTCGGCGATCGGCCGCGAAGCGCTCCGGTACCTGAACGTCCCCCCGCGGGACAGTAGCCCGGTACCCATCGTGCGCGGCGAGATGGCGGCGGTCGCGCCCGGGCGGTCGCGGCCGACTGAGCCCGCGGCGCCGACGCCCGGTCCCCCGGTGGTGACCGCGGCGGGGCCCGAGCCGGCCGACGCCGCGGTCATGCCGCGCCTGGCTGGGCTGTCGCTGCGGCAGGCGATGGAGGTGCTGGCGCCGCTCGGCGTGACGCTCGAGATCACCGGCCGGGGCGTGGTCATGGCCCAGTCGCCTCTGCCGGGCGCGCCGCTGCCCACGGGGGCCCCGTGCCGCCTGCAGCTGGCTCCGCCGGCCGGCCGGACGGTGACCGCGGTCCCGGCGAGCTTTCGCCAGTGAGGACATGAGCGAGCCCGTGCCCACCACCACGCTGCTCGACGCGCTGGCGGACAAGACGGTGCTGGGCAGCGCCCCCGCGCGGGTCACCGGCCTGGCCTACGACTCGCGAAAAGTCCGGGCGGGCGAGCTGTTCGTGGCGATCCCCGGCTTCAAGCAGGACGGCGGGCGCTTCGCCGCCGATGCGCTCGGCCGCGGCGCCACCATCGTGGTCGCGGAGGGCGCGGATCCGCTGCCGGGCAGCGCGGCGGCGCGGGTGCTGGTGCCGTCCACCCGGGAGGCGCTGGCACGCCTGGCCGACGCCTACCACGGGCATCCGTCGCAGCGGCTGACCGTGATCGGCATCACCGGCACCAACGGCAAGACCACCACCTCGCTGCTGGTCGAGGCGCTGCTCGCCGCGGACGGGCGGCCGACCGGCGTGATCGGCACCATCGAGTATCGCGTGGGGGTGCAGGTCGAGAGCGCCGGCCAGACCACGCCGGAGGCGCTCGAGCTGCAGGGGCTGCTGGCGCGCATGGTGCGGGCCAACGTGGGCGGGGTGGCCATGGAGGTGTCCTCGCACGCGCTCGCGCTGCACCGGGTCGACGGCATCGAGTTCGACGTCTCCGTGTTCACCAACCTGACCCAGGACCACCTCGACTTCCACCGCACGCTCGAGTCCTACCGCGACGCGAAGGCGCGGCTGTTCTCCGGGCTGGCCGCCGGACGGAAGAGCCGGCGGGCGGCGGTCGTCAACGTCGACGACCCGGCGGGCGCGGCCATGCTGGCGGCGGCGTCGGCCGATCCCACGGTGCGCCGCCTCACGTTCGGCCTGTCCGAGCGTGCCGACCTGCACCCGCGCCGCTGGGAGTCGGGCATGAGCGGCATCCGGCTGCAGATCGCGTCGGCGCGCGGCGCCATCGACATCGCGTCGCCGCTGGTGGGCGAGCACAACGTGATGAATCTGCTGGGGGCCGCCGGCGTCGGGCTGGCGCTGGACATGGCGCCCGATCGCATCGGCGAGATCCTCTCCCGCGTGTCGACCGTGCCCGGCCGCTTCGAGCGGGTGGAGGCCGGCCAGCGCTTCCTGGTGGTCGTCGACTACGCCCACACGCCGGACGCGCTCGACAACGTGCTGACCACCGCGCGCAAGCTGCTGCGGTCGGGCGCGCGCCTCGGGGTGGTGTTCGGCTGCGGCGGCGACCGCGACCGCGGCAAGCGGCCGATCATGGGCGGCATCGCCGCGCGCCTGGCCGATCGGGCGTGGGTGACGTCCGACAACCCGCGCAGCGAGCGGCCGGAGGCGATCCTGGCCGAGATCGAGGCCGGCATCCCCGCGGAGGCGGCGGGCCGCCACGAATCCATCGCGGATCGCCGGCGCGCGATCCACGCCGCGGTGGCGTGGGCCCGCGAGGGCGACGTGGTGGTGATCGCGGGCAAGGGCCACGAGACCTACCAGATCATCGGCGGCCAGACGCTGCCGTTCGACGACCGCGAGGTCGCGCGCGCCGCCCTCGTGGAGCCGGGCGGGGCCGCCTGATGGCGCCGTTGAGCGTGCAGGACGTGGTGCGCGGCACCCAGGGCGCGCTCGTGGCCGGCGACCTCGGGGTGCCGGTGACGGGCATCAGCATCGACAGCCGGCGGCTCGCCATCGGCGAAGCCTTCTTCGCGATCCGGGCTGCCCGCGACGGCCACGACTTCCTGCGCGATGCCGCCGCCCACGGCGCCGCGTGCCTGGTCGTCCACAACCTGCCGGACGACCTGCCGCCCTCGGTGCCCACCGTCCTGGTCGACGACACCACGCGCGCCCTCGGGCGCCTCGCCGCCTATCACCGCGCGCGCTTCGACGTGCCGGTGGCCGCGGTGACCGGCTCGAACGGCAAGACCACCACCAAGGAGATGATGGCCGGCGTGCTCTCGGCCCTGGGCCCGGTGCTCAAGCCGGAGGGCAGCTTCAACAACCAGTGGGGGCTGCCGCTGACGCTGCTGCGCCTGGCCCCGGAGCATCGCGGGATGGCGCTCGAGCTGGGGGCCAACACCCCGGGCGAGATCGAGTCGCTGGCCGCGATCTGCCGGCCCACGGTGGGCGTGGTCACGGTCGTGCAGGGCGCCCACACCGAGTTCTTCGGCTCGCTGGACGGCGTGGCCCGGGAGAAGAGCGCGCTGGTGCGGGCGATTCCGCCGGAGGGTGCGGTCGTGCTGAACGCCGACGATCCGCGCGTGCTCGCCATGCACCCGGAGAGCCGCGCGCGGGTGCTCTACTTCAGCACGCGGCCCGGCGCCGACGTGACCGCGGTGGGCCCCGTGGTGGACGGGCCGGGCGGGCTCGCCTTCACGCTGGGGATCGGCCAGGCGCGGCGGCCGCTGCGCCTGGCCTTCGCGGGCCGGCACAACGTGACCAACGCGCTGGCCGCCGCCGGCGTGGGCCGCGCCCTCGGGCTCTCGATCGAGCAGATCGCAGCCGGGCTCGAGTCGGCCCGGCCGGTGAAGGGACGCTGCGTCTGGCGCACCGCCGGCCGCATCCGCATCCTCGACGACACCTACAACGCCAATCCCGGCTCGGTGGGCGCGTCGCTGGAAACGCTCGCGGCCACCTCCGAGGGGCACCGCCGGGTGGTGGTGTTCGGCGACATGCTGGAGCTGGGCGAGATCAGCGAGGCCGCGCACCGGGACATGGGGCATGCGGTCGCCGCCTCGGGCGCCGCCGAGTTCGTGGGCCTGGGGCGCTGGGCGCAGGTCGCGGTCGAGGCGGCACGCCGGGCCGGCCTCGCCGAGAGCCATCACGTGAGCACGTTCGAGGATGCGGTGGCGCTGCTGCTCAAGCGGCTGGCGCCCGGCGACGCGGTGCTCGTCAAGGGCTCCCGGGGCATGCGCATGGAGCGCGTGGTCGACGCGCTCGTGGCCCGCTTCGGAGGAGACGATGCCTGATGCTGTACGAGCTGCTCGTGCCGCTCGCCAAGTACCACACCGCGTTCAACGTGTTCCGCTACATCACGTTCCGGACCGCGATGGCCACCGTGACCGCGCTCGTCATCTCCTTCATCCTGGGCCCCTGGCTCATCAACCGGCTGCGGCAGATGCAGCACGGCCGGGGCTCGGTCCGGGAGGACACGCCGGAGCGGCACCAGAGCAAGGCGGGCACCCCCACCATGGGCGGCATCGGCATCCTGATCGCGATCCTGGTGTCCACGCTGCTCTGGGCCAATCTGGGCAACCGCTACGTCTGGGTGCTGGTGCTCGCCACCACCGGGCTCGGGCTGATCGGGCTGCAGGACGACTGGCGCAAGCTCAAGACGCGCAAGGGCATCTCGGCCCGGCAGAAATTCGGGTCGCAGATCTTGCTGATCGGCCTGCTGATGGGCTGGATCTACGTCTGGCCGCCCGACGGCTTCACCACCTCGGTGGTGATCCCGTTCTTCAAGGGGTGGCTCTTGACCTTCGGCTGGCTCTGGCTGCCCTTCGCGATCCTGGTGATCGTGGGCTCGTCGAACGCGGTGAACCTCACCGACGGCCTCGACGGCCTCGCGATCGGGCCCATCGTGACCGCGGGCGGCGCCTTCGCGGTGATCGCGTACCTCACCGGCAACTTCCGGGCCGCCGAGTACCTGCGCATCCTGAACGTGAAGGGCACCGGGGAGCTGACGATCTTCTGCGGAGCACTGGTGGGTGCGGCGCTGGGGTTCCTCTGGTTCAACAGCTACCCGGCGCAGGTCTTCATGGGCGACGTGGGCTCGCTGGCGCTCGGCGGCTGCCTGGGCACGCTCGCGGTGGTGACCAAGTCGGAGCTGCTGCTGCCGCTGATCGGCGGCATCTACGTGGTGGAGGCGGCCTCGGTCATCATCCAGGTCGTGTCGTTCAAGATGACGGGACGGCGCGTGTTCCGCATGGCGCCCCTGCATCACCACTACGAGATCAAGGGCTGGGCGGAGCCCAAGATCATCGTGCGCTTCTGGATCGTGTCGATCATGTTGGCGCTGCTGGCTTTGACCACACTCAAGCTCCGCTAGGGCGGTGAGACCATGGCGACGACGGTCGTATCGCGGCGGGATCCGATCTACCAGGTGGGCATCTTCGTGAGCGGCGACGGAACCCGCGGGGTGCCGTATCGGCGCTGGCTCGAGGGCAAGACCGGCGCGGTGGTGGGGCTGGCCAAGAGCGGGGTGGCCGCGGCCCGGCTGCTGCGGCGCCTGGGCGCGCGGGTGCTCGCCTCCGACGCGAGCCCGCTCGAGGCCCTGAATGCCGACGCGCGGGCGCTCGACCGCGAGGGCTGCGCCCTGTGGGCCGGCGGCCACCCCGACGCCGCGTTCGCGGGAACGGATCTGGTGGTGGTGAGCCCCGGGGTGCCGCTCGAGCTGCCCGCGCTGGCCGCGGTGCGCGCCCGCGGGGTGCCGATCATCGGCGAGCTGGAGCTGGCCTGGCGGGTGATGGAGGCCGACACCATTGCCATCACCGGCACCAACGGCAAGACCACCACCACCGCGCTCACCGGCGAGCTGCTGCGCACCCAGGTGCGGCCGGTGCTGGTGGGCGGCAACATCGGCACGCCGCTCGCCGAGCAAGCGCTCGAGTTCCCCGGCGACGGCATCGTCATCGCGGAAACGTCCAGCTTTCAGCTGGACACGATCGACCGCTTCCGGCCGCGGGTCGGGGTGATCCTCAACATCACGCCCGACCATCTCGACCGCCACGGCAGCTTCGAGCGCTACGTCGACGCCAAGGCCCGGATGTTCGCCAACCAGGGCCCGACCGACTGCGCGGTGCTGAACGCGGACGACCCGGTCACCGTCGGGCTCGCCGGCCGCACCCGCGGACGCGTGATCTGGTTCAGCCGCACCGCCACGCTGGCCCACGGGGTGTTCCTCTACGACGGCTGGATCGTGGCCAAGCTGAATGGCACCACCGAGCGCATCTGCCCGGTGGGCGAGATCACGCTGCGCGGGCCGCACAACGTGGAGAACGTGCTCGCCGCCACCGCGTGCGCGCTGTGGACCGGCATGGCGCCCGCCGCGATCCGCCGCGGCATCTCGGCGTTCCGCGGGGTGGCCCATCGCATCGAGCGGGTGCACGACGACCGCGGCGTCGTCTACTACAACGACTCCAAGGGCACCAACGTCGACTCCACCATCAAGGCGCTCCAGAGCTTCAGCGAGCCGGTGGTGCTGATCGCGGGCGGCAAGGGCAAGGGGCAGGACTTCGGCCCGCTCGCCGAGGCGGCCCGCGGCCGCGTGCGCCGCGCGGTGCTGATCGGGCAGGACGGGGACCGGATCCGGGCCGCCTTCGAGGCCGCCGGGATATCCGCGGAATCCGCGGACTCGTTGGAGGACGCGGTCCGGCGCGCGCGCGAGGCGGCGCGGGTGGGCGACGTGGTGCTGCTCTCCCCGGCGTGCGCGTCCTTCGACATGTTCCGCAACTTCGAGCACCGCGGCGACGTGTTCAAGTCGGTGGTGCGGGCGCTGGTGGGCTGATGCCCCGCAAGCTCACGCCGGACCTGCCGCTCTTCGGGGTGGTGGTGTCCCTCGTGTGCGTGGGCGTGGTGATGGTCTACTCGGCCAGCGCCATCGTGGCCGCCGATCGCTTCCACGACCCGTTCTTCTTCTTGAAGAAGCAGCTGTTCTGGGCGCTGCTCGGCCTCGCGGTGCTGTGGGGCGGCATGCTGCTCGACTACCGGCGCCTCGAGCCGCTGGTGACGCCGCTGCTGATCGTCTCCTTCGCGCTGCTGGTGCTGGTGCTGGTGCCGCCGTTCGGGCAGTCGATCAACGGCACGCGGCGCTGGTTCCACGTGGGGCCGATCTCCTTCCAGCCGGTGGAGCTGGCCAAGTTCTCCCTCGTGCTCTACCTCGCCGCCTTCCTCACTCGCCGGCAGGAGTCGATCGTCCGCTTCACCGAAGGGCTGCTGCCGGTGCTGCTGGTGGCGGGCGGGATGGCCGGGCTCACCCTGCTCCAGCCCGACCTGGGCAACAGCCTGGCCCTGATCATCCTCACCCTCGCCCTCGCCTACCTGGCCGGGGCGCGCGTGCAGCACATGGCGCTGATCGCGGGTGCGGCGGTGCCGGTGGTGATCGTGCTCATCGCGATGAAGCCGTACCGGTGGCGGCGGATGGTGGCCTTCATGAATCCCTGGGACGACCCGCAGGGCATCGGTTTCCAGATCATCCAGTCGTTCCTGGCGCTGGGATCGGGCGGCTGGCTCGGGGTGGGGCTCGGCGATTCCAAGCAGAAGCTCTTCTATCTGCCCGAGCCGTACACCGACTTCATCTTCTCGATCATCGGCGAGGAGCTGGGCCTGGTCGGCACCACCGCGATCCTCGGCCTCTTCGCGCTGCTCATCTGGCGCGGCCTGCGCGTGGGGCTGCGGGCGCCCGATCCCTTCGGCGCGTACCTGGCCCTCGGGCTCACCATCATGCTGGCCACCCAGACCCTGGTGAACATCGGAGTCGTGACGGGGGCGCTGCCCACCAAGGGGCTGCCGCTGCCGTTCATCTCCTTCGGCGGCTCCGCGCTGCTCATGACCATGTTCTCGGCCGGCGTGCTGCTCAACATCTCGCAGCACGCCACCGGTGACCGAGAGCTGTACTCGAGAAAGTCGGTGTGATGTTCAAGAAGTACCAGCACATCCACTTCGTGGGCATCGGCGGCGTCGGCATGAGCGGCATCGCCGAGGTCCTGCTCACCCTCGGCTACCGGGTCACCGGCTCGGACGCCCGGCGCTCGGAGACGGTGGAGCGGCTGGAGCGTCTGGGGGCCAAGGTGTTCACCGGCCACGGGGCGGCCCACGTGGAGGGCGCGCACGTGGTGGTGTACTCCTCCGCGGTCGCGCGCGACAACGTGGAGGTCGCGGCCGCGCGTCAGCGCGGCATCCCGGTCATCCCGCGCGCCGAGATGCTGGCCGAGCTCATGCGGCTCAAGTACGGCATCGCGATCGCGGGCACCCACGGCAAGACCACCACCACGTCGATGGTGGCCGCAGTGCTTGGCGCGGGCGGTTTCGATCCCACCGTGGTGGTGGGCGGCCGCGTGCACGGCCTGGGGGCCAACGCGCGGCTCGGCCAGGGCGAGTTCCTGGTGGCGGAGGCCGACGAGTCCGACGGCTCGTTCCTGACCCTGACCCCGACCATCGCGGTGGTCACCACCCTGGACGCCGAGCACCTCGATCACTACAGAGACCTCGACGCGATCGTGGCCGCCTTCCTCGCCTTCGTGAGCAAGGTGCCGTTCTACGGCGCGGCGGTGGTGTGCCTCGACGAGCCGAACATCCAGCGCATGATCCCGCGGATGCCGGACAAGCGCGTCATCACCTACGGGCTCGAGGCGAGCGCCGACCTCACCGGGCGCCGCCTCGCCTTTGCGGGCATGCGCTCCAGCTTCGAGGTGCTCCACCGGGGCGCGCTGCTCGGTCCGGTGTCGCTCCGCGTGCCCGGCCGCCACAACGTGCTGAACGCGCTCGCCGCCACCGCGGTCGGCCTCGACCTCGAGGTGCCGTTCGATCGGATCCAGCAGGCGCTCGAATCCTTCGAGGGCGTGCAGCGTCGGTTTCAGATCCGGGGCGAGGCCCGGGGCGTACTGGTGGTGGACGACTACGGTCATCATCCCGCCGAGATCCGCGCGACCCTGGCCGCCGCCAAGGCGGGGTTCGACCGGCGCGTGATCACGGTGTTCCAGCCGCATCGCTACTCGCGGACGCAGCTGCTGCGAAATGACTTCCTGACTGCGTTCTATCAGTCCGACGTCCTCATCGTCATGGACATCTATGCGGCGGGCGAGGCGCCGATCCCCGGCGTCCACTCCCGCGACCTGGCCGACGGCATCGCGGCCCACGGGCACCGGGAGGTGCTCTACCTGGGCTCCGATCGCGCGGCGATCGTCGACTACCTGTGCGAATCCACCAGAGCGGGTGATCTCGTGCTCACTCTCGGGGCCGGCGACGTGGGGCAGCTGGGCGGAGAACTGCTCGAGCGGCTCGACGACGGCTCCGGGACATCGTCCAAGAGGAGATAACACATGCTGGGAGAGATCCGAGGCGAGGTCCGATTCAAGGAGCCCCTCAGCTTCCACACCTCCTTGCGCATCGGAGGCCCCGCGGACATCTTCATCGTCCCGCAGGACGTGGAGGACATCCGACTGGCCCTGTCGTTCGCGGACCGGGAGCAGCTCTCGCTCGACGTGATCGGCGGCGGCAACAACCTGCTGGTCAGCGACCGCGGGGTCCGTGGGGTGGTCTTGAAGCTCGAGGGCTGTCTCGGCCGCGCCGAGTTCCACGGCGAGGAGGCGGTGGCCGGCGCGGGGGTGAGCCTGTCGGCCCTGATCCGCGAGGCGGCCGCGCTCAACCTGGGCGGCATCGAGTGCCTGGTGGGCGTGCCGGCCACGGTGGGGGGCGCGGTGGCCATGAACGCGGGCACCGCGGACGGCGGCATCGCGGACTTCATCTCCGCGGTCTACTTCCTGCACCCCGACGGCACCCTCGGCGAATTCAAGCCGGGCGCGGGCTCGTTCAGCTATCGCATGTTCGCGGCCCCGCCCGGCTCGGTGCTGATCGGGGCGCGCCTGCAGCTGCACCGGCGGCCCTTCGCGGAGATCCAGCGCGACATCAAGGTGCGACTCAAGCAGAAGAAGTCGACGCAGCCGCTGGCCCTGGCCTCGGCCGGCTGCGTGTGGAAGAACCCGCAGGGCGAGACCGCGTCGCGGCTCATCGAGAAGGTGGGGCTCAAGGGCAAGCGGCTCAACGGCGCCGAGATCTCGGCCAAGCACGCCAACTTCATCGTCAATCGCGGCGGGGCCGGCTCGGCCGACATCAAGGCGCTCATGCAGATGACGCACGATCGCGTCCGCAACCACTTCGGGATCAGCCTCGAGCCGGAGATCCGGACGATGGGGGAGATCTAGCCGGCGGTGAGCGGCGGCCGGCTCGTGCGTACGCATAGCTCCGTGCTCTCGCCCCGCTCGGGCCGGGGGGCCGGCTTCGAGGACCTCGCCGAGCGCGGCGCGGCCATGTCGCGCCAGCGCGTGTCGCGCACCCGGCTCGCGCGGCGGATCACCCGCCGCCTCCGCTGGGTCGTCGCGCACGCGATCTGGATCGGGGCGTGCCTGCTGCTCCTCGCCGCGGTCGGCGTCGGGGTGGGGTGGCTCTTGACCTCGCCGCGCTTCGCCATCACCGAGGTGACGGTGAGCGGGGCGAGCCGCCTCACACCGGAAGAGGTCGTCGCGGCCTCCGGCATCGGCCCCGGCACCAACCTGTTCCGGCTGGACCGCGCCGAGGTGATCGCGCGCCTGGAGGCGCTGCCCCTGGTGCGCCGCGCCGATCTGGTGCGGCGGTTCCCGAACCGGATCACGATCTCGATCGATGAGCGCCGGCCGTTCACGCTGGTTCACGCAGGCCGGCTGCACTGGATCGACGAGCACGGGGTGAGCCTGGGCGCCGAGCCCAGGGCGGTGGCGCCGGTGGTGCCGGTGATCACCGGGCTCAGCCCGGCCGACCTCGAAGGCCATCCGCCGTCGCCGCGGGTGGCCGCGGGCATCTCCCTGCTGCGCGTGCTCCTGCGCTCGGAGACCGCGCTGATCCAGCAGATCTCCGAGATCGACGTGAGTCGGCCCGACGGCCCCGTGCTCTACACGGTGGAGGGCGTCGAGGTGCGCATCGGAGCCGAGGACTGGGAGGCGCGCCTGGGCCGGCTCCAGGGGGTGCTCGCCCAGATCCGCGCGGGCGGCGAGGCGGTCAGCGCCATCGACCTGCGCTTCCGCGACCAGGTGGTGCTCAAGACCATGAGCCGGTGAGGAGGGCAATGGCCAGATCCCGAACGCGGCAGGTCATCGCCGGGCTGGACGTGGGCACCACCAAGATCTGCTGTGTCATCGCCGACTGGTCGCCGGTGGGCAACCTCGACATCATCGGCGTGGGCGTGAGCCCCTCCCGCGGGCTCCGCAAGGGCGTGGTGGTGAACATCGACTCCACCGTGGAGTCCATCAAGCACGCGGTGGCCGAGGCCGAGGAGATGGCCGGCGTGGAGATCCCCTCGGTGATCGCGGGCGTGGCGGGCGGTCATATCCGCGGCATCAACAGCCGGGGCGTGGTGGCGGTCTCCGGCAAGCATCGCGAGGTGAGCCAGACCGACATCGACCGGGCGCTGGACGCGGCCCGGGCGGTGAACCTGCCCCAGGACCGCGAGATCATCCACGTGCTGCCCCAGACCTTCCTGGTCGACGATCAGGACGGGGTGAAGGAGCCGCTCGGCATGTCGGGCGTCCGCCTGGAGGTGGAGGTGCATCTGGTGACGGGCGCGACGACGTCGGTGCGCAACGTGGTCCGCAGCGTCAACCGCGCCGGCCTGCAGGTGCAGGACCTGGTGCTGGAGCCGCTCGCCTCCGCGGAGGCGGTCATCTCCGACGAGGAGAAGGAGCTCGGGATCCTGCTGATCGACCTGGGCGGCGGCACCACCGACGTGGGGCTCTTCCGCGACGGGGCGGTGTGGCACACCGGCAGCCTGCCCCTCGGCGGCGACCACATCAGCAACGACATCGCGGTGGGCCTGCGCACCCCCACCGCCGACGCCGAGGACCTGAAGAAGCGCCACGGCTGCGCCCTCACCGCGCTGGTGCGCGAGGACGAGGTGGTGGAGGTGCCGAGCGTGGGCGGGCGCAAGGCGCGCCAGCTCTCGCGCCAGATCCTGTCCGAGATCATCCAGCCCCGCGTGGAGGAGATCTTCACGCTGGTGGCGCGCGACCTGGTGCGGGGCGGGCTCAACGACGTCGCCGCGGGCGGGGTGGTGGTGACGGGCGGCAGCTCGATCATGCACGGCGTGCCCGAGCTGGCCGAACAGGTGTTCGACATGCCGGTGCGCCGCGGGGTGCCGACGGGGCTCTCCGGACTCGCCGACGTGGTGCAGAGTCCCATCCACGCGACCGCGGTGGGGCTGGCCCTGTACGGGGCGCGCGGGCACGGCTCGGGCGGGCCCGCCGAGGTGGACGAAGCGACGCTGGTCGGTCGCACCGGCCGTCGCCTGAGGGACTGGTTTGCCGAGCTCTTCTAGCAAAGGCGGGGGAGGCAGGCCTCCGCGCGCCGCCGGACAGGCGCAGTTGTTTTCCCAGATCGTGCCGCCCGTCCGGGAGCGGCAGCCACGGGGTCGATCTCCGCGGGGCGAACCCCCACGGGATCAATCCAAGGAGGCGTCGATGGAGCATACTCAGGGGCGGCGTCGGGTGTTCGAGCTGGACCAGGAGCGCGAGGCGGCAAAGATCAAGGTCGTCGGCCTCGGCGGCGGCGGCTCCAACGCCGTCAACCGCATGATGGCGGCCTCGTTCACCGGCGTCGATTTCATCGTGGGCAACACCGATCTGCAGGCCCTCCGCTCCTCTCCCGCGCCGGTGAAGCTGCAGCTCGGCGCCCGGCTCACCGGCGGCCTCGGCGCCGGCTCCGATCCGGAGGTTGGCAAGAACGCCGCGCTCGAGGATCGCGAGGAGATCCGCACCGTGCTCGAGGGCGCCGACATGGTGTTCGTCACCGCCGGTCTGGGCGGCGGCACCGGCACCGGCTCGGCGCCGGTGGTGGCCTCGGTGGCCAAGGAGCTGGGCATCCTCACGGTGGCGGTGGTGACCAAGCCGTTCACCTTCGAGGGCCGCAAGCGCGCGCTGCAGGCGGAGGCGGGCATGGCCGAGCTGCGCGCGGTCGTCGACACCCTGATCGCGATTCCCAACCAGCGTTTGCTCGCGGTGGTCGACCGCGGCACCCCGCTGCTCGAGGCCTTCAAGGTCGCGGACACCGTGCTGCTGCAGGCGGTGCAGGGCATCTCCGACTTGATCCTGGTCCCGGGCCTGATCAACCTCGACTTCGCCGACGTGCGCACGATCATGTCCGGCATGGGCATGGCCCTCATGGGCACCGGCACCGGCAAGGGCGAGCACCGCGCGCTCGACGCCGCGCAGAAGGCGGTGGCCAGCCCGCTGCTGGACGAGACCTCGATCGAGGGCGCGCGCGGCATCCTGATCAACTTCACCGGCGGCACCGACCTGTCCATCCACGAGGTCGAAGAGGCCGCGCGCATCGTGCAGGAGGCCGCGCACGAGGAGGCCAACATCATCTTCGGCGCGGTGCTCGACGAGAGCCTGCACGACGAGGTCCGCATCACGGTCATCGCCACCGGCTTCACCGATCGCAAGGAGGCGTCGGTGCCCGGCCCGAAGGTGGTGCCGATCCCGTCCGGCCCGCGCAGCCCGGCGCCCGCCAAGGATTGGCGGCGGCGCATCGCCGACTTGCGCGCCGAAGGTGAGGAGGCGGCCGAGGAAGACCTCGACGTCCCCGCCTTCCTCCGCCGCCAGGCCGACTAGCCCGTCTCCTCCACTGCCGCCCTCTCCCCCGGGGGGAGAGGGCAGGGTGAGGGGGGCGTCTCACACGGGGTCCGTCGAGAGTCGCGATCCCCCACTCGTGAGAGAATGGCCGGGTGACTGCACGCGCCCTGCGCCCGGAAGAGACGCCGCCGCTCTTCGTGACCTCGCCGCTGCTGACGGCGCACGGCCTGTCGCATCTGTTCACGACGCGGCATTTCCCCGGCGTCTCCCGCCCCACCGAGCCGCGGCCGCCCTTCACGCCCGACGCGCAGCCGCTGCTCGCGGCCCGCGGCCTCGGCGGGGATCCCGCGTTCGTGCGACAGGTGCACGGCGCCGACGTGCTCAGAGTGGAGCGAGGCGGGCTCGCGGGCCGTGCCGACGCGCTGCTCACGTCACGGCCCGGGCTGCCGCTCTGCATCTCCACCGCCGACTGCCTGCCCATCGTGCTCTACGATCCTCGCGCGGGTCGCCTGGCCTCCGTCCACGCGGGCTGGCGAGGCACCGTGCGGTCGGTGGCCGCGGCTGCGGTCCGCCGCCTGATCGAGACGGGCAGCGCGGCGGCCGATGTGGTCGCGGCCATCGGACCCTCCATCGGCCCCTGCTGCTACGAGGTGGACGCTCCGGTCCTGGAGCGCCTGCAGGCGGCCTTCCCGGCCTCCTGGGAGGGCTGGGTCACGCCGAAGGGCCCCGGCAAGTGGATGCTCGATCTCTGGCAGGCCAACGTGGACCAGCTGGCCGGCGCCGGGATCCGGCGTGAACGGATCGATCTGATGGGGTTTTGCACCGGCTGCCGCCCGGATCTGCTTTTCTCCTATCGCCGGGAGCGGGGTGCCGGCCGGCTGGTTGCGGTCGCCGCGCTGCCGGAGTCCCCGACCCCCAGGACGGGCCACCCGGCCTGACGGTCCCGAGCCGCCGTGCTAGAATCGCCCCCACTCATGCTGGACATACGCGCCAACCTCGGGCGGGTCCAGGAGGCGGTGGTACGAGCGTGTGCGCGGGCCGGTCGCTCCCCCGACCATGTCCTGCTCATCGCGGTCTCCAAGACCATGGAAGCCGATCGCATCCGCCTGGCCATCGAGGCCGGCGTCGCGGCGCTGGGGGAGAACCGGGTGCAGGAGGCCAAGGAGAAGATCGCCGCGCTGGGCCACCCGGTGCCGTGGCATTTGATCGGGTCGCTTCAGACCAACAAGGCCCGTGACGCCGCGCGCCTGTTCGACTGGATCCACTCGGTGGACCGGATCGACCTCGCTCGGGAGCTGTCGCGCCGCGCCGGCGATCGCGTGCTGAACGTGCTGCTGCAGGTCAACGTCGGGGACGAGCCGCAGAAGGGCGGCGTCGCGCCCGCGGAGGTCAAGCGTCTCGCCGAGTCGGTGATGGGGCTGTCCGGCCTGCGGGTCCGCGGGCTGATGGCGATTCCGCCCGCTGCCGAGGATCCGGAGCACACGCGGCCGTACTTCCGGCAGCTGCGCGAGCTGCGTGATCAGCTGGGCTTCGAGCACTGCTCGATGGGGATGAGCGCGGACTACGAGGTTGCCATCGAGGAAGGCGCCACCATGGTGCGGGTCGGCACCGCGATCTTCGGCCCCCGGCCCTCTCCCCTCGGCGAGAGGGCCGGGTGAGGGGCGAGGGCGCGTCATGAGCATCAAGGACAAGAAGGTGGGCTTCCTCGGCTCGGGCAACATGGGCGAGGCCATCATCAAGGGCCTGCTCCAGACCGGCCTGGTGCCCGCCGCCTCGATCGCGGCGACCGACGTCCGGACCGATCGGCTCCAGCAGATGGCCAAGCAGTACGGGATCCGCGCGGCCGGCGGAAACCGCGAGATGGTCGACGACTCGGACGTGGTGATCCTGGCGGTCAAGCCGCAGATCATGGGCGCGGTCCTCCGGGAGATCGCCGGCTCGGTGAGCCGGGCCAAGCTGCTGATCTCGGTGGCGGCGGGCGTGCCGGTGTCGGCTTTGCGGGGAGCCCTCGGCAAGCCGGCGCGGCTGGTGCGGGTGATGCCCAACACGCCGGCGCTGGTGCTCGAGGGCGTGACCGCGATCGCGCGGGCGGAGGAGCTCGAGGCCGGTGATCTGGAGATGGCCCAGGAGCTCTTCGGCGCGGTGGGCCGCGTGGTGGTGCTGGACGAGGACGCCCTCGACGCGGTCACCGGGCTCTCAGGCTCGGGCCCCGCCTACGTGGCCATCGTCATCGAGTCGCTGGCCGACGGCGGTGTGCGGATGGGCCTCGACCGCGCGACCGCCATGACCCTGGCCACCCAGACCGTCCTCGGCTCGGCCCGGCTCATCACCGAGACGGGCCTGCACCCGGCCCAGCTCAAGGACATGGTGTCCTCCCCCGGCGGCACCACGATCGCCGGCATCACCGCGCTCGAAGAGGGCGGCGTGCGGCGAACGTTCATCAGCGCGGTCGAGCGGGCCACGTTGCGCTCGCGCGAGCTGGGAGGCAAGCGCTAGTGGACAGCTTCATCGATTTCGTGGGCTGGCTGCTCGGCTTGTACTCGTGGGTGATCATTGCGGCGGCCCTGATCACGTGGGTGAGCCCGGATCCGCGCAATCCCATCGTCCAGTTCCTGCGGCAGGTCACCGAGCCGGTGCTGGCACCGGTCCGGCGGCTTCTGCCGCCGTGGAAGACCGGCGGGCTCGACTTCTCCCCGCTGATCGTCATCATCGCCATCCAGTTCGTGGAGCGGGTGGTTCTGTCGAGCCTGCGTCAGGTGCACTGAGGAGGCTGCCGTGCGCATCACGCCCATGGATATCCGTCAGCAGCAGTTCACGGTCCGGATGTTCCGCGGCTTCGACGTCCAGGAGGTGGATACCTTCCTCGAGGACCTGGCCGCCGACTACGAGGCGCTCCTCAAGGAGAACACCCTCTTGAAGGAGCACCTGCAGGCCGCCGAGGAGCGCACTCGCGGGCTCGAGCAGCGCGAGCGCATGCTCCAGGAGACGCTGGTCACCACCCAGCGGATGGTCGAGGAGATGAAGGACAACGCCCGGCGCGAGGCCCAGCTCCTCATCAAGGAGGCCGAGATGCAGGGCGAGAAGACCATCGAGTCCGCCCGCACCTCCGAGGCCGCCATCCAGGCCCAGATCAGCCAGCTCAAGCGCACGCGGCGGCAGCTCGCCGAGTCGCTGCGGGCGACCGTGGACATGTACCAGCGGCTGCTGGACCAGGACCTCGAGCGGGATGCCAGCCAGGACGCCGGCTAGGCCCACGGCCAGGCTGCTCCACGTCCGGGTGCAGCCGCGCGCCCGGCAGGACGAGGTGGTCGGCTGGGAGGACGGGACGCTGCGGGTGCGGGTGACCGCCGCGCCCCGGGACGGCGAGGCGAACCGGGCGGTGACCCGCGTGCTCGCCGACACCTTCGGCGTCCCGGCCTCACGGATCGTGCTGGTCCGGGGCGCGGCATCCCGCGACAAGTTCTTCCGGATCGAGTCCGAGGCGACCACGCGCGCATGATCAACCCGGTGCGCTGGGCGGACGACCGGCTGGTGCTGCTCGACCAGACGCGCCTGCCCGCCGAGGAGGTGGAGCGCGCCTGCTCGTCCTGGACGGAGGTGGCCGACGCCATTCGCCGTCTGGTCGTGCGGGGCGCGCCTGCCATCGGCGTGGCCGCCGCCTTCGGCGTCGTGCTGGCCGCGCGCGAGAGCGTCAGCCGCGAGCCTTCCGCGCTGCGCTCCGATCTGGAGGACGCGATCAAGGGGCTCGCATCGACCCGCCCCACCGCGGTCAACCTCTTCTGGGCCCTCGATCGGATGCGCCGCGTGATCGACGCGAGGCGCGATCTGCCGGGCGGAGCGCTGATCGAGCGCCTCCTCGCGGAAGCCCAGGCCATCCGCGCCGAGGACCTGGCCGCCAATCGCGCGATGGGCGCCCATGGCCTGGCCCTGGTGCCCGAGGGCGCGCGCGTGCTCACCCACTGCAACGCGGGTGCGCTGGCCACCGCCGGCTACGGCACCGCGGTCGGCGTCATCCGGTCCGCGCACGAGCACGGCCGCCTCGCGCTCGTCTGGGTGGACGAGACGCGACCGGTGATGCAGGGCTCGCGGCTCACCGCGTGGGAGCTGGCCCGGGAGGGTATCCCGCACCGGCTGATCTCCGACGTGGCGGCCGGCTTCGTGATGCAGCGGGGTGAGGTGGACCTGGTGATCACCGGTGCCGATCGCATCGCGGCCAACGGGGACACCGCGAACAAGATCGGAACCTACTCGGTCGCGGTGCTGGCCCGTCACCACCGGATCCCGTTCTACGTGGCGGCGCCGTGGTCCACCATCGACCCGTCGATCCGGGACGGCGCCTCGATCGTCATCGAGGAGCGCGACGCCGCCGAGGTGCGCGGAGTGCCCGGCCGACAGACCGCGCCGGCCGACTCGCCGGTGTTCAATCCGGCCTTCGACGTGACGCCGGCCGAGCTGATCAGCGCGATCATCACCGAGCGCGGCGTGGTGCGCCCGCCCTACCATTTCACCTAGCTCGCGGGCGGGACGTCATGTCCCGTAACCGCGAGACCGCCGGCGCCCGGCAGTATCACGACCGCACCGCCCACTCGCCGCAGTCGGTACGCCGGAGCGGTCACGCCCTCGACTGGGCGATCAAGCCGCTGCCGTTCAAGATCTATCCCGGCATCGAGCCGCTGCGGCTGCCCACCGATCTGCCCGCGCTCACCATGGACACGTTCGCGGCGCTCCCGCCCGACCCGCCTCCGGCGCCCGCCGCGCCGCTCGATCTGCCGCGCCTGGCCGCGCTGCTCTTCTTCTGCGCGGGCGTGACGCGGGTCAAGGCCTATCCGGGCGGCGGCGAGATCCACTTCCGCGCCGCTCCGTCCACCGGCGCGCTCTACCAGACCGAGGCGTACGTGGTGGCGGGCGGCGTGGCAGGGCTTCCGCCCGGCGTGTATCACTTCAACCCGGGCGATTTCAGCCTTCGACGGCTGCGGGAGGGCGACTTTCGGGGCGCCGTCGCCCTCGCCGCCGCCGACGACGCCATCGCCGAGCAGCCGGCGTCGATCGTGCTCTCGGCCATCTACTGGCGCAACACGTGGAAGTACCAGGCGCGTGGCTACCGGCATCTGTTCTGGGACTCGGGCACCATGCTGGCCCAACTCCTGGCCGCCGCCCGTGCGCTGGATCTGCCGGCCCGGCTCGTGACCGGCTTCGTGGACGCCCCGCTCGACGCCCTGCTGGGCATCGATCCGCGGACGGAAGCCGCGCTGGTGGTGGTGCCGGTGGGCCCGGCCGGCCGCCCGGCCGGCGCACCCCCGCCCATGACCGCGATCGCGCCCGAGGTGATCCCGCTGTCGGCGCGCCAGGTGGACTATCCGCTGCTGCGTGAGGCGCTCGACGACTCGAGCCTCGACTCCGAGGCGGAGGTCTCGGACTGGCGCGAGCGCGGCCGTGCTGCGATCCCGCCGCGCCCCGTGGCCGGCGTCCACGCGGTCATCGCCCTGCCGGCTCCCCGCGCCGAAGCCGGGCGCTCGCTCGGCGAGACGATCGCCCGCCGAGGCTCGACGCGGGAGTTTTCCGGGGAGCCGATCGGTGCGCCCGCGCTCTCGAGCGCCCTCTACCACGCGACGCGCGGCTTCCCCGCCGACGTGCCGGCCGGCCTGGTCGATTGCTACCTGACGATCCACGCGGTCGACGGCATCGAGCCGGGCGCCTACGCCTACGACCCGGCCGCGCACCGGCTGGTGCGCCTGCGCGCCGGTGACGTGCGGGAGGACGCCGCGTTCCTCTGCCTGGAGCAGCCGCTGGGCGGTCGGTCCAGCGCGACCGTGTTCTTCCTGGCCGACCTGACGCGGACGCTCGAGCGCTGGGGCAATCGCGGCTATCGCGCGGCGAATCTCGAAGCGGGGCTCATCGGCGGCCGGCTCTATCTCGGCGCGTACGCCCAGCGCTTCGGGGCGAGCGGCCTCACGTTCTACGATGCCGAGGTCGTCGCCTTCTTCTCGCCCCACGCATCCGGCAAGGATGCGCTGTTCGTCACCGCGCTGGGTCGATCGCTCCCGCGCGGGTAGCGCGCTCGCTCAGCGCGCGGTCCCTCAGAAGTAGGCGAGGAGACGGCCGCAGCAGATCGCGCCCGTCCACAGCGCGAGCGAGAGGACGGCGGCCATCCGGGCCCACGCGGGGGGCGCGGCCGACACGTCCCATCGTCCGACCGACCGGAACGGCCACCGATGGAACGCGCCGGCGTTCAGCACGGCCGCGACGATGAGGACGAGCTTGAGCCGGAACGCGGGATTGCCTGCGAACTCGGTGGCGTGCGCGGTGAACATCATGAAGCCGGTCGGCACCACCAAAGCGAAGCCCAGGCGCGCCCACGTGAGCAGGTGCGCGGCCAGGGCGCTCACCGGCAGCCCGCGGCCGAGCCCGAGCAGTCGCAGATCGAAGAAGAAGCCGCCGCCGACCACCATCACGAAGCCCAGGATGTGGAGGATCTCGACGATCGGGTAGAGCCACTGCCACTGGCGCATCGCGATCGCCAGCGCGGACGTCTCGAGCCAGACGAGCCAGGCCGCACCCTCGGGCGGATGCACGGCCTAGCGAAGTTCCGTGGTCTTGCCGCCGACGGTGATGCGCTCCGCGCGCATCTCCTCGGGATCGGTGCGGTTCGGATAGCCCACGACGGTCGCGGTGACACCCGGCTGCAGCGCGGTGCGGGGCAGGCCGCGGTTCTCCATGCGAGTCGGCGGGGCCAGCACCACGACCCACACCTTGCCGCCGGCGTCGAGCTTCACGAAGCCGTGCGGATGCTCGTAGCCCGCCTCGCGGATGACCCCGGTGAGTGTCATCTCCTTGCTGCTGTCGTAGCCACTCCAGCCGTGATGCGCGAACGCGGGGGCGTTGAGTGCGGCCACCAGCACGGCCAGCCCCAGC
>Ga0081455_10002634_pt1 | contig 21265 bp, 14 predicted proteins | sample TabmetS3T2R1_FD_70207 | JGI IMG/M metagenome (GOLD analysis project Ga0081455, IMG submission 70207) | Tabebuia heterophylla rhizosphere microbial communities from the University of Puerto Rico - S3T2R1 | ecosystem: Host-associated > Plants > Roots > Rhizosphere ...
ATTTCACCGCCTTAAATTTAATAAACTTTTTTTGTTGTTTGCTCTTCTTTTAAGAATTCATATTTATATGACTTTACAAAATGGGAAAAATTTTTGAATTATAGAAACGATTTGAACATATTGATAAATTTATGTCTTATTTATTAGTAGATAACAATACTTTTTTTAATAATAATTTTATTTATCTACATATATTATTTCTTTTCAGTTTTTAATTTGAAGATTATAGACTTGTCTACTATCTATTTTCAAGGCGTTTTTTCCTAATTCAAAAACAAAACCTAGCGTTAATATAAAGAAAAAAACTAACATAATAATTAAACCATAAACACCATTAGTATAAGCGCTTACTATATAAGGATATACCAATAATATTTCTAAATCAAATAATAAAAATAAAAGTGCAAATATAAAAAAAGATATACTAAATTGAGTTCTATTTTGTCCTAAAAAAGAATGAAAACCACATTCAAAAGCACTATTTTTTTCTTGGTATGGATTATGAGGAGATAATAAGATATTTATACCTAAGAGTATTAAAGCTAAAATAGGTATAAATATAAAAAAAAATGTTAAACTTGTCATTGTGTATTTATAAATTTAAATTGCGGAAGTAATTTTGAAGTAAAATGTATAGAAATATATGTAAGTAAACTAATTACATATATTTTTTTTTCAACATTATATAATTAGCTAAAAGGAAATGATTAGTAATATTTTTTATTGGATAAAAAATACAATGTAAATTTATATTGAATAAAAAACAGTAACTAATTTTCAAACCATTGAACTCTTATATTACTATCTTCTATTTAAATTTGTAATAACATTTCTAATATTCTATACACTCGCATTAACCCATTACCTTGGATTATTTATACTTCATGCCAATTTTCCAATCTCAAGTGCTAATCCATATCCCCCAAGAAATCAGCATATTAATTCAAGTATCGCGCAAGATATTGAATAATATACTCATGAAAACATATTATGACTTCCAAATTTAAATCTCATGATTCTAATCTAGCTGTAGATAGATAAGGTAAAGCTTCTATAAATTGGTTTTTATGAAAAATTTTTTAATTATGTTGGAGCGATTCGAACACTCAATGATAAATACCAAAAATTTATGACTTGCCTATTAGTCGACAACATATTTTTTTTTTAATTTTTATTTCTTTTTAAATTTTTTTTTAGATAAAACTAATTATAAACTAGATTTAATTATTTTTTAATAAAATTAAAGGAGAGTTATATAAGTTATTCTTGTCCTCTATGTATAACAGCTAAATCTATCAAACTATTTTCTAATAATGTTATAAAAGGTATTATAATAAAAAAGTGTGAAAAGTATAGAGCAGTAGATATTTGGCCAAATTCTATATAAGGAGATTCAACATGTTTTGCTCCTAATTGCAATAATATTAAGAAATTAGCTATAAATATAAAGAATACAATTTTACTTAAAGGTCTAAATTGTATACCTCTTAATTTAGATAAATCTGAGAAAGGCAGAACTAATAAAGCCAATAAAGCAGAAAACATAGCTATAACACCTAATAATTTATTAGGTATAGATCTTAATATAGCATAGAATGGTAAAAGATATCATTCCGGAACTATAGCAGGTGGTGTTTGCATAGGATTAGCCATAACATAATTTTCACTATCACCTAAAACATTTGGCATGAAAAATACGAATGTTGATAATACTATTATAAATAGGAAGATTGTAATTAAATCTTTAAATATAAAGTAAGGAGAGAAAGGTAATCTATCATAATTACCAGAAACTCCTAAAGGATTACTTGAACCACTAGAATCATGTAAAGCAATTAAGTGCATTAAAGCTAATGCAGCTAAAACAAAAGGTAATACAAAGTGTAATGCAAAAAATCTATTTAATGTAGCATTATTAACGCTAAAACCTCCTCAAATGAACTCAACTATATCTTGACCTACTCAAGGTATAGCACTCATTAAATTAGTTATAACTGTTGCCAAATTTAAAATTTGTTTGTTATCGCTTATTTGTGCGCAATTATAAATTGTGTTTAAAACAAACAAACCCTGTACATAAAAATGTTTTTATTATGCCTTGTGTTCATTATAATATAATGAAAAAAATTCCGACTGTACATTAAGCATCATTTCAGACACCCACCAGTGAACCAGTCTGTAGCGATATTTTACTATACCGACGGTCTTGTTACTAAACAAATAATTTTAACCGTTTTCACTAGTATTGCTGCAAATAATATAATATAAGTTTTAAGTAAATATTGCCTCAAATTATTTTGCAACTATATATAATTAAATAAAATAATCATTCAATTTTAATGATAAATGATATAGTGAACTTAATATTTCCTGTGTATTCAGCTTCTTCGCAACCCAAATCCATTATATTCAAATTTTCATTCCATCCCATATTCTCCATATCAATCTGAATTTTGTTTTTTTCAGAAAAAAAAACGTTTTCTGAAAAATGACTTTTTAAAATTTTTTCCATACTCGCGAAAAGATCTTTTGTGTGAGAACGCCTTTTCAAAATAAGGTTTTTCCTGGTTGATTTTCGTTTCAACTTCTTTTGTATTTCAAGACGATCTCCTGCCTGTAAATTAGGCAAAATGTCTTTTTTGTAAGTCAGATGTTGTGGCCCCTGACGCCAACCATAACCATCCCATTGCACACTTGGTATAACTAAAGAAAAATTTAACCCTTTTTTCTTTCGGACAAATAATTCATACCTACCTTTTGCAGTCCTGTTTTCAGATATATCCTGAATAGTTGTGTTTTGTTCTTGTTCATGATCAAGGGTTGTGTCTTGTTCTTGTTCATGATCAAGAGTTGTATCTTGTTCCACTTCATGATGAATGGGATGGATAGTTGTATCTTGTTCTTGTTCATGATGATTATAACCTAACTCTTCGGTATCCGTACCATCTCTCTTAAGGATAACGGATGTGCCTAATGAGTAGTTGTTCCATGGAAGTTTATAGGCATTATCCATTTATAAGAAGGACTTTTTGAAAATCGTGGAAGAAAAAATAAGGTGGAAGAAAAAGAATTTTGAAAATTAAGGTGAAAGAAATTTTTGTGAAAGAAAAAGAATTTTGAAAATTGAGGGAGTCGAAGGACCTTTAAACTTAGAAAAACATAGAAAAAAAAAAGTCTTGGCGAAAGAAGATTCTAGAATCAAATTGCACAGCCTCTTTAATTTCTTGGCAAATGATTTTTATTGGTGGAAAAATCTCTCAACTCTTGGCAAATGATTTTTATTGGTAGAAAAATCACTCAATTCTTGGCAAAAAATTACTCAAGCCTTGGCAAATGATTATCAAGGCTTGGCAGAATATTTGATTGGCAGGAATAAGGTCTAGACCTTTTGGCCCATCCCCTCTATTTTATCCCGTGACCTTATGACATCACAAAAAATTTTTTTTTTGTGACCACAAAAAAGGTATATAAACTCTCCAGAGTTTTAGGATAAAAAAAAATATCTTCAACTCAAATATTTTCAACTCATACTTCATCTCAAACACTTTCAACTATATTCAACTCAAACACTTTCAACTCATATTCCTATCAACATGAAAAGTATGTATGTCCTCAAAAAATATTAAGAAATATAAGACTAATTTACTTTCAGCTACTGCCAACAAAAGTGGCGGCACCAAGCCAACTGCTCCTCCTCCACGCCCTCCAAAGCCAGATCCTCTTCCAGGGGTTAATTAGTGAGATATCAGATTGGATTTTACACACCTTGAGTTTGGAATATGCTTATTATGATGGATTACACTCTTTGATATTGAAATAGGATTATTATGATGGATTACACTCTTTGATATTGGAATATTATTATTTCTATACATAACACATTCATTAGTTAAAACAAATGAAGTATGGAACACATTTACCATAAACTTAAAAGAAAATTATTTAGATAATAAAAAGGATTCTTTTTATTTTATTATACATTTGAGGCATAACTTTACCTCATAAAGACATTTGACCATAAGGTAAAACATAACCCAAGAAAGCTGTAGCTATCATTAGTATGAATAATACTGTTCCTATAGTTCACACCAAGGTTCTTGGAGCTTTATAAGATCCATAGTATAATCCTCTACCTATATGTAGATATACTAAAAAAAAGAAAGCTGAAGCTGTATTAGAGTGTAAATAACGTATTAATCATCCATTATTTACATCTCTCATTATGTGTTCTACTGAATCAAATGCTTCTAAAACACTAGGTGTATAATGCATTCCTAATGTTACACCTGTAACTATTTGTATTATTAAACAAAATGCTAGTAATGATCCAAAATTTCATAAGTAGCTTATATTAGATGGTTGTGGTGAATCTATTGTATATGAATTTACCATTTTTAGTAGTGGATGACTTTTTAATATTCTCATTAATTAAATATTATTTATAATTTAGTTTAATATTTTCTATATTTGCAAAAAGCACCTATGGAATAATATGACTCTTTTATGAAAAGTATATATTTTGTGGACTTTATTTTTAAAATCATTTAAGCTTAAAAACGCCTTAAAATAGTCGTATTTGTAACAAAATAGTAATTTATATAAATATATTGTTTATTGCTTCTGCAATACCATCTAAAAATGTTAATATCATAATATAAAAAGAATCTAAATAGACTCTAAAACTTGATTGGCCTCCTGCTGCTGAACCTGAGCCAGTTCCAACTGAACTTGAGCCTGCTCCAAATGAACCAGAGCCACCAAAGCCAGAACCTTTAGGATCATTATCATCTGAGTCATCACGTTTTTTGATAATCTTACGATCTTGCGGGTTAAAATCATCATCCTCTCCTCGTTTACGTTTCGTACCTGTAACTTCCGAACTTGGACCAACAGGTACATTATTACCATCTCCATCGTCAGAACTATCGTCTGATGAGTCCAAATCTAATGAACTAGGGTCTCTTTCTTCTGGAGAAGAGTAATTATTTTCAGAAGGTGACGCACCTTGTACAGCAAGAGATTCATTATATGCGATAGGTGAAGGTAAATCTTTAGCATAGGGAGTATTTTCTGGGTTATAATCAGTAGTGTCATTTCTAACTGATTCAGTTGTACCAATAACAGGGTGGAAACTGTTTTTATAATTTTCCTTTTCCTCCTCGCTTTGAATATAGCTAGGCATAGTTGGAGTTTTTTCATATATAACTCTACCTGTATTTTCATCCTTTGCTTCATAAGATGCTCTTTTGTGAGCATCGCTATATTGAACTTCAATCCTTACGTTATGTTCCTCTTGCTTATTATGTGCATTTATCAAAAACTGAGCTTCTTTTAAATCATACTGATTACCTAAGTTGTCATCTCTAGTATACCTTTTTAATTTACTATCATGTCCAAGAATTGCATGTGGTATAGATCTACCCAAATAACCCTCTCTATAATGCTGTGTCATTATAGATAAACGTTCTTTTCCTGTTTCATCATCTGAGTCATATTCAGTTTCATTATTATTAGTACTATTTTCTGGGTTAGTATTATTATTATTATTATCCGAATTATTATTATCCGAATTGTTATTATTATTCGAATTATTATTATTATCCAAATTGTTATTATTATTCGAATTATTATTATTATCCAAATTGTTATTATTATTCGAATTATTATTATTATCCGAATTATTATTATTCGAATTGTTATTATTATTCGAATTATTATTGGAGCTGCTATTTAAAAGTCTTTCTATATTCATGTTTTTTTTAATTATTATCTAAGATTCCTTAAAATTCGCTGTAATAAATAGTAACATTACTATTTATTACATAAATGTTTAATCGTTAAAGGGATATTAGAAATTATATTATAAATCGGGGGAGGGAGATTTAATAACATTAATGTCTAATGCTTTAGCAATTAATTACATTAAAGCTAATGCAGCTACAAATTTGTCCAGATATATTTTTTAAACAAATTTAATTAATTAAATTTGTTTAAAAAATATAGGTGATAGGACTTGAACCTATACAGCTTTTACACTATTCCGTCCTAAGCGGAACCTGTTTACCAATTTCAGCACACCTATTATGCTCGAGATAAGAGTTGAACTTATAGCCTAAACATCTTCAGTGTTCCGCTCAACCAATTGAGCTTCTCGGGCGAAAAAAAAATATTAAATTGTATTAAACAAATTAAGAAAAAATAATAAAGAAGATTTAATTAAATCTTCTTTATTATGTATTATAAAAATAATTATTTTTATACTATGGAGATATTAGGAGTCGGACCTAATATGACGAATTGCAAACTCGCTGTTTTACCAATTAAACTATACCCCCTAAAAATTAACCTTTATAAAAATGGTTTATTATCACTTATTCACACTTTTTTTGGTATAACAAAAATATTGAAGAACCTAATATGAATAGAAAAAACTTTTTTTCGAAATAATTTAAGGCCAGAATGACTTGAACACTCATCTTAACTGTCATGAGCAGTTGGCTTTACCATTAAGCTATAGCCTTTGTTATAAAATAAAAACATATTAAGTCATGATAAGAACAAAGAAGGTATTGATCCTTCACTTAATGATCTGCAATCATAATGTAAAACCTTTTACAACTTGTTCCAGTGTATTTTAAACTATCTATTTTTAACCTTTATCCTTAAATATTATCCGAAAAACGGCTTGAACGTTTATGATGAATATCAACGAAACTTAAGCTCGTCCTGTCTACCAATTCCAGCACTCGGATAGTCTTAAAAACAGTATATACTACTGCTTTTACTAAAAGCTTACTAAATATATAATTAATATAAATGGTGTATGTTTAATTTCGCAAATTCATAGTAGAAAATAATAGTATCTTTTATTAATTAAAACTAATGTAATAAGTTATATTTTAAAAGTTTTGCTAAACTTACGCCTTTAAGGTGATTTGAACACCTAACCGATATATTAACAGTATATTGCTCTACCAATTGAGCTATAAAAGCTTAAAAAGGGTTAAGCTGCGCTTTGGGAGGATACCCTGAATTGAACAAGGATATACTATGCCACAAATAGTTGTTTTACCTTTAAACTATATCCACCTATATGTTTATAGGTAAAAAGGGGGGGTTAAAGGTTAAAAATAGAAGGGTTTAATTAAAAAAATCTGAATTTAAACTAAAAAATTTTTACCTATATAAATTTTTATGAGAAATAAATGACTTGAACACTTAACCATTCGTGTGTAAAACGACTGCTCTACCAATTAAGCTAATTTCCCTGTTTATTGCGCGGGTTGAGGGTTCGCACCCCAATCTTTTGGTCATGAGCCAAAAATGTTAACTATTACACTAACCCGCGTACAACCCAGGAGAGACTTGAACTCTCGTTTTAACAGTGAAAAGGTTATGTCTTAACCATCTTGACCACTGGGTCTTAGCCCGATGTAAGTATTGCACTTACTTCCACCGATTACAAAACGGTAGCATTACTTTTATGCTAATCAGGCCTCTTTAAATTAATATAATTTAATTTTATAGTTTTTTAATTAAATTAGTACTTTATGCCTAAAGACCTCCTGATCCGTACAACTAAAGCCTATGTTACAATATATTTAACAAAATGTATTGTATTTGTAATGTTCTATTACATTTAAAAGAGTATAATAAAGTAAGTTTCGCGCTTATAGGCTTTCAGCGCTTCTCTTTAATTGACGTGGCTTTCTTGCCGTGCCTATTAAATTTTAAACCTATTTAATTAAAATAGTATTTTAATAAACAACATGTAAACTATTGGTCAACATACCCAATTCCTCTCGTACAAAGGGGCTATCTTTATTTTACTCAAACTTCCTCTAGAAGATAGAAACCATACTGTCTCACGACGTATTAAACCCAACTCATGTAACTCTTTAATCGACGAACAGTCGAACCCTTCATGATTCCTGCGTTCATGTGGATGAGCTAAGCCGACATCGAGGTGCCAAACCGCGCACTCAATTTGTACTCTCTTGCGCTCATTAGCCTGTTCAATTTGTTTACAGAAAAAAAAAATTTTTTTTTGTTGGCTAGTTGCCATCCATATTTTACAATATGGTTCAGACTATGTTTTCATTTATATATATATATTTTTTTTAATATCCACTTACTCAACCTTTTAGGCCAAATGAACCTATATTAGTTTTGCTATTTAATTTTGTGTATTGTAAATTTGAATTTAAATTACCTTTTAATAAAATAGAAGATAAACATCCTAAACTTGAATCTATATTTCATAAATTACCTTTATATTTTATTTTAGATACAGATCTTGCAGCAGTATGTCTTTTAGTTAATCTACCTGATGCCTCTAATCTAAACCCAGTAATATGTCTATACTTAAGATTATTAAGAATATATTTATTCAAGTTTTTTTTTGTTTTTAAATTAAAATTATTTAAAGTATTACTTTTAAATACTTTTCTCTTTATTTTTATTTTATTTTGTAAATTTGTAATTAATCTTAATAATTTACCTCTTTTTCTTTTAATTTTTAATAAAAAGGATTCAGATAAAATATCACTATTTAAATAAAAATGTTTTAAATTTATGAAATTAAATTCAACATTTTTATTAAATAAAACTTGTAAATAATTTTTTAAATATTGTAAATATGTATAATTAAATTTTGATTTATTTATGTAAATCAATTGTTTAAAATATATATATTTTATTATTTTTCTTAAATATTTTCTTATTCGTCAAGTGTAAAATGTTTTAATATATCTTAACATACGTTTATTATATCTAGATACACCTTTAATTTTCTTCATATTATATAATTTATCTAAAACATTAATAATATAATGTTTATTTTTACTAGCTTTATGTAAAGCTAAAATAGATTTTATTTTTATATTTTTTAATTTTTTTATTAAGAATTTCATATTTCTAATTCGTACCTTATTAATTATTCTAATTTTGACAGACTTTGGCTTTAAAAAGCTTGTTTTATTAAAACTTAGTTTTTTTTTAAGTCTAAAATTATAATTATGAAATAATGAAGATTTATAAAAAAAAGATAAAGATTTATTTATTTTTATGCTTTTTCTTAAAAATTTTTTCAATGGTTTTTTTCTTAAAATTTTTTTTTTAAATCTTTTTTTTAATTTTAAAATATAATTGTTTTTTTGTCTATTAAAAGTATATAAGGTTATAATAACTTTATTATTAGTATGTTTAAATTCCCCTTTACTTAAATAAATTCTACTGGTTGTTAATCTTCTATGTTTATTTCTTATTATTTTTGTTCTTAGTCTTTTTTCTATTTTTCAATTATACAATGAAAAATAACCTTTTATTAATTTTAAGGCTAATTTACTAATAGATGGTATTAAAGGCAATGCATTTTTATTATAAACAAAAATACTATTATCTCATTCTCTTACGGAAGAAGGAAAATGTTTTATAGTATTTAATTTATCTAAAGAATTAACCTTTTTATTTGTTTTACCATATGTTTTTTTTAGTGCAGATAATAAACTCATTTCAGATTATCTTATTAATAGTTATTGTTCCAGTTTGGAATCTATTTCATTAATGTAAAAAAGTACATTAATTATTATTATAATTAAATATAAATGTTGGATTTTTAATAGTCGTTGAACGTTCTTATTAATAAATAAGTTTCGCTTCAAATTAACTATAATTATTATAGTTTTTTTTGAAATTTATCCAAATTATTACCAATATTAAAAAATATTGAAGGACTAACAAATAATCCCTAGCGTAACTTTTTCAAAAATACAAGACCTTTCCTTTCAGTATCTTGCGATCTTATGCCCCGCTTACGCGACTGATGGACTTGTAGGTCTAACAGTAAAGCAAGATTTAGCCATTAAACTTTTACAGTATTATTAAATATCATAGTATAGCACTACAATTTTGAATTTTTAAATTTAAAAATTCAATATACAACTATTTACCTTATAGTTAAAATCTTACTTATATAAAATTTTGTAAATTATTTAAAATAATAGTAACTGAATAAATTACGTATAATATATATAAAATTAAAAAAAACACAACGAAAATTTTCGTTGTGTTTTTGCATATAACATGCATATTTACGAATGGAATTTTGGATATACCCAGGTACTTTTTGTGGGATCTGTGCCCCGCATAAACTGTCTTCCAATCATTTGAATGAAATAAAGTAAATAAAGGTGTCTCATTGTTGTACTGTTTACAGAAAAAATTGTAAATGCGTTACTACCTTATACACTTGTAATTCTTATAACCATATCTCAATTGGTAACAGTAAAGCTGCATAGGGTCTTCTCGTCTATCTAGAGGTAAACAGTATCTGCACTGCTATTCCAATTTCACTGAGCCAATCATCGAGACAGCTGTTGTATCGTTACGTCATTCATGCAAGACCGCATTTAACGGCCAGGGTATTCCGCTACCTTAGGACCCTCATCGGTAAGGCCGCCGTTTGTCGGGGATTTCTTCAAGGCCTAATTTTTATTTAAGCAAATCTGTTACCCTTCCGACACTGGGCAGACTTCACACTCTATATTTAGATATCTATCTTTGCAGAGTGCTGTGTTTTAAATAAACAGTCGTACAACACAATTCTATGCCTCCTATTCACTTTGGAACATATTTTTGATTTTTTACCTATATTCCTAATGCGAATGGCTCACCTTATCCCGAAGTTACGTGAGTAATTTTGCCGAGTTCCTTAATGATTGATTACTCAAACGCCTTCGTATTTTCTACTTGCTTACTTGTGTTAGTATTTAGGTACGGTATTAGTAAATGAAAAGAATTTCACGCATTCAAATTCATTCTTAGGTCTGCTTATTTTCCTGAACTAATTTAATTTTAATTAGTCTTGTTTCGCAGTTGAAATATTTACCTACTTGATATTAATTCATCGTACTTACATAAGAATTTATTATTTCTCATAAAGAGGTTGTATCTCAAAACAATTCTCTTTGCTGTAAAAAAAATAAAAAGAATTTCACGCATTCAAATTCATTTTCAATACAGTAGATATTAAAAATTATTATGTAGCATACTTAGAAGCCGTAAATTTAAATAAATACCATAAGCTTAAGGCGGATGTCTTACATCTTATCGCTACTCATGTCAGCATTATCTCTTGGATTATACGCGGGATGACCCTCTTTTTTATTCTTATAAAGAATAAAGCTAGATATATCTCCAATGTTCCGCTACCCCATATATTCTTTGTTTAATTTAAACAATATATGGACAAGGTCTCGGTATATTATTTAGATCCGTTATATTTTCGGTGTGTACTCCTAAAAAAATCAACGCTCTGTTACGAGATCATTAAAAAGTGGCTGCATCTAAGCCCATTAAATGATTGTATTCAAAGACACATCCTTAATTTCACTCAACAATAATTTTGGAACCTTATTAACTCTTGTTCTGGGCTGTTTCCCTTTAGACATACAACCTTTCGTACTATGTCCGATTATTTAATATTCATCTTAACCCTTCCGAGTGCAAATACTCTCCGATAAAATCTTTACGATCCCCCGATATATACAAAATTATTCTTTTTATTTTTGGATTAGAAAAATAAAGCAAAAGAATAATTTTGACCGAGATCACAGTTCTGTACCTGCTAAGATGTTACTTAAATTACCTACTAATATAGGTTTCGCGGAAAACCAGCTTAACTAGTCAGTTTTGTCTTTCACTTACTTACCACCATTCTTCGGATGTCTATACAACGACAACCCGTTCGGACTTTTATTATCCTGATAATGGTAAGATCACTAGTCTCCGGGTCTAATTTTAGATACTATATCATTTTTTCATAATCGATTTCTCTAAGAATTCTTACTCTGATATTACAGTTTATTTAAAACATAGTAACAGATTTGCTTCTTGCATCTAAAATTAACTTGCTGACCCATTATGCAAAAGGTACGCTCTTGTTTTATATTTATTTTTTTCTCGAGCTGCTTATAAAACTACTATTAAACATTTCTCCTCACGGAACTTTTCACTATTGCGTATAAACCATATTTAGCCTTAGAGGAAGGTTCCCCTTTATTCAAACAGAAAATCCATTTTACTTGGCTTGGCTACTCTACTTTACTTCTCATTATATGTAGAATCTCGTTTGATTTTTTTTCCTAAGATTAATTAGATTTTTCTGTTCATCTTGTTTATTTACTAGATTTCTCTTAGCATTATTTATCTTCTTTTGGTTTATAGCAAATTATTCATAATAATTTCTTTTTACACTTTTTTTGATAATTTGATAAAAATATCAAATTAAAATATTTCTTATACTAGACTTATTGTATCTTTTTTTTTATTTAACTGATTTAGAAAAATTTTTTGCTTTTACTGTTTATTTGTCATATAAAATATTTAAAGGTTTAGTTAAGTAGTATTTTAAATATAAAGAAAAACATTTTTTTTATTGTACATAGGAATATTTATTTTTAAGGTAAACTTAAAAGGGGGTAATTATTATACCTAATAATTGTTTATTAAGAACCTCAATAATAAACAGAAATGTATAAAAATAATCATACAACATCTACAAAATGTCAATATAATATACCAGATTCAAAACCTAAGTGATGATTTTCAGTTAAATGATATGCTAAAAGACGTCATAAACCTACAGCTAAAAAAGCTGTACCTATAATAACATGTAAACCATGAAATCCTGTTCCAAAGTAAAAACAAGATGAATAAGTACCATCTGATATAGTAAAAGATGAAACAGTGTATTCTATACCTTGAAAAGCTGTAAATATTACAGCTAAAATAATAGTATAAACTAAACCATATAATGCTCCACTTCTATTTCCTTGAATTAAAGAATGATGTGAATAAGTTACAGTTACACCTGAAGATAATAAAATTATTGTGTTTAATAATGGTAATTCAAAAGGATTTATAGAATCTATACCCATAGGAGGTCATTTAGCACCTAGTTCTATAGTTGGAGATAAAGCACTATGGAAGAAAGCTCAAAATATTGCTAAGAAAAATAAGGCTTCAGAGACAATAAAAAGACCAACACCCATATTTAATCCTCTTTGTACAGCTAAAGTATGATTACCTAAATAAGTACCCTCAGATATAACATCTCTAAATCATAAAGACATAGATAAAATTAAACTTAATAATGCAACCATTAAAATGTTTAATCCTATACTAAAACTTTGGAAAGATAATATAGCACTTAATGTAACAGCCAGTAAAGACGTACTTGTATTTAAAGGTCAGGGGCTAGGTGATACTAAATGGTAAGGATGAGCCTGAAAGTTACTCCTAATAGAGTTAGTCATATTAAATAATAAATTTAATTTTTATTTGTTTGTTTTTTATTTTTTCAAAATTTTTGAAATAAAAATAGCTTAAATTAAGTAAAAATTAGTAGGTAGTAATCCTAAGTTATATACTAAGCAAGGTATAAAAATAATTAATGCAATAATTATAGGTAATAAAACAGTTCAGCAATAAGACATTAGTTGATCAAATCTTATTCTAGGGAAAGAAGCTCTAACTCAAATAAATGCAAATATAAGCAGAGAAGTTTTTAAACCCAAAGATAAACTATATAATAAATCTTCATTTATTATAGTAAATAAAAAATTTCTATCTTTTATCTCTAAATCAAAATAGTACAGTATATTAAAAAAAGAATCATAAGAAAAGAAAGGTAAATACCCTCCTAAAAATAAAATACTAGTAAATATACAAATTAAAACTATGCTTGCATATTCAGCTAAAAAAAAGAATACAAAAATAGCAGCAGAATGTTCAGTCATAAAACCAGAAACTAATTCAGATTCTGCTTCTGCTAAATCAAAAGGTGCTCTATTAGTTTCTGCAACACTTCCTATAAAAAATATCATAAAAACAGGTAGTAAAGGAAAAATTGTATATACTATTCTTTGTGATTCTACTACTGCTGTTAAACTTAAATTACCTGTTATTAAAATAACTAATAATAAAGCTGAACTTAATATTAATTCATAACTTATTAATTGTGCTGTACTTCTTAATGATCCTAAAAAAGCATATTTAGAATTAGCTGATCAACCAGCTAATAATATACCATATGTAGATAAAGATGAAACAGCTAATAAATATAATATACCTAAATTCAAATCACCTACTACTAAACCACGTGCATATGGTATTACTGCATATCCTAATAATCCAAATATTAATGTTAATATTGGACCTAAAAAGAATAATATTAAGTTTGCTTGGGTTGGACTTACATATTCTTTTAATAATAACTTTAATGCATCTGCAAAGGCTTGCAGGAGACCATAATAACCTACTATATTTGGACCCAATCTTCTTTGCATGCTTGCCATTGTTTTTCTTTCCGCTATAGTTGTGAAAGGTACTACTAATAATGCTGGAACTATAACCAATAAAACTTCTAATACAGAATATAAGGATTGCAAATTAAGAAAATATTAATTTATTTTTATAAAGGATATATGATGTTATCATCATTTTTCTATATAATTATAAAACTTTATTCAAGTAAAAAATACTTGAATTCATAAATTTTGAACCTTTTAATTAAAAAAGGATTATTAAGAGTCTATTTATTTTTTATTTATTTTTTATTTATTATTTTTTATTTTTTATTTATTTTTTACAATTTATTTACTGATTTATAGGTATATTAATATCAACTAGTATGGATCTAAGATCATTACTAACACTTCGTCTCAAAAACAAACTTTCATTAAATTCATGTGAGATAGTTTTACCAACTTCTAATGGACCTGGATTATAAAAACCTTTTGTTCCAATTCTTAAACCTTTTTGATAAGGGCTCATACTTAGAATATGTTTAACCTCTGCACAATCAGATATAGTAATATTATGTCCACGGTTCTCTAATTTATCTCTAAGATCTTCTATTTTAGGTTGTAATGCTCTAAGTATATCACCAAATTCTTGAAGATCTCTAAATCCTTCTTGATTAGATATTTGATTACGGAAATTCTCCCTGGCTAGATTTACTGCATCATTTTTTGTTGCTAAAACCCCATCTCGTTTTCCGGCTTCCACTACAGATCTAAATGTTCTATTGTCTCTTTCATAAATAGGAAGAATAGGATTGGCAACTTGAAGATTATTATCAGCATTAATTGGTGCTTGAGCATTATTACTTTGATTATTATTAACCTGAGGATTATTATTAGCATTAATTGGAGCCTGAATATTATTATCTAGATTATTATTAGCCTGAATATTATTATTAGCATTAACCGTAGCTTGAGCATTATTACTTTGATTGTTATTGACCTGAGGATTTATAGGTGGCTCAGTATTATAACTTCCAGTAATAACTGGAGGCTGAGTATTATAACTTACTATAGGTCTATTAATATTACCGCTTGTAATAGGAGGAGGTAGAGTATTATAACTACCTATAGGTTTATAAATATAACCTCTAGAAGGAGGTATAGTATCATAACTACCTATAGGTCTATTAATAGTATTAGTATTAATAGGAGGAGGTAGAGTATTATAACGCCCTGTGTTAACAGAAGGTTGAGAATTTGAACTCTCAGTATTAATAGGAAACTGAGGATTATTACCCACAGTATTAATAATCTCCCTTTCACCAGGACCATTACTATTACTAGATGAACCCGCAGTGGTATAATATGAAACTAAAGTATTTTGAGGTGTACCAAACGGAGAGGTACTAGAATTAGTAGCTTTGGATAATTCAAGTGTACCACCTAGAGTGGCATGATTTGAAAAGTTTAAAAAATCTTTTATTTTTATATTTTTAAACAACAATTTAATATTATTAAGTTTTAATATAAAGTTTACAGTTTTAAAAACATGTATATTTTCAGTATTAATTAAAAAAATTAATTCAGTAAAAGGTATTAATATATATATATTAATATCATTTTTAAAAAATATAAGTAAACTTATAAAAAAAGGCATAATACAACTAAGAATTACTTGTTTTTCTGAGATATATCTGTATATTATTATAATATTTATAATAACAATAAATAGACCCTTAAGTACATTCATAGCATATATAGAAAAAATATTCTTTAAATCTGAATTTTTTATAATAAAAAGTCAAAATAAACTAAAAATAAATATAATAATTAATTTTTTTCAATTTATTTTAGAAAATAAATTGTTTTTACTTTTAATTCACTTAAAGATATAACGAAAGTAAGAGTTAGTGGGAATAGTTGAAAATTTATTCTTTATAGACACTGATATTTTTTTTTACTTTTCATTTTTTATTTAACATATAGTTTATAATATCTTTTACTAAGTATTCCATGTATAATAATAAGAAATAATAAAGAATCATTAATATTATTAGTTAAAAATAAAATAGAAATATAAAAAATCAAACCTACTAATATGTATAAAGCATATGATGTAACAACACCGTTACTTAACTTATTAATAGAAATACTAATCTCAGTAATACTTTTTTGTAAACCAAAAGGTCCAAATTTTTCAACAGATCCTTTATCTAATATTTTAGTAGTTTGAGCACCTAAGTCTAATATAACACCAGAAATATATTTATTATAATACATTTCAACTAAGAAACGTTGGTTAAAAAAACTAAATATATTGTACCCTAATTTAGATAATTTAAATTTCATAAGTAATTTAGGATAAAATTCAGTAAATAATATAGATAATATACTTAATGAAATAGTAAAGAATAAAGGTAATAATTTATAAAAAGTAGGAACATAAAATTCTGTATCTAACATAATTTCATGTTTAGGATGTATAAACAAACTATTGTCAGAAAAGAAATCAGAACCTAAACCAATAAAAATATCCTTAGTAATATATCCAAAAAATATTGAAAATATAGCCAATATAATTAAAGGTAAACTCATATAAATATCTCCTTCATGAGCAGCATGATCGGGTTTATAATTAACTAAAGGTCCATTAGGATTAGTTAAAAAAGTAAGATATAAAACTTTAACTGAATAAAGTGTAGTAAACATAGCCCCAATAACAGCTATATAGTAAACTATAATACTAGAGATATAATATTTACCAAAAGCAGATTCAATAATAAAATCTTTAGAATAGAATCCAGTCATAAAAGGGAAAGCAACTAAACTAAGAGATGCTATTAACATAACAGAATAAGTAAGAGGTAAATAAGATATTAATCCCCCGTATTTTCTAAAATCTTGGTTATCTGCAACAGCGTGAATAACTGCACCAGCACCTAAAAATAATAAACCTTTATAAAAGGCATGATTAACTAAATGAAATAAAGCTATATTATATGAAGATAAACCTATAGCTATAACCATCATACCTAATTGACTCATAGTTGAATAAGCTATGACTTTTTTTATATCTTGTTGAAATAAACCTACCAGAGAACTAAATACAGTTGTTATAGATCCTACTCATAAGCATAAAAGTAACACATAAGAACTATTTTCTATTAAAGGAGAAACTCTTATTAATAAATATACACCCGCAGTCACCATAGTAGCTGCATGTATTAAAGCTGAAACAGGTGTAGGACCCTCCATAGCCATAGGCAATCAAACATGTAAACCAACTTGAGAACTTTTAGCCATAGCACCTATTAATAAACAAATACCTATGATAATAACAACATCTTCACTATAATAAGGTGATATTGAGAATATTGTAGTGTAATCTAAATTACCAAAAGATCATACTATAGCAAACATACCTATTGTTAAAAAACAATCACCTACTCTATTTGTTAAAAAAGCAGATAAAGAACTTTGATTTGCTGCTATTCTTGTAAATCAAAAACTTACTAATAAGTAGGAACATACTCCAACTCCTTCTCAACCTACAAACATTAATAAAAAATTATCTGCTGTAACTAAGATAATCATCATAAATGTAAATAAACTTAGATAGCTGAAAAATCTTTGATTGTGAGGATCATGACTCATATATCCTATTGAATATATATGTACTAAAGAGGATACTATTAATACAGGAATTAACATAGATACTGTTAAAGAATCAAAATTAAACCCTCATTTTACATTTAAATATTCTGAATCTATTCATCTAAATAATTCTATTTTTGTACCTATTTGATTTAATCCTACTTCTACAAAAGCTATTATTGCTAATATTGTTGTTATTATTATACAAGTACATGTTATTATTCGTGCTCCGCTAACTCCGATTTTTCTACCAAAAAAACCGGATACTATTGATCCTAATAAAGGTAAAAGTATTATTGCTAGATACATTAGTTATATTCTATTGATATACTTCCTCTTAGTCTATAATATGCTACTAAGATACCTAGACCTATCGCTGATTCTGCACCCGCTATAGCTATTATATATATTGAAAAAGTTTGACCTATTATATCATCAAAGCTTAATGAACTTATTAATATTAGAAAGGTAATTGATAATAACATTATTTCAATTGAAATAAGCATTAAAATTATATTTTTTCTGTTTAAAACAAAACCTAATATTCCTATTAAAAACAAAATTAGTGAAAAACTCATTTAACATTTAAAATTATTATATGGTATTGTAATGTTTTTTTTTTATTTATTTTTTAAATTTAATAAAATATTTGGTTTAAATATAACACGATAATATTTTTAATGTATTATATTTTATTATAAAAAGAAGTATAAAAAATTTATTTTAAAATAAATTTTTTATACTTCCCCCATTTTATTTGTGTTTTATAGACTTATATTATGCAACGTATAATAATAAGAAGGCCATCATTAATGCAAATAGTCCAGTTGCTTCTGCAAAAGCAAACCCTAATATTGCATATGAAAATAATTGTCCTCTTAATGAAGGGTTTCTAGACACTCCTATTATTAAAGCTCCAAACACTACACCTATACCTACACCTGCTCCTATTAAACCTGTAGTAGCTAAACCTGTACCTATAATTTTAGCTGCTTGTATCATAAAAAAAAAAGTAGTTAATATTAAAAAAATTAATTTTTAAACTAAATAAATGTTTATTAGATTCCTTTATTAGATTTAAACCAGTTACCTGTATAAATATAAAACCTTGATATTATTTACTCATATAAGTTATATGAGTATAGGAATTGAACCTATATATTAGTGTCCGTAGCACTATATTTTACCCTTAAATTAACCCACAGGTTAACTGTAGGTCTTAAGAATATTTAATATATACTAATTAGGTTAACTTTGTTATTTATTACTTTTTTATAATTTTTTTAATAACACACGGCTTGTGTATAAACGAACAAATCTTGGTAATATATATTTACTAAATAAATAAATAATTAAAGCAAGTAATAAAAAATTAAATATTACTTGATTAACAAAATAAAATGGTACTAATTGTGGCATAATATTTTTCAGTTTGTAATACATAAGAATCTAAATTTTTGTACTACAAATAATAACTTTTTTTTTCTAATCTAGAGAATCTAGAGGACTATTTGGGCTAGCATGATTTTTATCATACAACATTTTAAATATTCTTATATCAAAATTTTTTTTGAAAATATCAGGTCTAAGGGAATAATCTATTTGATGTAAACCATGTCAATTTGGCTTATAAGGATTTCAACATTTTAAGGGTAGACTATTTTTAGGTTTAGTGTTATCCTTCAAAATATCCTTCATATTTCAGGAACTATCTAAATTTCTTAATTTTTCATAAGTATTTTTAATCTTAGCATTCTCAGCTTCAATAACTTCTGAATATTTTTTACCATTTATTATTTTTAAATAAAAATCTTTTATCGTAGATCAATCTCCAAATTTATTAGGTTTCTTAGGGCTTAAATCTAAAAAATCTTTCATATTTGTTCATTCAATATGAACCAAAGCTAAACCTAGGATAGTAGAATTATGTTTAAACTTAGGGAAGTGAGGTATAAGATCAGAATTATATCAATCAAGACGAGGATATTTAGCATAATCTTTATCTATAGATGGAAGTTTTTCAATAGATTCATAAAATTTATTTAGCCTAATAATTTCTTTTTCTAAGCTTTCTTTAGTTAAATTATTTATACTAAATAATTTAGTATGTCAAGCATAATGATCAAAAAACACATAATATTTTAGCTGAGCTTCCTTATATAATTCAGCTGCTTTAAGATGAAATTCTCCTAAATTTACATACTCTGCAAAACCTATTTTTAATTTACAATTATAAAACTGGTCCAATTCAACACTAAATTGATTTTTTAAACCTTCAATTATATATACTTTACAAGCTATACTTAAACCAGCTATTAAAATATTATCATATAATTCACCATAAGCAGCACTATATTTATAATAATTAGGTCAAGGGAGATTTGTACCTTCTATATTTTCAGGTAAAGATGATGCTTGCGTCATCTGTCATTTAGTTCAAATAGATTCAAATATATAAGGAAGATTTTCTTTATTAGATTGTTCATAATAAATTTTAGCCCCTATTAATGTGTTATAATAATCTATATCAAATTTAATCATAGATCCAAAAAAATCAAAAAATCCATCCTTTATTATACCTGTTCCATTAAAAAAAGATATACCATGAGGAGTTTGAAAATTATAATCTAGTTTATCATGGTGTTTTAGAAGTATATTTTTTTCTTTTATCATTTCATTATCTTTTAGATAAAATAAATTTTTATTATGTTCATCTATTTTTTTGCTGTTAACTTCCCAATTTTTAGTATATTCTTCATACTGTGGCGTAATTTCATCTATACCTTGGGGTGATTCATCGCTATCCAAAAACAAACCTTTTGTAAGAAAGGGTTTGAAATCTGGATCTCAACCAGGTCCTCCTCCATTAGAATAAAATTGTTTTAAGTTTAAATCTTTTAATATTTGATGAATTGCACTTATAATATCTTTAGAATTTCCCGGATTTAAATCAGAATACAAATCAAAACTATCTATAATATAATAAGTTAAAAATTTTTGTATTAGATTTTTGCATATTTCTGTTTTAAAAATAAAAAATTCTTCTGTATCTCCATTAATATCCAGACTATCAGCAAGTAAATTAAGTAAAAATAAGGTCATTATATTTTGTAATATAATAGAATCTAGATTAATACTATTAATAAAAAAGTGAGATATTAATGATATTTCTATTCAAAAAAATAATAAAAATAATATTTTTAATATAAATATAAATTTTTCTTTAGTTAATCCTAAACTAATAGCTATGAAACCTAATAATATATAAGAGATATAATTATTTATATTTAAAAATCCTAATATAA
>Ga0081455_10002635_pt1 | contig 21263 bp, 22 predicted proteins | sample TabmetS3T2R1_FD_70207 | JGI IMG/M metagenome (GOLD analysis project Ga0081455, IMG submission 70207) | Tabebuia heterophylla rhizosphere microbial communities from the University of Puerto Rico - S3T2R1 | ecosystem: Host-associated > Plants > Roots > Rhizosphere ...
GGCGTAGCCGCGGGTCAGGCCCTCCATGCCGGCCTTCGAGGCATTGTAATGCGGGCCGATCGCGCCGGCGCCGCGGGCCGCACCGGAGGAGGCGCCCATTTTGGAAGCTTGAGTCACGCACCGCGCGGCATCATCAACCCGCGGGGGGTCCGTCATGACCGATGCCGATCCACTGATTATACTTCCGCTTCCGGGGGGCGCAGCCGACATGGCGGGACTTGCTGCTGGTCTCGTTCCAATCGAAAATGACCCGTTTCGGACTAGGGCCATGCTAGACTCTCCAATCTAGCCGTGGTCATCGTCACAAGGAACGGCAGCTGCCACTTTGCGGAGTGCACTAAGTGAGCTGGATACAGGGAATTTTCCGCGGTGCCGGCCAGTCCCCTCGCCCGAGGGACTTGCTTGCGGAGGCGATGATGGACTTCGCCAACACCGAGTTGACGGCGCTTGCCCTGCACTTCTTCGACAATCCACGCGACTATGAGGCGTTCCTTGATCAGAACAGAATGCAAGAGGCTCCATGGGAAGACGACGCGCGTTCCCCCTCGCCTGGGGAGCTTGCTTTTGAGGTCTTCTTCAATGTCCTGATATCCAAATCGCACATCGGCTATGTCGATTGGTCGAGCGGCACAGACGAGATCGTACAGGTATTTAACCGGCTCTTCAGCAAGGCGGGCGTAGCCTCGCTTGCGGAAGTCGAGCAAGATGAGTTCTTCCACGCCACCGCCGATTGCGGGCGAGGGGGTGCCTTTCCAAAGCTCGTGCCGCACCTTGCAAGAGCAGCTGATAGGCGCGGCAGGAAAGTCGTCTACTTTGACATGGGATCCGATGCCAACTTTCCCGCTCTTCTCTCACTGCAAGCTTACGAGCGTTGGCGCAAAGCCAAGTTCGCCGAAGGGTTTCCCGTCGTTCCCTGACCTGTCCCTCTGCGAGGGACTCAGGTCCCGCGATTGCCCGAGCTGCCGGGCGCAGATGCGACGCGCCCGGCGTCGGCTCCTGGCCCGTCGCGACATTCCGCGGCGACGCAGCAATTCAGTCGCGGCTTATATTCCGCATTGATGAGTGCGCGGACTAATTGAACGCCATGCCGCCGCTCATCGCGATGGTCTGGCCGGTCATGTAGGGATTGTCGATCAGCATCGTCACGGCTTTGGCCACTTCCTCTGGCTGGCCGAAGCGGCCGAGCGGGATGCGGCTGATAAGCTGCGGCTGGCCCTTCATCATGTCGGTCTCGATCAGCGAGGGCGCGACCGCATTCACGGTGATGCCTTCCTTGACGAGGCGGGCGGCGTAGCCGCGGGTCAGGCCCTCCATGCCGGCCTTCGAGGCATTGTAATGCGGGCCGATCGCGCCGGCGCCGCGGGCCGCACCGGAGGAGATGTTGACGATGCGGCCCCACTTTTTCGCGCGCATGCCCGGCAGCACCGCCTGCGTGCAAAGGAAGGCCGATTTCAGGTTCACCAGCAGGGTCTGATCGAAATCGGCTTCGGTCAGGTCGTCGACGCCGCGGACCAGCGCGATGCCGGCGTTGTTGACGAGGATGTCGACCGGGCCGAGCTCGCGGCTTGCGCGCTCAACCATCGCGGCGACCGCATCCGATTTCGAGACGTCGGCGGCGACAGCGATGGCACGGCCGCCGGCAGTGACGATGTCTTTGGCGATGCTTTCAGCTTCCGCAGCGCGCTCCCGATAATTCACCGCGACTGCGCAGCCGGCTTCAGCCAGTGCCTTGACGATGGCTGCGCCAATGCCGCGCGAGCCGCCGGTGACCAGCGCGACATGTCCGTGCAAATTTTCTGTCGCCATATCTTCCTCCCGTTAAGCCGCGCCCAGCAGCACAACGCCTGCAATGATCGTCGCGCATCCCACCACCCGCCAGATATTGACGGGCTCGTGCAGGATCAGCATGCCGAAGATCGCGCCGATCATCATCGACATTTCGCGCGCCGGCGCCACCAGGCTGAGCGGGGCACCCATGTCCACCGCGGTGAGGACGAGGATATAGGACAGCGGCGAGAACAGGCCGACGCCGACCGCGAGCCACCAATAGCCCTTCATCCGCTCCCTGGCATGCGCGATATTCTTCAGCACCAACGGCGCCATCATGAAGAAGCGCAGGAAATTGGAGGACCAGTCGAGCAGCACCGGGTGGATGCCCAGCACCTTGACGCCATAGCCGTCCACGACTGTGTAGGCCGCGATCAGGGTGCCCGTCCCCAATCCCCAGCGCGCTCCTTCCTGGCTCTTGGGCTGGCGGAAGGCTGTGAGGTTGCCCTGGGTCGAGATGCAGCCGATGCCGGCAACGACAGCGACTAGCCCCAGCACGCCCAGATATGTCGGGGGCTCCTGCAGCAGGATGAAGGCGCCGATCGAGGACATCAGCGGGCCGGAGCCGCGCGCGATCGGATAGACCACCGAGAGATCGGCGACCTGGTAGCCGCGCTGCAGGCAGAGGGTGTAGCCGAGATGAATGACGGCGCTGGCCAGCAGGCACAGCGCGATCGGCCAGCTCCAGATCTGCTCGCGGGTGACGAGCAGCCAGATCACCAAGGGCAAATAGGCGATGCAGGCCACCAGATTGTAGGCGAAGACGAAGGCGACGCCGGCGGCGGCCGCTCGCTTGGCGAGCAGGTTCCAGGTGGCATGGATGAAAGCGGCAATGACGACAAGGGCGAGGGGGACAAGCGACATGAGACCTCCGGGGCGTGCTGCCCGCAAGATTGATCTCGACGTCTCCTCCTCTGGGCTTTTTCCCCTCGGGTGCAGCCGCGGATTTGTTGGCCCGCGGTCTCCGCAACGCTCGGACCAGCGACGGCGAAAACCGTCCGGAACCCTAGTTGCCACTCGGTCGATCGAGTAAAAATATCCTCCGAAGCGATGGCATGGTCAACCCGCAATGGCCTGATATCAAAGGGCTATGCATTCAGCGCGTCACTTCACATGAGGCTTGAGCGCGGTCACGAACACCTCATAGCGTACTGTCTTGCCGACGAGTCGATGCGACGGCTTTGGCGACTCGAGGAGCGGGGCCGCGCGCAGCGGCCATTTCAGCACCACGCGCTCACGGGCCGAGGCAAGTGCTACGGCCATCAGTTCATGCGCATCCTCATCGGCACCGACGATGGCGGAAAGCTGACGCATCTCCTTCTTTACCAGCGCCGTGTTGCGCCGTGGCGGATGCATGGGGTCGACGATGACAACATCGGGCCTGAGCTCCGGCAGATGATCCCTGGCATCGCCATGGATCAGGGTCATGCGGCCGACGACTTCGGCAAGCTCGGGCGACTCGGCCGCGGCGCGGGCGAGGCCATCCTTCAGCAGCGCATGCACCTCGGCGGAGCGCTCGAACAACGTGACCGCAGCTCCGGCCGACGCCAGCAGGAACGCATCGCGGCCGAGACCGGCGGTGGCATCGACAATGGAGGGGACATGCTCTTTCTTGATCCCGGCCGCCCGGACCAGCGGATGGCCGCGTTCGCCGCCGCGCCGGAAACGATAGCCAACCGCGCCCCCGGCAAAATCGACACGCGGTGGTTCGGGGTTTTTGGCCATCGCTAGCCCGGCCAGCATTGCCCGCCGCCATCGACTCGCAAGACCTGCCCCGAGACGAAAGCGGCTTGCGGGCCGGCGAAGAACGCGACCACGCGCGCGACTTCGTCGACGGTGGCGATGCGATCGAGCGTGCCGGTCTCGACCATCCGGCTCTCATCGACCGCGCGGGTGCCGAGGAAGCGGCCGGTGCGGGTATCGCCGGGCGCGATGCAGTTTACGGCAATGTCGTAAGGCCGGAGCTGGTCGGCGAGGCAGCGGGTGTAGTGGGTCATGCCGGCCTTGGCGACGGCGTAGATGGACGAATTGGTGCGGCCTTTGAATGCGGCGACCGAGCCGATGGTGACAATGCGGCCGCGCCGCCGTTCTATCATGCCGCGCGCCACCGCCTGACAGGTCAGGATGGTCGAGAGCAGATTGCGGTCGAGCACCGCGCGGACATCTTCCTCCTTGATATGCACGGCGTCGTTCGGATTGGGCTTGCCGCCGGCGGCCGCGATATCGCCGCCGGCATTGTGCACGAGGATGTCGATCGGCCCGAGCGCCTGCTCAGTCTCGGCGACCACGCGGTCGATGTCTTCGCTCTTGGTGAGGTCGCCGAGCACGCGCCGGGTGCGGACGCGATATTCCCTGCCGACCTCGTCGGCTACGGCCGTCAGCGTCGTGCCCTCGCCATATTCCGCAGGGCCGTGCTCGCGCATGCCGTGGATGGTCACATCGGCGCCGAGGCCCGCCAGTTTTTCGGCGAAGGCGCGGCCGAGCCCGCGGCCTGCGCCGGTGACCAGCGCCACCTTGCCGGCAAGCGTTTTTGCAGCATCAGTCGAAGGCATTATTTTGTACTCCAAGCTACCCGGCAGGGCTACGGTAACCGGCCGTTCGCGGCTAGCCTCGGGACGGCCGTCAGTCTAAGGGGGCCATCCCACCACCTATTCCAACGCAAAATCAACGAGTCCGTTGGCCTATTCCAGCACGCAATCGTTCATTGCCGGCAAGTGGCGTCCGGCCATCGCGGCGTCCCCTTGTGACGTCGCTTGGTCGATGCAATTCCTTCTGTGATTCCGCAACGGCGTGTCTCGACCGCGATGCGGTTTCATTCCTCGCGCCCAGAAATCAGCTGGAGGCTGCGCCCGCAAATCGCCGGGGCGCGGCTTTTTTATAGGGTTTTTGAGCGAATCACTTCGCCGCGTGATAGGGAAGCCAGGCTGCGGAACAAGCGGCTGCGCGAGAATCCGCGGCAAAACAAGGCATTTCTTGCACTGCGACGGCGGTTTTTTACCAAGATTGCTGTGCAGAATGTCGAAAAAGCCTGTATTTTAAGGCTTCTTCAGCCATATCGTGCGGCTTCCAGAATCAACGGAGCAATCATGGCCCAAATGTCTAAGTCGCAACTGATCGAAAAGATCGCGACCTCCACCGAACTCGCCAAGCGCGACGTCAAGAACGTGATGGACACCCTCGTGGACGTCGGTCACAAGGAGCTCAAGAAGAGCGGGCTCTTCCTTGTGCCTGGCTTCGCGAAGTTCGTCGTGATCAAGAAGCCGGCGACCAAGGCGCGCAAGGGCACCAACCCCTTCACGGGCGAGGAGATGATGTTCAAGGCCAAGCCGGCCCGGAAGATCGTCAGGGCCCGGCCCGTCAAGGCCGCCAAGGACGCAGTCGCCTAACGAAGAAAAGGCCTCCGGTGACGGAGGCCTTTTTGCTTCGAGCCAGCGCTACCCAAGCGCGGGGCTCATACCACCGGCGAACGGCCGCCATCGACATTGATGGCGGTGCCGGTGATGTAGGATCCCTGATCCGACGCCAGGAAGCAGGCGAGGTTGGCAAACTCCTCCGCCGTGCCCATGCGCCCCAGCGGAACGCCCTTGGCGAGATCGCGGGTGAAGGCGTCGAAGTCAGTCCCCGGCGCCGTCTTGGCATGCCGCTTCACCCATTGATCGCTGACGATCAACCCGACCAGCATCGCATTGACGAGGATGTTGTGCGCGGCGCCCTCGTTCGCCATCGCCTTGGTCAGCGCCATCCCGGCCGCGCGCGAGACCGAGGTGGGGGTGGAGGCAGCGGCCGGCGCCTTGGCGCCGATGTTAAGCACATTGATGATGCGGCCCCATTTGCGCTCTTTCATGCCGGGCCAGACCAGCCGCGAGAGACGGATCGCCGCGAACAGTTTCAGGTCGAGGTCTTCCTGCCAGATCGCATCCGTCACGGTCTCGAACGGCATCGCGCGCGAGGTGCCGGCATTGTTGACGAGCACGTCGATCCTGCCGAGATCCTTCACGATCTTGTCGTAGGTTGCGGAAATGTCTGCGGCTTTCGACACGTCGCAAATGTAGTCGTGAACCTGAAGACCGTCCTTGGCGAGCCGCTCGCGCGCCGCCTTGAGGTCATCAGCGCCGCGAGCGAGGATCGCGACCTTAGCGCCGGACTCGGCGAAACGGCGGGCCACCGCAATGCCGATGCCCTTGCTGGCGCCGGTGACGACGGCCACGCGATCCTTCATCGTGATCTGCATGTTGTTTTCCTTTTATCGAGATCAATCTGAGTTCAGCTCTTCAACGCTTCCAGCAACTCGTCCGGCCGCTCGGCCATCATCATGTGCCCGGCGCCCGACAGCACCACCGTGCGCGCGTTCGGCACGGCGGCGGCGAGCGCCTTGCCGGCCTTCGCCGGGGTCATCATGTCACGCTCGCCCAGAATGATGGTCGTCGGTACCGTGACGCCGGCCGCTGCGGTCAGCGCGTTCTGATAGGCGTTGCAGGCGGAGAGGTCGTTGAACAGCACGCCGGGGCGGCACTGCTGCAGCACCCGCTGCGCACCGCTGTGCATCCACAGTCCCGGCGCGAGGCTGCCACCGAGCCCGGCCTTGAAGCCAAGACCCCAGATCGAGACCATGTCGATGGCATCGGAGTTGTTGGTCTCCGCGGCCTTCAGCAGATCAGGGCCGACGGTCATGGTGGCGGCGGTGCCGATCAGGCTGAGGCCTGCGACCTTGGCCGGATGCCGGGCCGCGGTCTCCAACGCAATCAGCGAGCCCATGGAATGGCCGACGAGTCTTGCCTTGGATGATTTCGCGGCATCGAGCAGGGCGGCGGTCCAGTCCGCCATGTCCGAGATGGTCGGCAACGGCTTGCCGCTGGAGCGGCCATGGCCGGGAAGATCGGGGGCGAGCACGGAATAGCCGTGGTGCGCGAACCAGCGGCTGTGCAGCGCCCAGGTTGAATGATCGAAACCGGCGCCGTGGATCATCACGACGGCGGGCAGGGACGGATCGAAAGGCTTGCCGCCGGTCGCTGCGAAAATATCGGTCCCGTTGACGGAAAGCTGCATGGCTTAAACCCTTTGTGAGGCGCGCAGCGCCTGGTCGAGATCGTCGATGATGTCCTGGGCGGTCTCGATGCCGACCGATAGCCGCACCAGCTCCTCGCCGATGCCGGCGGCCTTCAACTGGGCGGCGTCCATCTGCTGATGCGTGGTGCTCGCCGGGTGAATGACCAGCGTCTTGGCGTCTCCGACGTTGGCGAGGTGGCTGATCATGCGGAGCTGTTCGATGAACTTCTTGCCCGCCGGCCTGCCGCCCTTGATGCCGAAACTGACGATGGAGCCCGCGCCGTGCGGCAGCAGTTTTTTGGCCAGCTGATGATCAGGATGATCTTCCAGCGCTGGATGCAGCACCCACTCGACGCCCTTGTTACTCCTGAGGAATTGCAGAATGGCCAGCGTGTTCGCCATGTGGCGCTCCATCCGTACCCCGAGCGTCTCCACGCCCTGCAGCAGATGGAACGCATTGGTCGGCGACATGCATGCACCGAAGTCGCGCAGGCCCTCGGTGCGCGCCCGCATGATGAAGGCGGCCTGTCCGAACTGCTCGTCAAAGACGATGCCGTGATAACCGGCATAGGGCTCGGTCAGCTGCGGGAATTTTCCGGATGCGTGCCAGTCGAAGCGGCCGCCATCGATCAGCACGCCGCCGATGGCGATGCCGTGGCCGCCGATCCATTTGGTGGCGGAATGCATCACGAGGTCGGCGCCGAGCTCGATCGGCTTGCTCAGATAGGGCGTGGCAAAGGTGTTATCGATCAGGAGTGGGATCTTGGCGTCATGCGCGATCTGCGCAACGGCGGGGATATCCAGCACCTCAAGGCCCGGATTGCCAATGGTTTCGGCGATGATGAGCCGGGTGTTCGGCCGGATCGCGGCGCGGAATTCATCCAGCGCGCGCGGCTTGACGAAAGTGGTGGTGATGCCGAAGCGGGGCAGCGTATGCGCCAGGAGATTGATGGTGCCGCCATAAAGCGAGGCGGACGCGACGATATGATCGCCGGCATTCAGCAGCGTCGCGATACCCAGATGCATCGCCGCCATGCCGCTCGCCGTGCAGATCGCACCGACGCCGTTCTCCAGCGCCGACAACCGCTCCTCGAGCACGGCCGTGGTGGGATTGGAGATGCGGGTATAGATGTGGCCGGCGCGCTCCAGGTTGAACAGCGCTGCCGCGTGATCGGAATCCTGGAAGACGTAGGAAGTCGTCTGGTAGATCGGCACCGCGCGCGCGCCGGTGGCGGGGTCGGGATGCTGGCCCGCATGCAGGCTCAGCGTTTCAAAGGCGGGCGGTTTGGGTGCTGGCATATCGGGCGGTCTCGGGAGGTGGGCGGGAAATTGCCGTGGGTTTTGCCACATCGGGCGGTCACGTGCCATGCGGAAATCCCGCCAAATATCGGCGAAAAGCGGGGCAATTTGCGCGAGGCGGCGGATACTGGCAGAACAGGGGCGCCGTACCGCGACGGCCGAAGATCAAGAGTCAGAACACGACCCAGATGTCCCCCAAGATCGATCCCATCACGCGCTCCGTGGTCCAGCACCGGCTCGGCTCGATCGTGAAGGAAATGGGCGAGGCGATGCTTCGCACCTCCTATTCGCAGATCCTCAATTCCAGCCGCGATTTTTCGCTTGCCATCACCGACACGCGCGGCCGCCTGATCGCGCAGGCCGAGCATATCCCCGTCCATGTCGGCGCGCTGCCCTGGGCGACGCGCGCGGTCGAGGAACGCTTCAAGGACATCGCGCCGGGCGACGTGATCCTGCTCAACGATCCCTATCATGGCGGCAGCCATCTGCCTGACCTGACCGCCTTCGTGCCGATCTTCGACGGTGGCAAGCGGCTGCTCTGGACCGTGGTGCGCGCGCATCAAAGCGATATCGGCGGAGCTACGCACGGCGCCTACAATCCCGACGCCACCGAAATCTATCAGGAAGGCATCCGCATTCCCCCGATAAAACTCTATGAAGCCGGCAAGCCGCGCGAGGACTTGCTCGATCTGCTTGCGCTCAACATCCGCAACCCCCGCGAATTCCGTGGCGACCTCGCGGCGATGCTGGGCGCGGCCCATCTCGGCGAGCGAAGGGTATCGCGATTGCTGGCCGAATTCGGCGCGCCGGTCGTGGACGCCGCAATCGAGGCCATTCTCGATGCCGCCGAGCAGCAGGCCCGCGCCGTGGTCGCGACCTGGAAGGATGGCGTGTTTTATGGCGAGGCCTTCCTCGACGATGATGGCCACGGCCGCAGCGATATCCGCATTGCGGCGAAGGTGACGAAGAAGGGCAGCGACGTCGAAGTCGATCTCACCGGATCCGATCCGCAATCGACCGCCTTCGTCAACTCCTCGCATGCCAACATGCAAGCGGCTGTCGCCATGGCGTTCGCTTATCTGATCGACCCTGACATCCCGAAGAATGACGGCGCACTGCGGCCGCTGAAGGTGATTGCGAAGCAGGGCACCATCGTGTGGGCCGATCCCGGCCGGCCGGTGACGCTGTGCACCAGCCATCCCTCCAACGAAATCGTCGAAGCGATCGTGAAGGCGCTGTCGGCGTCCTGTCCGGAGCGCGCCATGGCGGGCTGGGGCCGCCGCTTCCGCATCGCCATCCAGGGCGAGAACCCGCGCAATGGCCGCAATTTCATCTGGCACATGTTCCAGGCGCGGCCCGGCGGCGGCGCATCGTCGGGCGGTGACGGCTATTCCTCAATCGGCGAGTGGCACAGCGTGGGAGGCCTGAAATTCGGCAGCATCGAGGTCGCCGAAACGCGCTTTCCGCTCTACTTCCGCCTGCACGAATTCCGCCCCGGTTCCGGCGGCGACGGCCAATTCCGCGGCGGCCTCGGCGTCTCCCTCGACATGGTGCTGAAGACGGCAAAGCCCGCGCTCGGCAACACCGCAGGCGAGGGCGTGCGCCATGGGCCCTGCGGCATGCTCGGCGGCGAGGACGGCGCGCCGCATCGCTATCGACTCTTGTCGGAGGGGCGTCCGCCGCGCGAGCTGCGCACCAAGGAAGTCGGCATTGAGCTACATCCTGGCGATTGCCTGGAGATACGTTCCTCCGGTGGTGGCGGCTGGGGGCCGCCGGCAAAGCGCACGGCGGAAGCGCGCAAGCACGACGAAGAGCAGGGCCTGACATCAGATCTTTCGGCGGGGATTCGGGCCTGACCATGTACACGATCGGCGTAGACGTCGGCGGCACCTACACGGATCTCGTCGCGTCAGATGAGAGCGGGCGCACGGTATTTGCGAAATCGCCGTCGACGCCGGCGGACCAGTCGCTGGGCGTGATGGCCGGGCTGGAAGAGCTGGCGCGGCGGCTCGGCGTGACACGCGCGGAGATGCTGGCGAAGGCCGACCGCCTCGTGCACGGCACGACGGTTGCGACCAATGCACTGCTGGAGCGTAAAGGTGCGAAAGTCGCGCTGTTGACCACCGAAGGCCATCGCGACGTGCTGGAAATGCGCGAAGGCTTGAAGCCCGACCGTTACGATCTGCGCTCGCCGCCGCCGGAGCCCTTGGTGCCGCGCGAGCGGCGGCTCGGCGTGCGCGAGCGGTTGAAGGCCGATGGCAGTGCTGCGATCCCGCTCGATCTGCGCTCGCTGGACGAGGCGATTGATGCATCAAAGAAGTCCGGCGCCAATTCGATCGCAGTGTGCTTCCTGCACGCCTATCTCAATCCCGCGCATGAACTGGCCGCGGTCGAGCGGCTGCGCGCGGCGATGCCTGAGGTCACCGTCTCGCGCTCTAGCGACGTGTTGCCGCAGATCAAGGAATATGAGCGCGTCTCGACCACGGTCGTGAACGCCTATGTCGAGCCGGTGGTGCGGCGCTATCTCACCAATCTGGAAAGGCGCCTGGTCGAAGCCGGCTTCAAGGGCAGCCTCTTCATCGTGCTGTCGCATGGCGGCATGGCTCCGGTGGCGGAGGCCGCACGCCTTGCTGCGGGCACGGTGCTGTCGGGACCTGCGGGGGGCGTGTCCGGCGGCCGCCGCTGCGCCGATCTCGTCGGCATCGCCGATCTCGTGCCATTCGACATGGGCGGCACCTCGACGGACATCTCGCTGATCGCGGAAGGGCATGCCTCGCTCTCGGCCGACGGCATGCTGGCGGGACAGCGCATTGCGCTCCGCAGCCTCGACATCGCCAGCATCGCCGCCGGCGGCGGCTCGATCGCGAGCGTCGATAGCAGCGGCACGCTGCGCGTCGGCCCGGAAAGCGCGGGCTCGGTGCCGGGGCCGGCGTGCTATGGCAATGGCGGCACGGCTGCGACCGTCACCGACGCCAATGTCGTGCTCGGCTATCTCGATGCCTCCGCTTTCATGGGCGGCGCGCGCCCGCTCGATCGCGCGGCAGCGGAAGCTGCGGTCGATCGCGTCGCCACTGCGCTTGGACTATCGCGGCTGGAAGCGGCGGCCGGCATCTATCGCATGATCAACCTGAAGATGGCCGACGGCATTCGCCTGATGACGCTGCGCCGCGGCGTCGATCCGCGCAAATTCGCGATGCTCAGTTTCGGCGGCGCGGCGGGCCTGCATGCCGCCGAACTTGCGCGCGAGCTCGAGATCAAGCGCATTATCGTGCCGACGGTCGCCTCCGTGCTGTCGGCCTGGGGCATGCTGACCAGCGATCTCCGCTACGAGGTGAGCCGCACGCACTATGGCGCAGGCGGACGCATCACGGCGGACGAGCTGCGGGCGCTGTTCGCCGAGCTGGAGAAGCAGGCCGAGGGCCGGCTGCGCAGCTGGTTCAACGGCCCGATCCACATCGAGCGCTCCGCCGAGATGCGCTATGGCGAGCAGATTTTTGAGATCGACGTCGCGCTAGACGGGCTCGACTGGAATGCTCCCTCGCTGGTCGATGCGATCGAAGACCGCTTCCACCGCCGCCACGAAGAACTCTACACTTATTCATCGCCCGGTCAGGAGGTCGTGTTCGTCAACGCCCGCGTCGCCGCCGTTGGCGAAGTGTCGCAGCGCGCCGAGGGCGCAAAGGCCGCGGCGCAGGCGTCAGCCTGCAAGCCGATGGGCATGCGCAAGGCGTATTTCGGCGGCTGGCGCGATATTCCCGTCTATGCCTTCGACAAGCTGCAGCCCGGCCATTCGCTCCAAGGTCCTGCGATCATCGAAGCCGAAACCACCACGGTGCTGGTCGACACCGGCGATCGTGTCACCGTGAATGCGCTGGGCTGGCTGGACATAGAGTTGCGCTAAACTTTTGGTCTGGAGCGATTCTGCTTACCCTCTCCCCTTGTGGGAGAGGGTCGCTTCGCGGAACGCGAAGCGGGGTGAGGGGTTTGTATCCGCGGATAGAGACCCCTCATCCGTCGCGGACTGCGCATAGCCGATGCAAAGCATCGGCGTTCTTAAGAACGGCGGCCGAAGGCCGCCTATAGCCACCTTCTCCCACAAGGGGAGAAGGTGCGGTGTTGATGCGGCAGCAGATTGAACGGCCCCCATCAGCAATCGCAGCCGTTGTGATTATGCGAAAGCGTCCGTGGAAGCTGCTTTCGAGCCTAAGCCCCCCGGCGATCCTGCTTGCCGATCACGCAGCGCCATGCCGCCAGGCGCTCGGCCGGGTGCTGCTTCATCCACTCGGCAAGCTGCGGCGCGCCCACCAGGCAGGATTGCACGGAGAGCTCGGCGAAGTCCGAGGTGGTGACAACCTGCTCGTAGCAATTTGTCGGAGCGGAGAGACTGCAGAGGACGGCGATGATTTTGATCACGACACGAGCTCCACGTCGCTGCGACGGGCAATGGCGCCGCTGACCGAATGACTTGTCGGCGCCTTGTCCTGCCGCTCCCTGACCGGATCAGCCAGCGGGAAAATGCTGTCATATATCGCGCGGGCTTCCCGAATTAAGCGGGCTCGCTCGCGCTCGGATTTTGGGACAAATTGAATAACTTCGCCCATTTTTCGTTCCAAACCTTAGGTTAGAGATTCATTTGCGCTGTGAGATGATGACAATCATTCCATCCTGATCTAGGGGTCTTAACCTCAACTTTGAAGCTACCCACGCGGTAACGAAGGAATAAAAAGCTCGTGAAGTCGCCAGTCGCGGCTTACTCGATCAATTAACTGGTGCCGCGAGACGGGAGGGCGCCACTCTGAAATGCCTGCGCCAATCTCATCACCTCAACAGTGTCCGGATTCTTCGTCGTTCACAAAACAGAGTATGCACGTAAGTTTATCGAAGCAGAGGTAGCCAGCCCGTCGCTCCCGCTCGCCGCAATCGTTTTCCGCGTACCAGTGAGTCAAGAAGATATACCCGTCCTTGGCAGCGAAGTAGGTTTTGCAAACCGGGCATCCAAACCTGGAGCTTGGCGGCTTTTGCGAGATTTTTAGATGCGGCATCGGATCCAGGCCGTTCATCACAGACCTCCCTGCGGTACGAAGAAGCAAAGCTCCTGTCCCGTGGCTCTGTTGATGAACAGGACCGGGGTACGATCGGGCGTATCGCTTTCCTTTATGATGTCGGGTGGGATGATTTTCCACTCGCCATCTTTCAGGTATTGCCACTGGTCTGAGCGATCTTCACCGACCCTGAAGCGGGTCTTGAATACATCGCCGTTGTTGCAGCAAGACTTGTAGGGAAGACCGAGCCGACGCTGTACAGCCGGGTTCATTTCCTGCTTGTTGAACCATTCGTGATGCGGCATCGACGCATCGTGCGCATCAGCACGAACGGAAAGCAGAAGAAGAATACCGAACGTCGTCAGTACGCGACCGAACGCTTTCATGGCAGCCTCCAATATGGACTGTCACTAGTTTCAGCATCCGCGAATCACACTAACCTTCCTGGTCTTAATCAGGCCACAATCCGAAAAAAATGGAATCCCATTTCCTGAGCAGCCATCTGCTTTGAGCAAGACTGTGGTTTTTTGGTCATTTCTTATGCCTCAAAGGATTCTTATGCCCCGCAGGATTCATTGTCCGGCGTCTCCGGAGCGTTCGTTTTGGTCAAGGGCGGAAGTCCCGATCCGTCCGGCTTGAACGTCTGCTCTACCGGCTAGGGAAGGTAAGCGGTCGCCGCGGTGGCAGATCGAACGCCTTCGTTGAGCGCTAGCGCTTCGCCTGCCCGTAGCTCAGCAGGCCGCCCTTGCTCTTCGGCGGATGGGCGCGCAGGCCTTCCTCGTTGGGCTCGGTGCCCCAGCCCGGCCGATCCGGAATGACGAGGTGGCCATCGACATATTCGGGCAAGTGCGTGAACAGCTCGTGGTCCCAGGCGAGGCGGTCGATGTCGGTCTCCATGATGCGCAGGTTCGGCACCGCGGCGCAGAAATGCGCGTTCATCATGCTGCAGAGATGGCCGTAGAAATTATGCGGGGCGACGTTGACCTCGAAATGCTCGGCGGCGGCGGCGATCTTCATGGATTGCCAAACCCCGTTCCATGGCGTGTCGATGATGGCGACGTCCATCGCTTGCTCGCGGAAATAGGGCAGGAATTCGCGTAGGCCCAAGAGCGTCTCGCAGGACGAGATCGGATGCTTGCTCTGGCGGCGGATGTAGCCCAGCGCCTCGGGATTGAAGGTATCGATCTCGACCCAGAACATGTCCATCTCCTCGATGGCACGCAGGATTTTCAGATAGCCTTCGGTCTTGGCGTTGAAGTTGAGGTCGAGCAGCAGATCGACATCGGGGCCGGCGCCGGCGCGGATCGCCTCGAGGTGCATGCAGAGATTGCGCAGCACCTTGCGGTCGACGTTGATCTCCGGCTCGAACGGCGAGCCGAAGCCCGGCCGCCAGCCCGCAGGCCTGCCGTCGGTATAGACGAAGATGTTGGTCTTCAGCGCGGTAAAGCCTTTCTCGCGCACCTCGTTACCGATGGCCTTGACGCCGTCGAGGCTCGTGATCGGCGGCTTGTACCAGTCGGGATGGTTGATGCGCCAGGTCGCGCAATGCGACCAATACACGCGCACGCGGTCGCGGATCTTGCCGCCGAGCAATTCGTAGCAGGGCACGCCCAGCGTTTTCGCCTTTACGTCGAGCAGCGCATTCTCGATCGCGCCGAGCGCCAGCGCCACCACGCCGCCGGTGGCGGGTCGCGTCGCGGCGAACAGCTCGGCGTAGATACGTTCATGCTGGAAGGCATTCTTGCCGACCACGCGCGCCGACAGCCGCTCGATCGCGGTGGTGACGCCCGGCGCGCCAAAACCCTCGTCGTATTCGCTCCAGCCGACAATGCCGTCCTCGGTGACGATCTTGACGAAGTGATAGTTGCGCCAGCCGGCGTCGCAGGAAAGGGTTTCGACGCTTTTGACGGTGGCCTTCTTGCTCATGTTTCCTGCCCGGTCTTGTTCTGCGCGCTTTGCAAAATCCATAGACGGTTGCTTTTCAAGCGACAACTGCGTGGCGCCTGAGTCACCCGCGCAAGAAATGCAGGGGAAGGCCTGTCCGATTCTAATTCCGCGAAACGGAACAAAATTCCGCTTGCATCGCTAGGCGAGCAAGGTTTGATGGTCCCAACAAGCCGAACCGGCGTGAAAATCAGTTTCGGCATCATCGGCCCCGAGATGCTGATGGAGGAGGAATTTGTGAAAGAGCGGAAGCGGGCGGCGGGCTGATGGCAGGGGCGCGTCCGGCAGAGCGCGGATCGGATGGCGGCGGTGGCCGGCCGCTGATGTCGGTGCGCGGCCTCGGCGTGCGTTTCAGGACCTCGCACGGCGTCTGGCAGGCAACCCGCAAGATCGATTTCGACATTGCACCCGGCGAGCGCGTCGGTATCGTCGGCGAGAGCGGCTGCGGCAAGACCATCACGGGGCTGTCGATCCTGCGGCTATTGCCGAACAATCTCGCCGGCCTTGACGGCTCGATCCGCTTCGACGGCGTCGATCTCGTCTCCTGCAGCACGAGGCAAATGCGCGACATCCGAGGCCGGCGCATTGCCATGATCTTTCAGGAGCCGATGAGCGCGCTCGATCCGGTCTTTACCGTCGGGCACCAGATTGCCGAAACGCTGCGGGTCCATACCGGCGTAAGCGGCGAGGAGGCGAGGGCGCGTACCCTGGAGATGCTGCGGCGGGTCGGCATCGCCTCGCCCGAGCGGCGCATCGACGACTATCCGCACCAGCTCTCCGGCGGCATGCGTCAGCGCGTGATGATTGCTGCGGCCTTGATTTGCGGGCCGCAGCTCCTGATCGCGGACGAGCCGACCACGGCGCTCGATGTCACCGTGCAGGCGCAAATCCTCGAGCTGCTGCGTGAGCTGAGCGAAACCTCCGGCACTGCGCTGATGCTGATCACCCATGATCTTGGCGTGGTCGCGGAAACCTGCACCCGCATGATCACGATGTATGCCGGCGAGGTGATCGAGGATGCCGCGGTCGATGACGCGCTGGTCAAGCCGCTGCATCCCTATACGTCCGGGTTGCTGCGCTCGCTGCCGCACTTGAGCGAGCGTCGCGGCAAGCTCGCGTCGATCCCGGGCCGAGTGCCCTCGATCATGAACATGCCGAACGGCTGCCGCTTCAAGGCGCGCTGCCCGCACGCGGTCGATGCCTGCGCTGCCGAGCAGGAGCTGCGCGATGCCGGCGGCGGCCGCAAGGTACGCTGTGCCCGTTCTGCCGAGCTCGATCTGCCGGGCGCGCTGCAGCATGCGAGCTCGGCACCCATCGCAGCCATGGTGGCGCAGCCATGACGGCGGAAACCGACGCCATCGTCTCGGTGCGCGACCTGCAAGTGCGCTTCCAGACCACCGACCGCCGCGCCACGGTGAAGGCGGTCGATGGTGTCAATTTTGACGTCCGCCGCGGCGAGACCTTTGGCATCATCGGCGAGTCCGGATCGGGCAAGACCACGATCGGCCGTGCATTGGTGTTTCTGCTGAAGCCAAGCGCCGGCGCCATCCTCCATGGCGGCATCGATCCGCTGGCGCTGCCGCGCAAGCAATTCCAAAACCACCGCCGCGACTACCAGATCATCTTTCAGGACCCCAACGCGGCGCTCAACCCGCGCATGGCCATCCTCTCCTCGGTGCTGGAGCCGCTGGAGCTGGCGGGCGAGGGGACCAGGGCAGAGCGGCTGGCACGGGCGCGCGAGGCCATGGATCGCGTCGGGCTGCCGCAGGAAATTGGCGAGCGCTATCCGCATCAGCTTTCCGGCGGGCAGAAGCAGCGTGTCGTGATCGCTCGGGCGCTGACCTTGCGTCCCAAACTGATCGTCTGCGACGAGGTGGTGGCGGCGCTCGACATGTCGATCCGCGGCGACGTGCTCAATCTCTTTGCCGATCTGCAGCGCGAGCTGGGGCTGACTTACGTCTTCATCACCCACGATCTCGCCGTGGTCTCCCATATCAGCGAGCGCGTCGCGGTGATGTATCTCGGCCGCTTCGTCGAGCTCGGCCCAACCGAAGGCATCTCGGAACGGCCGCTGCACCCTTACACCCAGGCGCTGCTGTCGGCCGAGCCGCGGCCGTTGCCCTCGTCGATGCGCGGCGGCGAGCGCATCGTGCTCGAAGGCGAGATCCCGAGCCCGATCGACCCGCCCTCGGGTTGCCGCTTCCGTACCCGCTGCCGCTACGCGCAGGACGTTTGCGCCGACAAGGTGCCGGAATGGCGAGAGCTGATGCCCGACCACTGGGTCGCCTGCCACTTCGCCGACCACCCGAATTTTTCACCGCAGCGAGGATAGGCATGGCACCGATCATTCGCCCCGCGCGTGCGGAAGACCTGCAGACCGCCCAGGAACTGGTCGTTCGCAGCATCAACGATCTGACGGAACGTCACGGCTTTGGTCCGATGGCGAGCGCTCGCCCCGCCGATTTCCAGCGGTTCTCGCTGAACGACGATCCGGATGGACTCTGGGTGGCCGAGGCGGATGGCGAAATCGTCGGCTTCACGTTTAGCTGGGTGAATGATGACTTCTGGTTCCTGGCGGAACTATTCATCAATCCCGCCCGTCAGGGCGATGGCATCGGCGGCGCGCTGCTGGCGCGAACGTTCGAACACGCGCGCAAGGCGGGAGCCCGCAACCGGGCGCTGATCACATTTACGTTCAACACGGTCTCGCAAGGGCTCTATATCAAGCATGGGCTGTTCCCGCGATTGCCGCTGTATTTCTTCCGGGCCGAATGCGCTGCGCTGAAGGAGCGTTCGCAGCACGGACGGCTGCGCACCGTAGACATGGCCAATGCGCCGGAACACGGCGAGGTGCTCGCGCGGCTCGACCGCGGCGCGCTTGGGTTTTCGCGCGACAAGCACCACCGTTTCCTGCGCGGTGACGCTACCGTCAGGGGTATCCTGCTTCATCGGGGAAATGATTGCGTCGGCTATGCCTATGTCAGCGCCAGCGGTCATATTGGCCCGTTGGCGGTCGTACAACGCGACGACATGGGCGCCGCGTTCGCGACGGCGCTGGACGTTGCCGCCGGCAGCGGAGCTTCGCATGTTTCGGCATTGCTGCCCGGTGTGAGCGACGTTTCGCTAGGTATTGCCACGGCATGCGGCATGCGGATTACGTTTCCGATGGTTTTGATGTCGGCAAGCGAATTTGGCGATTGGCAGCGCTATCTGCCGCGCAATCCCGGCTTTATGTAATCGGCAGATGATGAACCTTGTGGAGGACAGGCGATGACACGGACAACGCGACGCGAGCTGATGGCGCTGATGACAGGTGCGGCCGCCGGCGTTGCGCTCGGAGGAAAAGCCTTCGCGCAAGCCACGCCGAAGCGCGGCGGCATCTTTCGCATCTCGGCGCCTGCCAATCCCTCGAGCCTCGATCCCACAACCGGCGGCGCGGGCTCCGATCACGCCTTCCTGTTCACGATGTACGACACGCTGACCGAATGGGAATTCGAGACGCTGAAGCCGAAGCCGGGCCTCGCCGAAAGCTGGAAGTTCACCGACCCCACGACGTTCGTGATGAACATCCGCGCCGGCGTCACCTTCCATGACGGTACGTCGCTCGATGCGGAAGCGGTCAAGTTCAACCTCGACCGCAACAAAGGCGACGCCAAGTCGAACATCAAGGCCGATCTGGCGTCGGTGGATTCGGTGGAAGTTACCGGACCGATGCAGGTCACGCTGAAGCTGAAGAATCCCGACTCGGCGCTGCCGGGCATCCTGTCCGACCGCGCCGGCATGATGGTGTCGCCGACGGCGATCAAGGCGAGCGGCGCCGGCAACGTCGCGCGCACGCCGGTCGGCGCCGGCGCCTATACGTTCGTGAGCTGGGCCGACGGCGAGCGCATCGTGGTCAAGCGCAACGAAAAATACTGGAAGCCGAACCGGCCGTACCCCGACGGCATCGAGATATCGATCATCCCGGAGCTTGCGACCGGCGCGCGCTCGGTGACGGCGGGGCAGAATGACCTGATGTATCAACTGCCGCCGCGGCAAAAGGCGATCCTCGAGCGATCCGGCAATATCAAGCTGGCGAACGGGCCGACGCTCTACGTGTTCCAGATCTTCCTGAACTGGGCCAAGCCGCCCTTCGACGACATCAGGGTGCGCAAGGCCTTCAATTTCGCAATCGACCGCGTGGCCTTTGTCAAGGCTGCGCTCGCCGGCCTTGCCGAGCCCGCCTACATGAACCTGCCCAAGGCGCATTGGGCCTACGACAAGTCGGTCGCCGAGCTCTATCCCTATAACCCGGACATGTCGAAGAAGCTGCTGGCCGAAGCCGGGCACAAGGATGGGCTTGCGATCGAGCTGGTCGGCTATCCCGACCAAGATTCGGTGCAGCGCCAGGAGATCCTGATCGAGATGTTCCGCAAGGTGGGCATGAACGTGCAATTCAGGAACGCGCCGATTGCGGAATCCGCTGCGGCCTTCTTCGGCGCCGAGAAGCGCGGCTCGGGCATCCTGGCGGCCTGGACCGGACGGCCCGATCCGAGCCTGACCTATTCGCTGATGTTCACCAAGGACGCCTATTATAATGGCGGCCGTGCGCCGGTGCCGGCGGAGCTGGAAGCCGCAATCAAGGAGTCCCGCGCCTCCGAAGACATCGAGCTGCGCCGCAAGGCGTTTTCGACCGTACAGCGGCTGGTGATGGAAAATGCCTTCGTGGCGCCGCTTGCCTTCCAGTTCGAGCTGGTCGCGATGAATAAGAAGGTGCAGGGCTATCAGCCGAACCTTCTGGGTAAGCCGAAATACGACGACGTCTGGCTCGAGAGCTAAAACAGATGGCGCGACGAAGTCCGGCACGGGTGATCGGCGGCCGATTGTTGCAGGCCTTGCCGGTGATCCTGTTCGCGACGTTCGTGGTGTTCGCGCTGTTGAAGCTGGTGCCCGGTGACATCGCGGTGACGCTGGCCGGCGACAACGCCACCGACGCGCGCATCACCGAGATCAGGAAGATCTACGGTCTCGACCGGCCCTTCCTGGTGCAATACGGATCCTGGCTTGCAAAAGCTGCGCAAGGCGATCTCTCCCAATCGCTGCTGACGGGCGAGAAGGTGGCAACCTCCATCGGCCGCGCCTTTCCCAACACGCTTCTGATCGTGGTCATCGCGCTGATCCTGGCGCTGGTCACGGGCATTCCAATGGGCGTGGTGGCGGCGATCAAGCCGAACGGCTGGGTGGACAAGGTCGTCAGCGCCATCGCCTCGCTCGGCGTCGCCATTCCCGGCTTCTGGCTCGCGATGATCCTGGTCGCCGAAATCTCGCTGAAGCTGAACTGGCTGCCGGCGACCGGCGCAAAATCCTTCACGGTCTCGCCATGGGACGCGATCCGGCATGCGCTGCTGCCGGGCATCGCCATTGCGGCCTACGGCATGGCCGAGGTGGCGCGGCAGTTGCGGGGATCGCTCCTGGAGGTGCTGTCGTCGCAATATGTGCGCACGCTGCACGCCAAGGGCCTGTCGATGAACCGCATTCTTTGGCAGCACGGCCTGAAGAACGTCGCCGTCAACCTCTTCACCATCGTCAGCGTGCTGGTCAACCGCATGCTGGCGGCGACCGTGGTGATCGAGGCGGTGTTTGCCATTCCCGGCATGGGCAGCCTGATCGTGCGCGGCGCGATTCAGCGCGATTTCCCGATCGTGCAGGGCGTCGTGTTCGCCATGGTGATCGTCGTCATCCTGGTCAACCTGATCGCCGATTTGCTCTGCGCCGCGGTCGACCCGAGGATCGAGCAATGACGGATATGGCGCTCCCAGCCCCGCGGATACACGCGCAGCCGACGCGACTGCAGCGGATTTTCCGCTGGCTGGCGGGCGACCTGCGGGCGGCGCTGGCGCTGTTCGTGCTGCTGGTGCTGGTCGTTGTCGCCATCGGCGCGCCCTGGATCGCGCCCTATGCGCCGACGGCGCAGGACATCAACAACATGCTGGCGCCGCCGGGCGCGGAACATCTGCTCGGCACCGACGACCTCGGCCGCGACATCTTCAGCCGCCTGATCTACGGCGCGCCTGCAACCGTCTATGCCAGCGTGCTGGCCGTCAGCGTCGCGGTCGCCATCGGCTT
>Ga0081455_10002636_pt1 | contig 21258 bp, 19 predicted proteins | sample TabmetS3T2R1_FD_70207 | JGI IMG/M metagenome (GOLD analysis project Ga0081455, IMG submission 70207) | Tabebuia heterophylla rhizosphere microbial communities from the University of Puerto Rico - S3T2R1 | ecosystem: Host-associated > Plants > Roots > Rhizosphere ...
ACCGCTGCGACAAATCCCGAGATATCACCGATCACGCCCCCGCCGAGACCGATCACGAAAGATTGCCGATCCAATCCAGCGGCAACCATCTGCTCACAAATCGTGCCCACTTGCTTGAGCGTCTTCGATTTCTCGCCCGCGGGAATCGTGATGAGGTTCGGGTTAAAACCGGCTGATGTTAGTTTTCGCTCGATGCGGTGGCCTAACATCGGCGAAATGTTACTATCCGAAATAATTGCGCAGGTGTTCGCAGTTAGAAATTTACCTACGTGCTCCACAAGCTGCTCAAGCAAGCCCGTGCCGATCAGCACACAGTAAGGTTGCCCTTCAAAAGAGAGATGAGTCTGGGAAACGCGTCTTTTTATTGCGTCGGGTCCCAATGTTTCACACCGAGCGGACTGGATATAGCGTCTTGAAACGTCCCAGGCGCGGTGGCTGGGCCGAATGTCAGCATCTCCGTGTGCCAGTCGCAGAACAAGACACTGATCCGTGCGCCGTTGGAGTGAGTTCCCCTTGTTTCGGCGGGAGCGCCTACCGGCAAATCTGGCGCGCTTGTCATCGTGCCTCCCCACGACGCGGCGTTTCTCGGATCTCCGGTGTATTTGGGAGCCATGAAAAACGTCATAGAAGGTGAAACAACTTTTATCATGTTTCCACTTATCCCCGGTGCCGCGGCATACATGTTTGCATTGATGCTGTAGCTGACTGGTGCCAGATCGGTTTCCAAACTTGGCCGCTTATCGAATGGCGACTGGAAAACCTTTCTGCTTGCAATGTATTTTGGATAAAGTCCTGGCGTGACGTTTGTGCCCGGCCACACGGTCGAAAGCGGAAGAATCTGATCGTTGTCGTTAAGATAAGTCTGCATCAACATTCCGATCTGGCGCAAGTTGCTCATGTCCTTTGTCCCTTTGGCTCGCTCCGACATGCTGGTGTACATGGGATAGACCAGAGACATTAGAATCGCGATGATCGCCAGCACGACGATTAGCTCGATCAATGTGAAGCCACGCGAGTAACAGAAGTTCCTAGTCATTGATTGGTCGATGAGCAACGCATGATATTGATGGTGAGCCGGGAGCGAAAGCGAAAAAGAACCGCGTACAAGGAAGTTGCTTGACAATACACTTTCCAGTTTGTGTATGTAGATCATGCCAGACGAAGTGCCTACTCAACCTCCGCCTCCGCCAGGTCCTGAACCCGGAACGACCGCAAAATCCGGATCGACCGGTTTACCTTCCAACGTGGCTGCAGCCATCGCCTGCATTCCATTGGTCGGCGGCATCATCTTTTATATCCTCGAAAAGCACGACGGCTTTGTGCGCTTTTACGCCATGCAATCGATCATCTTTGGTGGCGCATGGCTGCTGTTCAACGTGGCCTCGCAAATAGTGTATTTCATTTTCGGAAACATTCCCGCGATAGGCGGCATCCTTGTGTTTTTCTGGTCCATTGTGTCAGCGTTAGTACATATCGCGTTCTTGATTGTTTGGATTGTCGCGACGGTAAAAGCTTTCACGGGCGTACGCTGGGACATTCCGTACGTCGGGCCAATTGCTCGCAAACAGATAGAAAGTGCCGCCTAATTCGTAGGGCGCTTCTGTGAAGCGCCGGGCGTCAATTTTTGTTCACGCCCGAGCAGCTTGACGACCACTTCGGTCAGGATCAGTTCGTGATCAAGCTGCGTGGTAACCAATTGAACATTTGCTTCGAGACACGCTCGCATAGCGCGAACTAACTGGGTCGTTTCAAACCGGCCCGCCTGTTGTGCGGCAATGCCGAGTGCGTAGGCATTGATCGAACCATCTTTCTTACGGGGCAAATGATCCGTTGCCTCGGGAGGCAGCCGGTTGACTGCGGAGATGAACTGGAACGGCGAATGCGGCCGTGATAGCCGATAACGTTCCATCAAATCTTTGGCGAGTAACAAACTGCGGACCGTAGGAACAATCGCCACCAGCAGAATTCCGATGGCACTTTCGCCCTGGTCCAACAGGCGACGGACCAGCTTAAGCGATAGTTGAAGATCGCGTGCCGCCAGTGCATTACCCAATTCGAAGATGACGCCGGCGCGCGAAAGGGGCACTAACTCACGGACAAGTTCCGAATTTACAACACGATCCTTCCCAAGAAACGTGTCGATCTTTTCCAGTTCGTTATCGATCTGTCGAGTGTCACCACCGGTCAGTAACACAAAAAGATCAAGCGCATCGTCATCAAATTGAAGTTTTCTCTTCCCTGCGCGCTGCTGAACAATCTCAAGCGCTTCTTCTTCCCATCCGCTTCGGCCAGAATCGAGCCGGTCGAAAACCTGCACTTCCGCTCGTTTGACGAGAGTTTTGTAAAAGGACCGCCGTTTATCGACATCTGTCGCACTCAACAAGAGGGTGATACCGGGCCCGAAGCCGTTGTCGATTAGCTCAGCCAATTCTTCCAGGCCAGATTGCACCGTGGATGAGCGCGCTTTTTGATCGTCGCCGAGAAAATTGATGTTTTTTAACCAAACCACTTTTGTACTGCCAAAAAAAGGCAGTGTTTGGAGCGCCTCGATTGCCGATCGTATTCGTGTTTCGGCTTGGTCGGCATTGTCGGCAGCTCCATCAATGACCTCCAATCCGAAATCACCGGCGCCAGGTGGCGTCAGATTAGATGCGAGCTCTGCCGCGACTCGTTTAACTTCCGCTTCATCGGAACCCAGGACGGCGTGGATGTTTGCGCTCGCTGCTTTGGTTTTTGCTTTCGGCATTGGGCGAACTATTCGCCTGCGCTGCGCTGCACGGCCGCTCGGGCGTATTCGCGGTTCAGCTTGGCGATGAAGCTGGCGCTAATCTCAGCCGGGCAAACCGCTTCACATTCGTACGTATTGGTGCAATTGCCGAATCCCTCTGCATCCATCACGTTGACCATTCGCAGCACGCGACTCTCCCGTTCTGGATGTCCCTGCGGCAAAAGCGATAGATGCGAAACCTTCGCAGACGCGAAAAGCATGGCCGAGCCGTTGGGACACGCTGCGGCGCATGCCCCACAGCCGATGCAGGCCGCCGCTTCCATGGCCAGGTCGGCGTCGTGCTTGGGAACCAGGATCGAGTTCGCCTCCGGCGCTGACCCTGCGCGCGCGGAAATGAATCCACCAGCCTGCACAATGCGATCCAGCGCGCTGCGATCGACTACCAGATCTTTGATAAGCGGGAACGATCCTACGCGAAAAGGCTCGACCGTGATCGTCGCGCCGTCGTGAAACTTTCTCATGTAAAGCTCGCACACCGCGCCGGGATGATCAGGTCCGTGTGGTTCGCCGTTAATTGTGAGCGAGCAAGTGCCGCAAATGCCTTCGCGGCAATCGGAATCGAACGCGATCGGTTCCTTTCCGCTCTTGATCAAAGTCTCATTAAGAATGTCGAGCATTTCGAGAAACGACGTGTTTGGCGAAATGTCGTGCACTTCGTAATCGCTGAGTTTCCCCGGCGTTTTTCGATCTTTTTGCCGCCAGATTCTCAAAGAAAAGTTCATGGTTTTCGAAATGGTAGGGACGAATCGCCGAGACGTCCGCATAGAGGGCTCGGCGCGCCCGGCGGTCGCGCTCTACCAATAAGGTTTCTCACTTATAACTCCTCTGTGCCAAGTGTACTGTTTCGAAATGCAACGGTTCGCGATGCAGTATCGGCGGTTTTCCATCGCCTTGAAATTCCCAGGCAAAGACCGCGGCATGGTTTTCATCGTCGCGTAACGCTTCGCCCTCCGGAGTTTGATGTTCTTCGCGAAAATGCGCGCCGGCGGATTCGTCGCGCTCAAGCGCGTCGGTGCACATCAGCTCGGCGAATTCCAGGAAGTCGGCAACGCGACCCGCGCGTTCCAGGGATTGATTGAAATCGTCGCCATCTCCCGGTACGCGCACCTCGTGCCAGAATTGTTCTCGCAGCTCGGGGATTTTTTTGAGCGCCTCGCGCAATCCCTTTTCGTGGCGCGACATTCCACACATGTCCCACAGAAGCAGGCCGAGCTCGCGGTGGAACGAATCGACCGAACGAGTGCCGTTGACGCTGAGGAGTTTTTCAATTCTGGTACGAACATTTTGATCGACTGCTCGAAACTCTTCAGAATCTGGCGTCGGCCGTTGTCCGATCTGGCCCGCCAGGTAATTCGGCAACGTGTTCGGCAAAACGAAATAACCGTCGGCCAAGCCTTGCATGAGAGCGCTTGCACCGAGGCGGTTGGCGCCGTGATCGGAAAAATTTGCTTCGCCGATTACGAACAGCCCTGGCACGTTGCTCATTAGGTCGTAATCGACCCACAGTCCGCCCATCGTGTAATGCACTGCGGGGTAAATCCGCATCGGAACTTTGTAGGCGTTTTCGCCGGTGATCTTTTCGTAAACCTCAAACAAATTCCCGTAACGCTCCCGGATTGTGTGTTCACCCAAACGCTTGATAGCGTCGGCAAAATCGAGATAGACGCCACGAGCGCCCGGACCCACGCCGCGTCCTTCGTCGCAAACTTCTTTGGCCGCGCGGGACGAAATATCGCGCGGCGAAAGATTGCCGTAGCTTGGATATTTTCGCTCGAGGTAATAATCGCGATCTGTTTCAGGGATTTCGCGCGGCGGCTTGTCTCTGTCCTCCTTGCGTTTCGGTACCCAGACACGGCCATCGTTCCTCAGCGACTCGGACATGAGGGTGAGTTTCGATTGATAGTCGCCTCCGACGGGGATGCACGTGGGATGAATCTGGGTGAAAGCTGGATTCGCAAAAAGTGCGCCTCTTTTGTAAGCGCGATAGGTGGCCGTGACGTTGCAACCGCGTGCGTTAGTCGAGAGATAAAACACGTTTCCATATCCGCCGGTCGCAAGCACGACGGCGTCCGCTGCGTGTTTTTCGATTTTTCCGGAACAGAGGCTCCGCGTGACAATTCCCTTGGCATGTCCCTCCACAATCACCAGGTCGAGCATCTCCGTTTGGGGAAACATCTGCACCGTGCCGGCTGCGATTTGACAGCAAAGCGCCTGATAACAGCCGAGCAAAAGCTGCTGACCTGTCTGTCCGCGGGCGTAGAAAGTGCGCGATACTTGCGCGCCACCAAACGAGCGGTTTGCCAGCAATCCGCCATATTCGCGAGCGAACGGCACACCCTGCGCCACACACTGATCGATGATGTTGTTGGCGATCTCGGCGAGGCGATACACATTCGCTTCGCGCGAACGAAAATCGCCACCCTTAATTGTGTCGTAGAACAATCGATAAACGCTGTCGCCATCGTTCTGATAATTCTTGGCAGCGTTGATTCCGCCTTGGGCCGCAATCGAATGCGCCCGGCGGGGCGAATCTTGGAAGCAAAAGCATTTCACCCGATAACCCAGTTCGCCCAGAGTCGCAGCAGCCGATCCACCGGCTAGACCGCTCCCTACCACGATGATTTCGAATTTTCTTCGGTTGTTTGGGCTGACCAACCTTGAGTGGTCGCGATGGTTTCGCCATTTCTGGGCGAGCGGACCAGGTGGAATCTTGGCGTCGAACCTTCCAATCATAGCTGTTGGGCTGGCTTAACCCACCCGAGCAGGATAGCGATGGGGATCGACGCGTAGCCGATAAACAGGAGCCACGCGAAAATACGACCGCCCAAGGCGAGTCGCGGCGTGAGCTTCTTATCATTCAATCCAAGCGATTGGAAAAAGCTGGATGATCCATGGCTTAAATGTAGCGCGAGCAGAAAGAGACCGAGGATGTAAAAGCTCGACACATAATAACTCTGAAATCCGTATACCATCATGGAGTAAACGTCGTAGTGCCCGAGGGGATCGGCCTTAAGCAAGCCGAACCGGGGATCGGTGACCCGTACGGTGAAATGCGCGAGGTGATAAATGATAAATGCCAGGACGATCAGTCCGCTCATCACCATATGACGAGAGGCAAATGTCGCTTTCACGTAGCTCTTATCGATATACGGCTCGGGCCGGGCGCGCCGGTTTTCAATCGCCAACTGAATGGTCACGTAGATGTGAACAATGACCGTGGCCAGTAGAAAAAGCCGGATCAACCAAAGCAGAGGGCCGAGATCGCGCAGGTGCTCCGAGTAACCGTTGATCCAATCCGGGCCGATGAAAATCTGTAAGTTTCCAAGCAAATGTCCGACCACAAAAAGGATCAGAATGATCCCCGTGATCGCAACGATCATTTTCTTTCCAACCGATGAGCGATAAAAAGCTGCTAAAATCTTCACACTGCAGATTTACGCGACTTGCCAAACGCAGGGGTGGAACGCGTTGTCCCTCGGCACGCCGTAGCAATGCAGAGGAGGCTCAACGCGTTACCAAATGAACGCGGCTTGCCGCTAAATTTCAGATTATTGAGGCCGCCGAGAGCGTCAAGCCTGGTCACGAATGCGGCCAAAATCTGAGAAGCCCGTGGCGCGCCCAGTTGTCGCGCCCGCCGGCATGATTTGCTTTGCGATTCTTCGCGTAAGACCTTGTTGAGGTGACAGCCGAGGGCGAAAAGACGCTGACGATTAACGAGATTTATCACTCGATCCAGGGCGAAAGCACCTGGACGGGACAACCTTGCGTGTTCGTGCGGCTGACGTTCTGCGATCTGCGCTGCAACTATTGCGATACCGAGTACGCCTTTTACGAGGGAAAAAAGCAAACTCTGAACGAAATCGTGGATACGGTCGCAGAGTTTCGCTGTCCTTTGGTCGAAATCACTGGCGGGGAGCCGTTACTCCAGAAGAATGTGTTGCCGTTGATGTCGATGTTGTGCGATGCGGGCTACACGGTGTTGCTCGAAACCAGCGGCGCCCACGATATCTCGAAAGTTGATCTGCGCGTCCATCGGATCATGGATTTGAAAACGCCGGGCAGCGGCGAAGTCGACAAAAATCTTTGGTCGAACATTGATAGTCTGACCGCGCGCGACGAAGTGAAATTTGTGATGGGATCGCGCGAGGACTACGAATGGTCGCGCGACAAGGTGCAGCGCTACGATCTTCCTTCGCGCTGTCGTGCCGTGCTGTTCTCACCGATTTTCGGACGGATCGACCCGCGCGAGATCGTCGAATGGATTTTGGCGGACAAACTCAATGTTCGATTTCAACTTCAGATGCACAAATTCATCTGGAACCCCACACAGCGAGGAGTTTGAAAGAAACGTCAATCTTGGTGCTGGCGACTACATGAAAGTGCCTAAAGCCTTTGGATTGCTGGTCGGGACGCTTGCCTTGATTACTCCGTTTGTACTTCGTGCTGCTGCTCAGCAAACAGGCAGCGCAACATCGCCGGGTCCGAGCAGTCCAGTGCCGGAGATGGAGAGACTCGCCAAAGCCCTGGTTGGAGACTGGGACACAACGGAGACAATGGAGAAGGGAGAATTTTTCTCTGGTGGGTCACGCCATGGAGTCGTCCACGTCAGACTGGCTGCTGGAGGGACAACGTTGATTTACGAAGTCCACTCAGATGGTTCCGCTGGAAAACTCGACGGCATGCTGGTCATCTGGTGGGATAAAGATGCAAATCTTTATCGTGTGTTCGTCTGTTTCAATAATCCCAAGCATCCCTGCGAGATGCGCGGCACTGCACAATGGGAAGGCGATTCGTTTGTGAATGATTACGAAGACACGGTTAAGGGAAAAAAGGCACCATGGCGAGATACATTCACTTTTACACCGACTTCTCACACTTTGGTCGCGGCCATGGAAGTCGAAAGTGGAACAATGAAAACCTTAATCACGACCAAGGCTACCCGGCGCTAGTCCCTCATGCGTTAACCTTTTCGTCTGCCAAACCCCTGTCCTGAGTCGCGAAGACGAGGTATTTTTCCGACCGTGCGAGCACGACTGACCAAAGATTTCACTTTTGAAGCGGCGCAGACATTGCCCAACGCGCCGAAGGGACACAAATGCCGTGGTGTCCACGGGCACAGTTTTAAGGTTGAAGTCTCGTTCGAAGGTGATGTCGACCCAAAGATTGGATGGGTTTATGACCATGCGCGAATCAGCGACGCAATGAAACCGTTACTGAAACTTCTCGATCACGCCTATCTCAACGATATCGAGGGCTTGGAGAATCCGACGATTGAAAAAATGGCGGAGTGGTTTTGGAAGAAATTGGAATCACAATGTCCCGGTCTTTGCGAGATCGTTGTGCATGAAACAGCCACGGCACGCTGCATTTACCGCGGCACATAACGACGAAAAGCGGGCTTCTGCAGTCGTGATACTACGATGGATCCCCGGGCCAACCTCTTAACGCTTTGCCGGGTTTCTCGACGCTTCTCCGAATGACTTAACCTTGTCAAAGAAATTTTCGAACAGCGCGTCGTAGATTTTTCCGCGCTCAGGATGATACTGGACCGCCAGAGCGAATGGATAATTTTGGAGCCGGACTTGCTCGATGATATCGTCGTGGGTACACCACGCCTCGACTTCAAAACCGTGCGCGACCCGATCGATCGCCTGATGATGTGAACTGTTTACGCTGTCAAATCGATGCTTCGCGTTGCCATCGTGACGCAATGGTTGGATGTCCTGGTCTTTTTGTTCTGGCAGTCCATGACCGGGAATGTCGAGCCTGAGGGTACCGCCCAGAGCAACATTTAGGACCTGAATACCTCTGCAAATAGCGAGAATCGGGAGGCCACGCACGAGCGCCTTTGAAATCGCGTCGAACTCCCATTGGTCCCGCTTGGGATCAAGATCATCTTTGTGAATCAAGCTCACATCGACGTTTTCCTGGCGCAGAAATTCCGGCGTGACGTCGGAGCCGCCTGTCAGCAGCAAGCCATCCATTTGGTCCATTGGAACATTGGCTTTTCGCGCGTCGAAAACACGAATCTCAGGATGCTTCGCAAAGAATGGTCGAAACCACTTTTCATCCTTCGGGCGCATCCATGTGGCGAGATTCGGCATAATGATAATATCGATCCTAAGCTAATTGTAGGGTGTCTGTGCCAGCTCCGAAAGCGTTCGGAGTTCGTAGAAAAGCCCTACAATCCCATCAGCTCCCGAACGTATTTTACAGGCGGGCTGCCGTATGAAATTACCTGGTCGTTGTATTTCTTGAGATCGAAATCCTTGCCCAGTTTTTTCTGCTCAGCGGCGCGAAGATCGAGATGCTCAGTGGCGCCGACAAAATAAGTGGAGAGCTGAGCGGAGGTGAGTCGCGCACGTTTCCACTTGGCCACGGCTTCGCCTTCCTGTTGGAAAGTCTCTTTCATCATCAAATCCAGCGCCTCCTTCTCGGTCATGTTTCCGGCGTGAACGCTTTGATCGAGAATGGCATTGGCAATTGCGCGCAATCGCATTTTCAACTGCTGCATTTTCACTTCTGGTCCGCCATAGCCCTGTTCCGCCATCATCTGTTCGGTATAGACGGCCCAACCTTCGATGAACGGGCCACTGCGGAAGATCGCGCGGACCAAGGTGGGCGCGCGGAATTCGTTTGCGTGAGCAAGCTGCAAGTAATGACCGGGCATCGCTTCGTGCACGGTCAAATCGCGAATTTGATAGTTGTTGTATTCCCTAAAGAACGATTCCTTTCGTTCCTTCGACCAGTCTTTCGGCGTCGGTGCTACAGCGAAAAATGTTTTGCCGGTTTTATCGAGTGGGCCTGGAGAATCGCAATATGCAATAGCCACGCCGCGCTTGAATTCGGGCATTGCAATTACATCAAGTGGTGTGTCCGGAACGGTGACAAGATTGTGCGACCTGACGAAATTAGTGGCTTCACCAACAACGTCTTTCGCATAACCAACGACCGTTGCGTCGTCAGGATGTTGCTCGGCAAGCTTATCGAGCACCGCGGTCGTTACCTTGTGTTTGTCCGCGAGTGTCGCCGGGTCTGCGTCAGGAAAATATTTTTTGTACAGTGGCAGCGCAGTTTCGTAGATGGCGTTTTGCGTTTGTTTCAAGTCGGCCTGTGCGCGCTTCATGATCTCTTCCATCGACAGGTCTGAGGCGAGAGCAAAGCGAAGCTTCTTTCGAAACTTGTCCGCTCCGAGACGAAAATTGCCATCGGAGCGTGGGAGCAGATCGTTTTGAAGCCACTTTTTGTAATCGTCCAAGGCAGCGATCGTCTTTTCCTGTACCGGCGCCAGCTCCTTCTTCATTTGCGGTGCGCGATCAAGAAGCGGGGCGAGGCCTTCGCGCACGAGATTGATCGCGCCTTGCGTTTGCTCAATCGCCGTTTCCGTGTGAACGCGCGGCGGATGTTGCAGGTTGGCTTCCGCCTGGGCGATCACGCGCGGAATCCCTTCCATCCGCTGGCGCAGATTAGGAATCCGTTGTTCCGGTGAGGCGAAATCGCGTGCGACCAACAGATAAAGGCTGTTGGCCAGGCTATCCATGTAGACTAACGGATTCCACTCCGGCTCTTTTAGCTCTTCAGCCCTGAAGATTTGGTAATCGATGTTCTCCTTGAGGATGCGAAAATCGACATTGTTCGCACCGGTAAGCCGCGAACCATCAATCGCATTCAGCTTGTTTCGAAATTCTTTTTGGGTTGCCAGTTCTTTCGCCCGGGCCTCGGCTGAATAATCAGTCAAACGGCCATCAAACCGATGGTCGCCAAGCTCGGTTGCATCTTCAGGATTGGCGCGCAGATACTCGTCGATGTAGTCGTGCGCAATTTTTTGAAACGCGTCATCCGATGGAGTGGCCCACGCACTGAGCATCGATAACGACAATGCGGATGCAGCTGCTACGACAGTTTTCATAACGCTTCAGCTCGGTGTGCCGGCAGCAAGCACTGGTTCGGTTACGCGTTCGTCGGGCGGTACTTCCTGGGATTGCAAATAGGTGTGTTCCTTGTAAACACGCGCGACGAAAATATAGATGATCGATGCGCCGAACATAAGGAGTGTGAAAAAGCGGAAGTAATTCGCACCTTCCAAGTTCATGCCCATCGACTTGAGCCTGGGAATGAGGAAGCTGATCACGGAAGGCAGTTGATTTCCCAGAGCGACAGAGAGCAGCCACATCGACATTAGCAGGCTCTTCATGCGATTAGGCGCTTGCGTGTAGGCAAACTCGAGGCCGGTGATCGAGACCATCACTTCACCCGCGGAAAGAATGATGTAGGCGAGGAACTGCCATCCAACATTCGGTCGTCCGCCGTGATCGATGTTGAGCTGAATTGCCCATATCACTACGAACGACAGCGCGGTAAGGAACAGGCCGATTCCGATTTTGCGCAAAGACGTGAGCGGAAAGACGCGGCTAATCGCCGGATAAAGCAAGTAGTTGAACAGCGGAATCATCGCGAGAATGAATATGCCGTTCACGACGTTTACCTGTTCCGGAAGAAAACTTAGGCCAAGAAAATGCAAATCCATCTTCTGACACTGAATCGTCCATTCGCCACCGCTGCTCTGGTCCCACAGCGCCCAAAAAATCATCGTGAACGCAAAGATGGTCCAAACACGCGCAAGCACACTGAGGCCTTCCTTGCTTTTCAGGTCGCGCAGAAACCCAAGTCCCGCCGGCGGGATGTGCACCATTTTGTTGCGACCGAGCCAGAAGATAATCGTCGCGACCAACATCAGCAGGCCGGGAAGTCCGAACGCGTAACGCGGACCCCAGTTCGGGCTACGCAGCAAAACGGGGCACAGCCAGATTGAAAACGAAGAGCCGAAGTTGATCGAGAAATAGAACCAGCCAAAAACGCGCGTGAGCAGGTGCTGATTCGATTCGCCGAACTGATCGCCAACATTGGCTGAGACGCACGGTTTGATGCCGCCCGCGCCAGCCGCGACGAGAATGAGTCCTATCGCTAGCACCCATTTCTGTCCGAATTGAATTGCGAACGAAGTATCCATGAGCGCGAGCGTGAACTGGCCGAGACAGTAAACGATCGACAAATAGAAGATCGTTTTGTATTTGCCGAGCCAGCCATCGGCGATGATCGCGCCAAAGAACGGCATCCAGTAAACGGACGAAACAAATTGATGGAACCAGCCTTGCGCTTCGTTCTCTGGCATTCCCTCAAGGATGCCGGATCGGTTCAGCATGAATTGCGTCATGAATCCTATCAGGATTGTGCGCATTCCGTAGAAACTGAACCGCTCCGCACCTTCGTTGCCGATGATATACGGCACGCCCGGGGGCATACCCGTTAGGTTTGGGGGCGAGGTTGCGTATTTGTGCCTGGCCATGTGACCTCCTTGGGCTAACGAGCTTCGCGCCCGGCAGCTTCCCTTGCCTTTGGTGAAGCTTCTGACTTGTCCGTTTCGCTTTTTTCGGACCAGTCTCTTGTTGCCGGATCACTTTGTTCACGCTGGACCTCCGGCATCTGGCCGAGCGGATGTTTTTCACACGATATGCAAAAGAGCAGCATGCAGAGCGCGACAGCAGTGATGCTGCAGCGGAGGAAATGAGCCATAATGCGCTGGCACAGTTATCAGCCTCTGGCGTCGCGCGCAAGACCAAAGCGTGATCGTCCACGCGACCGCCGGGTGTGCGGCGAGCATGAGCATGAGGAGGGCGGCTCTACAAAAGATTGAAAGACGCCGCCGCGGGATTACTATCAGACGCGGTGGCTCGCACAGACAGACACAGCGCTTGGAACGAGGTCTTCGCGCTCGTTCTCCTGTTCTCGGGGACTCTCCTGTTTTTTGCGCTCATTTCTTATACGCCGAAGGATGTGCCATCCTGGGTTTGGTTCAGCCACATCTCGCCGGCGAATCATCCTGCGCAGAATTTCATTGGGCCGGTAGGCGCAATTATTGCAGGAGTTTGCTATCAATTCATTGGAGCCGCGGCGTACCTTTTGGCCGCGATCCTGCTCGGTTTCGGGGCTGCAAAACTGTTTTATCCCAGTTTGCGGGTCGCGCCGCGGTTGACGTGGATTGTTCTGTTTATCATATCCGGGGCCTGTTTGCTGCATGTGCAGCCGTACCATCTGCAGGGCTGGCACGCTGCTTTCAACATTCAGGGTCCGGGTGGATGGATCGGATACGCTTTCGCCGATGAACACCGCGGATTACTCCGCAATGCTCTTGGCCCGCTCGGTACTCTCCTTCTGGTAATTGGAATCTATGTGACGACACTGATCTTGGTGACGGGACTGCGTCCGATTCATCTTGTTCGCGAGAGTGTCGCCGCAATGCGACGCATGAGTGTAAAGCTGCAGGAATGGCTATTGCGCCGCAAGCTGCAAAGGTCGGATCTCAAAGAAAAACTGGAGATCAGCGAGAAGCAGCTCGCCAAGCAGCGGCGATTGCTTGAAAAACAACTAAAGAAGCAAGGGATGCCGGTTGCTGAGTCGGTTGGGCCGATGATCTCGCCGGAAGAACTGGCAAATCGGCCAAAGCCAAAAGTAGTCGATACAACCGCGTTGCCGAGTGAGCAGGAGACCCGCAGGAAACCGTCCCTTGCCGAATTGCGGGCGAGCGAACAAAAAGGAAGATCGGCTCCGAGTGTGATGACTCCGGCGTGGACGTCGGAAAACTATGTCCTCCCTGGGATGGATTTGCTCGACGAACATAGCCTGGAGGGACGCGGTACCGCTGACCCTTCGGAACTTGAGGATGTTCAACAAGTTCTAATTGAAACCCTGGGGCAGTTCGGAATTGCGGTGGCGCCAGGGGACATCACGAAGGGCCCAACCATCACTCGTTACGAAGTCTATCCCGCCAAAGGAGTGCGTGTGGACAAGATTGTAAGCCTTGAGCGGGACCTCGCTCGAGCCACGCGTGCCGAACGGATTAATATTCTCGCGCCGATTCCTGGAAAAGACACGGTGGGCATCGAACTGGCGAACAGTCGAAAAGTGACAGTAAAATTGCGTGAACTGTTGCAATCATCCGATTGGGAAGAGGCCAAGGGGCACGCCAAAATTCCGCTCGCACTGGGCAAAGATGTTTATGGCAAAACGATCATCGCCGATCTGGCGCAAATGCCGCACCTGCTGGTCGCCGGTACCACCGGCAGTGGCAAGAGCGTTTGCATTAACGCGCTGATCGCCAGCATGCTCTTTCGGTTCACGCCCGAAGAGCTACGGCTGGTGATCGTTGACCCGAAGATGGTCGAACTTCAGGCGTACAGTTCCTTGCCGCATCTCGCCTTTCCGATTGTTATCGATCCTAAAAAAGTGATGCTGGCCCTGCGATGGCTGATCGACGAGATGGAGCGTCGTTACAGAATTTTTGCACGTGTCGGTGTGCGAAACATCGTCGGTTTTAACGCGCGGCCGAAGAAACCTGCAGCGTCGACCGCCGAGCGCGACGATGAAGATGAAGGTTCGGCCGATAGCCAGACCTCAGCGCCCTCGACTACAAAAGATGAGATGCAAATTCCCGACAAGATGCCCTATGTCGTCGTCATCATCGACGAGTTGGCCGATCTGATGCAGACAGCGCCTGCGGACGTTGAAAGTGCGATCGCGCGCATTACACAAATGGCGCGTGCAGCAGGTATTCACATTATCGTAGCCACCCAAACTCCGCGCGCTGACGTGATCACAGGCGTGATCAAGGCGAATATTCCAAGCCGGATTGCATTTCAGGTCGCATCCAAGATCGATAGTCGCGTGATTCTGGATGAAAACGGAGCCGACCGTTTGCTTGGCCAGGGGGACATGCTTTATCTGCCGCCGAGTGCTTCACGTCTCATTCGTGCACAAGGCGTGCTCGTTACGGATGATGAGATTCACCGACTAGTGCAATTTGTTTCCGCCCAGAGCCCGCCGGCTTTTGATACGGCAATGCACGAGAAGTTACAATCCGCCGCGACAACGGAGGAAGATGTTACAGATGAAGACGAAGAGTTGGTTGAAAAATGTCTGGAGATCATTCGACAAGAAAAACGCGCCTCGACTTCGCTGCTTCAGCGCCGCCTCCGTCTCGGTTACACACGCGCCGCGCGAATCGTTGATATTCTGGAGCAGCGCGGTATTTTAGGTCCCGGCGAAGGCGCCAAACCACGCGAGATTCTGGTCGATCTCGATGCTGCCGTTTAGCCGCTACTTTCTGCGCAATGACGATAGAAGGGCTTGGTAAAAAATTTCAGGAAGCGAGACTCGCGAGAAATCTCACGATCGACGAAGCGGCCCGGATGACAAAGATTCGTCCGGCGCGGCTGGCGGAAATTGAGGCAGACGATTTTTCCCAGTTTCCCAGCCTTGCATACGCAAAAGGTTTTCTTCTCATCTACGGCAAGTTTTTAGATGTCGATGTTACGCCGTATCTGGATGCGTTTGAAGATTCCGAGCGCGTGACAGTCGATGGTTATTCGTATCTTCAGGAAAATCGCCCCGAAAAGCCGGTCAGTGCACCCGTTATTCGACGTCGCCGCCCGACGACCACGAGCCCCGAGCGTATCTCACCAATGCCGCTTATCTTCGGTGTAATTGTGTTGGTGGTCGGCTTCTCAGTAATGAAGTTGATTCTCAACGTGCGGCGGCTTGCCCCTGGGCAGACGGAGCCCACTGCGCAGGTGTCGCCGAGTGCGTCGCCGGTTCCGACGGCCAAAGCTGGGCAACCGGCTACGGCAGAAACATCTCCGGTCGCTGTTGCGTCGGCCCCGACAGTCGCGCCATCCGCTTCGGTTGGTCCGACAGTCGTGCGAAAAGCTGTTGCAGCAGCTCCGGCGGCCACAAGTGAACCGGAAGTGCGTAAGGCCAAGCCTGTGCGCCCTGAGGACGTGGCGCAAACGCCGCCCCAGACGAATTCAGCACCCGCAGAATCAGGCGAGCAAAATCGCATAGCCATTCGGCCACTTAAGAGGACGTATGTAAAGGTGACTGTTGGCGATAATAGTGGAAGTCCTGCGTTTGAGCGCTGGGTTTCTCCGGCAGATGGGCCTGTGGAATTTCGTGGGAAACATGTCTCCATTCGCGTTCTCGATCCGGATGCCGTCCAGATCACAAAGAATGGAAAGGCGCTGGAGGACGGCGACGAAGACGTGACGGTTAATTAATGCCGGTGATGAAGGTGCCAGCTGTAGCGGCAGCGGTGCCGGCCGCAATTTCCTGTAGACAACCTGAGGAGCAGGCCGCACGCCTGCCATCGAAGCCGACCAAGGTCGGCATGATCAGCCTTGGGTGTGCGAAGAATCTCGTCGATGCAGAGATCATGCTCGGTAGTGTGCTGCAGCGGGGAATGGAAATCACTTCGCGCGTGGATGAGGCCGACGTTCTGGTCGTTAACACTTGTGCTTTTATTGATTCAGCGAAGGAGGAATCGATCGAAGCGATTCTGGAGGCGCACCAGCAGCGCGGTTTGAACAAAAGATCCGCTCAAAAACTCATCGTCAGCGGCTGCATGTCGCAGCGATTTGCACGCGAACTGCGAGAAGAAATTCCCGAAGTGGACGCATTTATCGGGCTGGATCAGGTCGCGCGGCTGGGCGAAATCGTGGAGAAGGTTCTTAAAAAACCGCGGAGTAGCGATGTTACATTCGCGGACACGCGCCCGAGTTACGTTCCCGATTACGACACGCCTCGTTTCAGGCTCACGCCCGCGCACTCTGCCTATGTAAAGATTGCCGAGGGCTGCAATCATCCCTGCAGTTTTTGCGTGATTCCTCAGATGCGCGGTAAGCACCGCAGTCGCACGCCACAATCGGTGCTCGCGGAAATTCGCGGGTTGGTTAGCGAAGGCGTTCGTGAGATTAATTTGATCAGCCAGGACACGACTTATTACGGAATGGACCTCTGGTCGGCCAAGGCCGGACCACGCCAGCCGGTGGATTCGACGCGAGGCCCAACATTGGCAGCTCTTCTTCGCGAAATTCAAAAGATCGATGGCGACTTCTGGGTTCGCCTCCTTTACACGCACCCGGCGCATTGGAGCGACGAACTGATCGACACCATTGCGCAGTGCAACAAGGTCGCTCGCTACATCGATATTCCTTTGCAGCATATCGACGAGTCGATGCTTGGACGCATGCGCCGAGAAACTTCGCGGCAGCACATCGAGAATTTGATCTCCAAGCTGCGGGCTGGAATACCAGGCGTGACGTTGCGTACCACTTTCATCGTCGGGTTTCCCGGCGAAACCGAAGAAGAATTTACCAGCCTTCTTGATTTCATCCGGCACACTCGATTTGAACGCCTCGGAATATTTAAGTATTCGCAAGAGGAAGGCTCTCGCGCTGCGAAAATGCCGCGCCAGATTCCCGCGAAAATCAAAAACGCGCGCTACCGGATGGCGATGTCGCTTCAGCGAGAAATCGCGCACGAAACGGCGCTCCAAAAAATCGGAAGTGACTTGAAACTGTTAGTGGATCAACCGCATGTCGCGCGAACCGAAGCCGATGCTCCGGATGTCGATGCGCGCGTCATTTTGTCGAAAGAAGCCCCAGTCGGCGAGTTCGTTTGGCAGACCATCGTGGGAAGCCGCGGTTACGATCTGCTGGCTTGAGTCGAGTGGTTACCAGCGGGTTTTTAGGAAGAGTCCACTTAACGCGTGACAGTTGTCCCTTTCCTGATCAAGTTTGTTGGTACTGATTTCTCAAGATGACCGAACCAAACGAACCGAAGAAAGAGACGACTCGCATTGCTGTGCCTCCTGGGGTTGCGGAGAAACCGCCACAGGAAAATGCGAAATCGCGCGACACAGTACGAATCCAGTTGCCGGTTCGAGAGCCGCCTGTTCACGTCTTACCTGAGCCGCAATCCGCTGCCCAGGGCCCGACATCGCCGCAATTCTTCCAGCCGCCACAACCTCCGCAGGTGCCTTTAAGCGCCTCGGTGGCACCTGCACCAGATTTACCGTCGTCCGGACCGATAAAAGAGACGGTGCGCATTCCGCTTAGCGCGGTTCAGATGAAAAAGACTCAACCCCTTGTGGGCATGCCCGAGGTGGCACCGCAGATTCCTTCAATCGCCGTTGCACCGGTCGAAAAAAACCCGATCACGCTCTTGTGGCTGCTCCTTGGTGTTTCCGCATTGATTTTGATTATTCAGATTTGGACTTACCTTTCTTAAAGCTATGGATAATTCCTCTGTGATTAAGTTGGATGAATCGAATTTTGATCGTGAACTGACGCAGGACGATAAGCCTGTGATCGTTGATTTTTGGGCGGAATGGTGCGGTCCCTGTAAGATGATCGCACCGTTACTGGATGAAATTGCGCGCGAAAAAGCAGGCGCGGTGAAGGTTGCAAAGGTCAATGTCGACGAGAATCAGAGTCTTTCGATCAAGTACAATATCCGCGCTATTCCGGCTTTGCTCCTTTTCAAGAACGGCCAACTGCGCGATCAAGTCACCGGGGTCACGAGCAAGAAAGACTTGTTGAACCGAGTCGAAGCGTTGGCCTGAGAATTGTATCAAGCAAGCCGCTGTAGCCACGGCCCTGTGGGCCGTTTTCGGGATGCGAAACGTAGCGTGGACGCGAACCGGCCATAGGCCGGTGGCTACATTTTTGTAAACTCGCCTAAAAGCTGATCTTTAAAATGCGACCATCGGTGCCGACGAGCCATCCGGCTTTCGGAGTGGCAAAAGCTACCGCCCAGAAGCCGCTCACATCAGGCAACGCGAACCATGTGTTACCCTCATCTGGAGTCCACGCCGCGCCTCCGTCATTGGCCGTAATCACTACTGCGCGACCTGGACCTCCGACGCCGCCACCAGTGTGGCCCACGTAGCTCAGGCCGAAAATGGCTCCCGTCACGGGCGGAGGGTTGGTAAGAGTCCAGGTTTGACCGCCATCGCTCGAAACCGCAGTGCGTGCATTATTGGGATCGTTGGGATCCAAATCTCCGCCGCCTACAATGCCGTGGTGTGGATCACGGAAATCGACCGTGAAAGCGCCCGCGCTTGGCGAGCTCACCAACGGAGTGTCATAAGCGGCCCACGTGTTGCCTTGATTGGTTGTTGCTAAAACACGAGCAATTTCGGCGCCGCCCGTGGCGATCCAAGCATTCCGTCCGCCTTGTGTTGTCACGCACGTACCACTCGACGCGAACGAGAATTCTCCCGGCAAGGCCGGCGGCATGTTGGGGCTGATGTCCTGCCATGTTATTCCGTCAAGCGTGCGGAAGTCTGGGAACACTCCGTTGACAGAATCGCTGTGCAGAATGCCGCGCAGCGGGGTCCAGAAGGCAAAACCATCGTAGAATGCAGAGGGATTTTGGTTCTCGAACTGGATCGTCCAGGTGGCTCCACCGTCCAATGTTTTGTAGACGCGAAAATCTGTTGGGTTGTTTCCAATGGACATAAGATATGCCACGTCGGCGCTGAAAGCCTGCACGTCGCGGAATTGCAGCTCTTCTGCGCCGGGCACGACACCAGCGGTCCACGTTTGGCCGCCGTTGGTCGTGCGTGTGAATGTTCCATTGCGACCGGATGCCCAGACTACCTGCGGATTCACTGGCCAGACCGCAATCAGGCCGTTGGTGGTGCCGCTGTCTTGCGGGGTCAGCGTGGGTTGATGAAGTTGTGTCGGGGAGAGTTCCTGCGCGTTAAGTATTCCACTGGCAAACACAGGAATAAACAAGGTAGCGAACGATCGTTTCAACATGGCGATTTCCTCCAAAAGAATGCTGTTTCGACCCAGCATAGGCGCGTTGTGGCGACGGTCAAACTCGCCATTCGGAGCAGTTTACACGGCGCTAAAGCCATATTCTGAGAACTTCGCGCCATCATTTCCGTAGAATGAGGTGAACCAAATACCGATGAGACTGCGATCACTGAAAAGGAAACCCATGATGAAAGCGAAAACCTCACGTTTTGACAGGTTGGTCGCTCGTTATTATCCCGCCGTTTATAGTTTCGCTTCTCGATTGACGGACGATCCACGACAAGCAGTTGCGCTAACCCACGACGCGTTCACGAGCATTCAAAACCAACTTCGTAACCGTCGCGATGACAGCGCGCTGGCATCAATTCTCATATCCGCTGTAATCCGTGCAGGTCTCACGACGGCTTAAGCGAAGATTACTGCTTAAGAGATTCGAGGCTCGGAGACTGGGCAAAAATTGGTGGAGAAACCTGTTGCGGCATTTGACTCGCAGCACTGGCTACACCGAAAAAAGCACTTAGCATGGCTCGAACGCGGCACCTACCGGTTCGGAGGCCCGACGCTATGCCGCGCAGGATTATTTGGGTCGGCGTCTTGTTGCCGATTTTCGAAATGGAACGACCCAAATTTTGGATTTTAAATCGATCGTAAGCCCTGTTACACACCTTTAAAAATCCCCAAGCTCTCGATTATGGCGCAATCTTCACTCCACAATCTTCCTGGCGGGGTGAAATTCACGGGCGCAATCGCGCCAGAGTACGACGCAATTCTCACGCCCGACGCGCTGTCGTTCGTCGCGAAATTGCATCGCGCATTTGAATCGCGTCGCCGCGAATGTCTCCAACACAGACAAGCTCGACAAGAGGCATTCGATCGTGGCGAGTCGCTGGATTTCCTCCCGGAGACTAAGCACATTCGCGAAGCCAATTGGAGCTGCGCGCCGATTCCGCCCGATTTGCAGGACCGTCGAGTCGAAATTACCGGACCGACTGATCGCAAAATGGTGATCAACGCGCTCAATTCCGGCGCGAAAGTTTTCATGGCCGATTTCGAAGACGCGAACGCGCCGACCTGGGCCAACATGGTGGAAGGCCAGATCAATTTGCGCGACGCCATTCGGCGCACGATTACTTTCACGAATCCGGAAGGAAAAGAATATCGGCTAAACGAACGCACTGCCGTGTTATTCGTTAGGCCGCGTGGCTGGCATCTGGACGAGAAACATCTGCGGGTGGATGGCCGGCCGGTTGCTGGCGCATTCTTCGATTTCGGTCTCTTCTTTTTTCACAACGCCAGGGAGCTCATCGCGCGGGGAAGCGGCCCGTATTTTTATCTGCCAAAAATGGAGAGCCATCTCGAAGCGCGCATTTGGAACGACGCTTTCAAGTTGGCGCAGGACGAGCTTGGCATTCCACAAGGCACCATCCGCGCGACCGTCCTGATCGAGACCATTCCGGCCGCGTTCGAGATGGACGAGATTCTTTACGAGCTCCGTGAGCATTCCGCGGGACTCAACTGTGGCCGGTGGGATTACATTTTTTCCTGCATCAAGAAATTTCGCTCCAAACCGGATTTCCTGTTGGCTGATCGCGCTGTCATTACGATGACTACACATTTCATGCATTCGTATTCCTTGCTGTGCATCAAGACTTGTCATCGTCGGAAAACTTTCGCGATGGGCGGAATGGCAGCGCAGATTCCAGTGAAGAACGATCCGCGCGCGAACGAAGAAGCATTTGCCAAAGTGCGCGCGGACAAGGAACGCGAAGCCGGCGACGGTCACGATGGAACATGGGTCGCGCATCCTGGAATGGT
>Ga0081455_10002637_pt1 | contig 21255 bp, 20 predicted proteins | sample TabmetS3T2R1_FD_70207 | JGI IMG/M metagenome (GOLD analysis project Ga0081455, IMG submission 70207) | Tabebuia heterophylla rhizosphere microbial communities from the University of Puerto Rico - S3T2R1 | ecosystem: Host-associated > Plants > Roots > Rhizosphere ...
ACGATTGAGTCACGCGGCAACTGCTCTGACCCGCTACGCTGCGGGTATGACCCTGGCACTGACGCTTCTCCAGACCGAGGTGCACCGCGAGCTGCCGATTCCCGCCTGGGCCTTTGGAGTTCTCGCATTCGGCCTCCTCCTCATCTTGCTGCTGATCACCTGGTCGATCGGCAAGGGCCGCCCGCACAGTTAGGGCATGATCACGCCGCCACCTCGCGCGACAGGTCTGGCCCGGCAGCGCGGTACCGAGCCACACGAACGGCACCGGCTCGGCGTCATGGGTGGCACGTTCGATCCGATCCATCACGGCCATCTGGTCGCTGCCAGCGAGGTAGCTAGCCGCTTCAGCCTCGATGAAGTTGTCTTCGTGCCCACCGGGCAGCCCTGGCAGAAGGCTGATCGGCAGGTGTCCTTGCCGGAGGATCGCTACCTGATGACGGTCATCGCAACTGCGTCAAATCCGAGGTTCACCGTCAGTCGTGTCGACATCGAGCGACCCGGATTGACCTATACCGTGGACACTCTTCGTGACCTCCGAGTCGAGCGAGGTGACGACGTTGACCTGTACTTCATCACCGGCGCCGATGCGCTGGAGCAGATTCTCACTTGGCACGAAGTGAATTCGATCTTCGATCTTGCCCACTTTGTCGGCTGTACGCGTCCAGGAGTTGATCTTGATTCGCCGGTCATCGCACACCTACCGCAGGACAAGGTCACCTTGATGGAGGTGCCGGCACTGGTGATCTCCTCCTCGGCGTGCCGGCTGCGGGTGAAGCAGCATCAGCCGATCTGGTACCTGGTGCCGGACGGCATCGTGCAGTACATCGCCAAACGAGGTCTCTATCAAGATCAAGAGCCGACTGCCTGAGGTGATCTGTCACCAGGAGTGGCCGCCTTCCTGATCTTTGCTGCGCCACCGTGGTAGTCGTAACGCCACCCGGGTGGCTCACCTATCAGAGCGTTATTGTCAGCAGGCATGAAGCAGCCGCTCCGCACGAGGTTGAAGGCGGCTGCAGCTGCGTTCGCCAGCAATGCGGTGAACGGCAACCTGCGTCGCGCTCAGCTGAGCTTCTTCGGCGCATGGACGGCTGAGTGGGCTTTTACCGTGGCACTGGGCATCGTTGCTTACCGGGACGGGGGCGCGACCGCGGTCGGGCTGGTCGGATTGCTGCGCATGGTGCCGTCGGCGGTGGTAGCCCCCTTAGCCGCTCCGCTCGCCGACCGGGGACGCCGGGAACGTGTCCTTGTCGTCGTCTCAACGGTGCGCGGAATCGCAACCGGAGCGGCCGGCATCGTCGTCGCCCGCGACGGTCCAGTCTCGATCGTCTATGTGCTGGCCGCGCTCTCGACCATCGCGGCGACGCTTTACAGACCCGCACATTCAGCGTTGCTCCCGTCGTTGTGCCGAACTGGGCATGAACTGGCCAGTGCGAACGTGGTACGAGGGATGCTGGATTCGATCGCCACGCTGGTGGGCCCGCTCGTGGCCGCTGTGCTGTTGGAGTTCACCCACGCCGCCGGTGTGTTCGCCTTTGCATCAGCTGCCTCGCTGGCTGCGGCCGCCTTGCTGCTCCGGTTGCGTTACGACGCTCCGCCGAGACCATCGGCGCCCCGGAGCGCTCATCTAATGGCTGATGTAGCCGAGGGTGTGCGGGCCGTCGTGGGCAATCGCGACTTGGCGCTCTTTACCGGCTTAGGCATGGCGCAGACATTCACGCGTGGTGCATTGACGGTCTTCACTGTCGTCGTGGCACTGGATCTGCTAGATACGGGCGAGCCAGGTGTTGGAACGCTCACCGGGGCAATCGGTGCGGGGGCGGTGATCGGTTCTCTCATCGCATCGCTCCTGGTGGGATCTCGGCGACTTGCTCAATGGTTTGGCATTGGAGTTGCACTATGGGGGTTGCCTATCGCGCTGATTCCGTTGTTTCCATGGGAGGCAACTGCGCTCACTCTGCTGGCATGTGTTGGTATCGGTAATGCGCTCGTCGACGTCGGCTTGTTTACTCTGATGGCCAGGTTGGCCCCCGACGCGGTTCTTGCTCGCGTCTTCGGCCTGTTCGAGAGCCTGATCACCCTCGCCGTCGGGGTGGGCGCTCTCGTTGCCTCGCTCTTGATCGATTGGACCAGCCTGACAGTTGCGTTGATCATCGTAGGAGCGCTTTGTCCAAGCCTTGTGCTTGTGGCATGGAGGCGTCTGAGGCGCCTTGACCGCTACATTGGAGAGCTGGACAACGAAATCGGGCTGCTCCACGGGGTACCCATGTTTCAGCCGTTGCCGCTGCCGGCTATCGAACAGCTGGCTCGCGGTTTGGAACCGGTCCATATGCCGGCCGGACAGGCCGTATTTCGCCAAGGCGATCCAGCCGACCGCTTCTACGTGATCGAGGCAGGCACGGCCGATGTCATCGGAGGCGGCCACCTTGTGACGACGCTCGGCCCGGGGGAGGGGTTCGGGGAGATCGCGCTGCTTCGCCGGGTGCCACGGACGGCCACGGTCCGAGCCTCCACAGACCTTGAGCTGCAGGCGCTAGGGTGCGAGCGCTTTTTGCCGGTTGTTACCGGATTCCCGCCAAGCTCGCGGGAGGCAGGGACAGAGGTGGAGGAGATGCTTCACCGATTCAGCCCGGATGAACCGACTGATGATCAAAACCAGTGAGGACGCCAACGCACTAAAGAAGTTGATCTTGGGCAGCGGGATATTGCTTAGTCGGCGCAGCACGAACAGCTCGCGCGTGGCCTGGAATCTGTTTACGTGCCTGCCGGTCAGGCGCCAGGGTGACCCGGCCGACCGCTTCTACGTGATCGAGAGGGGCACGGCGATGTAATCGGAAACGGCCACTCGGTCACCACATTCGGCCCCGCGGGCGGGATTCGGGGAGATGCGCTGCTGCGCATGGTGCCGCGGACGGCCACGCTCGGGCGGCCACCAATCTTGAGTTGCAGGCACCGACCACTGACCGCTTCTGCCGGTTGTGACGGGATACTCGCCAAGCTCGCGTGAGGCGGACTCCGAAGTCAAGGAGATGCTGCATCGATTCAGCCCGGGCAAATCGACCAACGACCAAAAGCAAGTCAGGACACTAACGCAAATTCCGCTTGATGTCGGCCTAATCGGCTTAGCATGAAACAAGTGTCCTCGGGGGGAAGGCCGTCAATGACGCCCAAGCAATCACTGGCACACAAGCAATCACTGGCACACAAGCAATCACTGGTTCGACGTTCACTAGCCGTGCTGAGCGCCGCTCTGCTCGTTACCGCATGGGCCGTCGGGATTTCGATTCCCGCTAGCGCGGCACCGGTCAAGGGTGCCTTGGACATCGTGTCCATTACCGATACTGCCTCGGGGCTGGGTGCGCCGGTCCAAGACCAGCCCTTCAACGTCGTTGTAAGAGTCCTCGATACCGCGGGGCAGCCGACGACCGTCAGCCAGGCAACCACGATCGTTCTGGAGGCGGTGTCGGGCCCGGGTGTACTGGGAGGCACTACAAGTGCTGTTATTCCACGCAATGGCTCCGGCGCAACCATCTCGGGCGCGACGTATAGCCAGTTCGCAAACGGGGTTGTGTTCCGTGTCCGAGCGACATCTGGAGTGAATCTTGCGCCGGACGAGGTGACCGTGGAGGTCGCACTCACGGCGGTCGGTGCCAATGCTTCGCCGCGCAGCCCGCTAGATCTTGATGATCCGAACTGTGGCGCACCAACTCAGACCGTGCCCACCTGCGGTCAGTTTGTCCTGCCGAACGGTGCAAGTGGCCACGTCACCCTTTCAGTCGGTTCTTGTGACGGCCTCGGCCCTTGTCGGACTAGTGGTGATATCGAGGCCCTGGTCGTCACCGCCATTGCAAATCTCAAGGATTCGAACGGCAACCCGCTCTACACCAGGACTTCGCCAGCCAGGGTGGTCCTCGCGTGTGACAAAGATCTCTGTCGGGAGCTTGCGAACGGCGTGCCGAAGCTTCCTGTCCTCTACACGCTGGAGAACACGGGTCCGCTGACCAAGACGGCTCTGGAGTGCCCGGCTAAGGGCATATTGGGCGAGGGACAGGAGGCATGCGTCGATTATGTGTCGAGTTCGCGGCACCAAGGAGACCTCTACTTGCACCTGCTCTTTCATGTCGACGGCCGCATGAGCTTCTAGCTCAGCCGACAAGCTTAGGCAGCGGCACCTGGACGAGGCCCAGCGATGTCAGCGTGGTATGCCTCAAGCTCCAGCCGCAGAGTCTGGCAGCGCTCTATCGATGAGTGGGCGCGGTTTCAAGCGTGCCCGCCGGTACGCGGCAGACGCGCTGTCGGCGTCCAATACCTCGCCAACTGCCGATCAAACGGGTCGCGACACTACGGCTGAAATCCACAAGGTGCGCGGCCGACTGCCGTAATCTCCTGAGCGCGCTCCCTAGCGCGATCCTTCTTCTTCTTCCCCGGGGGAAAGGCTGTCCAATGACGCCCAAACAATCACTGCTTCGACGCTGTATCGCTGTGCTGAGCGCCGCCCTATTAGCTGCGGCACTAGTGATCATCGGCACCTGGCTTCCTGCTGGTGCCACAGGAACACATGCCCAAGGAGGCGATCGCCATGATGTGGACACCCTCCGCATTGTGTTGATCAAGGACCAGCTCTCGGGCCTGCAATATCCGGTTCAGGGCCGGAGGTTCGATGTCGTCGTGCAGGCCGTCGATGATGACGGCAAACCAATCAAAGTCTCCAAGGCGACCGGCATCGAACTGAAAGAGGTGTCCGGCCCTGGTGTGCTTGGGGGCAACACGACTGCCGTCATCCAGGCTGGCTTCTCTAGCACCACGATCGTAGGTGCGACGTACTCACAGTTCGCCAACGGTGTCGTGCTGAAAGTCCAAGTGCGCTACGGAGTGGATCTGGCGCCGGGCAAGATCACCGTGGAGGTCGCTCTGACGGCGGTCGGCGCTGATGCTACGCCGGGCAAGTCCTTGACAGTCAAGGACTCCGATTGTGCACCAACCGCGATTGTGCCCAACTGCGGGATCTTTGTGCTGAAAAACGGTGCGGATGGTCATGTCACTTTGTCGGTGGGCTCCTGTGACGGCCTCGCGGAACGCTTTGACGGCTGTCGAGAGACCGGTGGAACGACTGGGTTGGTGATCACCGCCATTGCGAGTCTCAAGGATTCTGACGGGGACTCGCTGTACAGCAGGAAGCACCCTGCCAAAGTCATCCTCGCGTGTGACAAGGCGCTCTGTCCCGAGACTGAAGATGTGACCAAGTTCAAGGTGCACTACACCCTGAACAACACCGGTCCCCTGAAGAAGGTCGCGCCACCGTGCCCAAAGAAGGGTGTACTTGGCAAGGGTCAGGAGGCATGTGTTGACTATAAGAACAGCAAGCGGCGCGACGGCGACCTTTACTTGCCCTTCCTCTACAAGGTCGACGGCCGAATGAGCTTCTAGCTCATCCGACGAACGGCGGCAGCGGTACCCGCACGACCCCCAGCGATCGTAGGGCCGTGCTGGCCTCCTGCTCGAGCTGTGCTGCGTCAGGATCCTGGCGCAGCACAGCTATGCGAGCAGCTACTGCAAGCAGAAATCCTCGCTCGTGCGCAACGTCGGGCGAGGAGCTCCGTCGCAAGCCCTCGGCTAGAGCGGACCGAGCCTGTGCGACTTCACCAATCGCAGACAGCGCTGCGGCTTGCACGCGGTACGCCGACGGCAACAAAGTGGCGGCCTGGATGGAAGTTGCCTCTGTGAGCGCTTCCTGGACCAGGGTAAGAGCCTGCTGGGGCCGGCCTGCCAACAAATGCGCTTCAGCCGAAGCGATGTTCGCGTCCACTACCTCTTGGGGCTCTCGGAGTCTGCTTAGTTCAGCGCGAGCTTCCTCGAGCAAGATCAATCCTGTCGCTGCGTCGCCGGCCCGGCTCTGCGCCCTACCCATTTCCTTGCGCACCAGAGCCACGAGGTCCTCGTCACCAACGGCACGTGCGACCCGGAGCGTGTTTTGAAGCAGGGGCAATGCTTCATCCGACCGACCCTGTCGTACCAGCACCTCGGCTCGGTTGTAGTCAGCGTTTGCAGCATTCGGGGCGTCACCGATCCGGCGAAACGTCTCGGCCGCCCGAGCGAACATAATCAGCGCGTCGGGCCAGCGGCCTTCGGCCGATCGCCGTAAGGCCATGTTGTTCGACATATGTGCCTGATCGCCTATGTCCCCAAGCTGCTCGGAGATGCGTAGCGCCATCTCCCCGTGCTGTTCGGCGCCGGGCCCACCGGACCAGACCTCCACGCCATACAGCACCGCGTGTGCCTTGCCCTGCGCTTTCAGCTCGTGTGCCGCCTCTGCTTCGGCGAGCCCGCGCTCCGCCCATCGGCGGGCATCCGCATAGCGACCCTGGTTCAGCCGACATACCGCATAGCGGACTTGTAACTGGGCACGAACTGCGCCTGCCTCCGGATCTGTCATGCCTCGAACAGCACGTAGCCCCAGACTCGCCCGGCGCAACGCGTTCGTGTAATGGCCGCGCCGCTGCTCCACTAGGACTTGCTTGAACGCCAGATGAGCCTCCCTCAGCGGCTGGCCGCGCACACCCCGCAGCGCTTCCAGGTAGGCTCCTGCAGCCTCGGTCGATCTGCCCGCTAGGAACTCTGCATCGCCCAGCGCCTCCAGGTAGAACGAACGCTCGCTTGGGGCGACACCTGAGGAAAGTCGGGCAGCCTGGGCTGCTCTTCGGTAGGCATCTGCGGCCGCGGCTGGCGCATAGCGGGCCATTGCCCGCTCTCCGGCCCGCCAGCCGTAATCCATCGCCTTGTCGTAGTTGCGGGCCACGAAGTAATGAAGTGCGAGCAGCTCGGGGCGGCGGTCCGCCACGGCAGTGTTGGCTTCCATTATCTCAGCGGCCTTCGCGTGCAGTTCGCGGCGGCGTCTATAGGGCAGGCCAGCGTATGCGACTTCCCGAAGAATGGGGTGGCGGAAGCGGAGCAGGTAACCGGCCGAGACAATGAGGCCTGAGAGTCCAGCGAGTAGTTCGGCTTCCGACTGCTCGGGCGCCACCTCAGTGATCATCTGCAAGAGCAGGTCCTCTGGGAACTCATCGCCGAGTACTGCGGCCCGCCGTAACATCGAACGCTGCGCCGGTGGCAGCTGATCGATCTGGCTCGCGGCGAGCTCTTCGACGGTCGATGGCAGCTCGTCCGGGTCCTCGCCACGGGCGGCGGCGCGGGCGAGTTCGCGCAGCAGCAGCGGGTGTCCGCCCGAGCGGACTGCCAGTTCCTCAGCGATCGCCGGCGGCAGTGGTCGCTCCGGCGTCGCCATTTCGGCGAGTTCTATCGACGAGGTCATGTCGAGCGGCCCCAACTCAATCCGACCGGTAGCCATCGGCGTCCATCCGGTGGGACGGTCGTCGCGAGTTACGAAGAGCAGCCAGGGTTGCTGCTGTGCCCGGCGAGCAACGGCGGCCAACACACCTTCGGTAGCCGAATCCGCCAGGTACGAGTCTTCGACGACGAGTATCACGGGGGCTTGGACCATTCGCTCGAGCAGGTCTGCGTACAGCTCAGGTATCCGCTCCGCACGGTGCTGCTCCTCCAGTTCGGCAACTTCTGAGCTCGGGGGAATGGTGATGTCGAGCACGACACCGAGCAATGAAACCCATGGCCGCAGCTCGGGCGCCGCGGCCGTCACGCAATCCTGGAGACACCTGGCGATGGCGTTCGGGTCCATCGCGCTGCTGGTGCCGAGTACGTGGTGCAGCAGGCGCCGCACCGGTGTGTACGGTGTCGCAGCGCCGGTTCGTTCGCAGTCGCAGCGCAGCACTGTGACATCGCTGAGCTGTGCAGCTGCTTCGTCAATCAGCCTGGTCTTTCCGATGCCGGGCTCCCCGACGACTTCGATTAGGCCGCCAGTTCCATTGATCAACTGTTCTGCAGCATCTTGCAAAATGGCCATCTCGGTGTCCCGGCCGACGAAGAAGTCCTTACTGTTCTGCTGCTTGCGAGACTCAAGTGGTTCGCCAAGGGTGACAACTGGCACCGGCTTGCTTTTGCCCTTGAGGCTCGCCATCGGTGCATCATTCACCGCGTATGACCGCCGCGTGTGCTCTAGCACGTCCGCTGCCACGAGGATTGTGCCGGACTCGGCATGAGCGGCTAGCCGAGCGGCGAGATTTACGGCGTCGCCCTTCACTGAATACGTACGGCGAGTGGGGGAGCCGGTATCACCTGTGAATACCCGGCCTTGCGATATACCGGCCTGCAATGGCAGTCGGCCGACCCGATTGACTATCGCAGATACCGCAGTCAGTAGTCGATCGGTGTCATCACCGGCACTACTGGGCGCGCCCCCGACGAGCAGAATCTTTCCACCGTTGACATCGACATCCGTGTCGAGGAACGAAACTTCATGGGCAGCCGTGGCCTCCTCCACATTTCGAAGCACCTCATCGATGGCTGCCGTGACCACCTCGGCGCCTTCCTCGGCAAGCAAAGTGTCGGTTCCGTCGAAGCGTAGGAAGGCGACCGCCACCGTTCGGTGCTCCGGTTCGCGAGACGGTTGGGAGAGATAAGCCCACAGTTGTGGCGCTAGCAGCTGCTCAATAACGGCCGGCATCGGCTCAGGTTCCGGCTGCGGCGGACGGTTCGCGGGTGTCGGTACGCCGGAAAGGAGATGACCCCAGCCTTCCTGGGGGCGTACGAGGCCCGGCCCGAGGTCCGCAGCAGTGGCGTCTCCCATCAGCACCTCGCCGGCGCCCGCGGCGTGTTCCAGCATGGTGACCGCCGTAGCCGTTGGCCCCAGCAGGACCAAGTCTCGGCGCAAGGCAGGGTTTCCCGCGAGTATCAGATGGACTGGGCCAGACTCGACACCAGCCGAGGCACTCAGCTTGACTCGGCCGATAGACGTCTTGGCGCGTCCGATTTGCGCGAGAGCCCGGTGCATGCGGAGCCCGGCCCTTGCAGCGCGGCGGCCATGGTCTGCCCCGTCGAAGAGCAGCAGTAGGGCATCGCCGCCCCATTTCAGAAGATCGCCCCCCTCGTCCTCGGCGTCCATCAGTAATTGGCTGAAGACAGTGTCGAGAAGATTGCTCAGCTCCTCGGCACCTTCGCGGCCGCGGCGGGCCAGCCGTTCGGTGAGTGGGGTGAAGCCGGTGATGTCGAAGAGCAACAAGCTTCCATCAAGGATTCGGTGGACAGCACCCGACTCGGCGCTCGCCCATGCAGGCAGCAGCCGAGGCACGTAGGCCGTCAGGGGCGGGCCCTCCCGAAGCGCCGCCAGCCGGGGGTCGCTGGCGCCCATTGGGTAACTCTAGAGGGGAATGACGCAGCATAGTGAAGTTGATCATGTCCGATTACTTGTGGGCATGGCTGGGTATGAGCGGCTAACGCAGCAGCACCGAAGAGGAGGGCATGACGATGCGCTTCGGCTACACCCTGATGACAGAACAGAGCGGACCGCGGGATCTTGTCGGCTACGCCGTCGCCGCTGAGCGGGCCGGCTTTGACTTCGAAGTCTGTAGCGATCATTACTCCCCGTGGCTGATGTCACAGGGACATGCCCCCTACGCCTGGAGCGTGCTGGGAGCAGTAGCGCAAGCAACCTCTCGGGTCGAGCTGGCCACATACGTGACCTGCCCGATCATCCGCTACCACCCGGCAGTGGTCGCGCAAAAGGCGGCGACCCTGCAGCTACTGAGTGAGGGCAGGTTCATTCTCGGTCTGGGTTCCGGAGAGAACCTCAACGAGCACATCACAGGCGAGGGCTGGCCGCCGGTCGCGCAACGCCAGGACATGCTGGTCGAGGCAGCCACCATCATCCGTGAGCTGCAGTCCGGCGAGCTGGTCACCTGGGAGGGCGACTACTTCCGCGTCGATTCGGCTCGGCTCTGGGACGCGCCGGAAGGTGGCGTACCGATCGCGATTGCGATGTCAGGTGAGAAGTCGGTCGCACAGTTCGCGCCACTGGCTGATCATCTCGTGGCTGTGGAGCCGGAGCAGGAATTGATCAAGGCCTGGGATCAGGAAAAGGGTTCAGCGAGCGCACGCAAGATCGGCCAAGTGCCGATCTGCTGGGATTCTGACGAGCAGCGGGCGGTCGAGCGCGCCTATGATCAATTCCGCTGGTTTGGTGGCGGCTGGGCTGTGAATGCGGACCTTCCGACACCGGCAGGGTTCGAGGGGGCCAGCAAGTTCGTTCGACCCGAAGACGTCGCCGAGCAGATACCCTGCGGTCCTGATCTTGATGCAATCGTGCAGGCGGTGAAGCCGTACTGGGAAGCCGGCTTCACTGATGTTGCGATTGTGCAGGTCGGAGATGAGAGGCAGTCGGCGTTCCTTGATCAAGCTGCCACTCCGCTGCTGGACAGGTTGCGTCGTGCCGTCGGCTGAGCCGCAGCGGTATAGGTGCGGCCAGAGGCTGTCGAAGGCCCTGCGACAAGTTCAGGGCAGGTATCAGAATCAGGGCCGGGCCGAGTCCTAGGGCGCGCTGTGGCCGGAGGACCTGGCGGCGTACCAATCGAAGAGCGAAACAGGCGGCTGGCTGGTCGTCCGAACTCGAACAGCTAGCCTTGGTTGCGCATTGCCCAGACGGCTCGAGCAGCACCGTCCGACAGATTGAGAGATCTTGACTGCTACCGAACGCGCATTGGAACTGACCCACGCGGCCGCCACTGCCGCCGTCGACAAACTCGGCACTGATCTGGTTGCCTATGACGTTTCCGAGCAATTGGCGATCACCGACGTCTTCCTGGTGATCACGGCCTCGAACGAGCGCCAGGTCGGCGCCGTCGTCGACGGTATTGAGGAGTCGCTGCGGGTACATGACGCGAAGCCGGTGCGCCGCGAGGGGTATCGGGAGCAGCGCTGGGTGCTGCTGGACTACCTCGATCTGGTCGTGCACGTGCAACATACCGACGAGCGCCGGTTCTACGCACTGGAGCGGTTGTGGCGGGACTGTCCAGAGATCGAACTCGATGTGGACGAGCGACGATGACAGCCGCGCGGCTCATCATCTGGCGACACGGTCGCACGGAGTGGAATGTGAACGCCCGCTTCCAAGGTCAAGCCGATCTGTCTCTCGACGAGGTTGGGCACGCTCAGGCCGTTCGGGCCGCGGAAGTACTTGCCGGCTATCAGCCGGCCGGCTTGTACTCCAGTGATCTGGTGCGGTCATACCAGACTGCTGCCGCGCTCGCCGAGCGCACCGGGCTGGAGATCATCACAGACAAGCGGCTGCGTGAAATTCACGTGGGTTCCTGGGAGGGCCTACTCGGCGAGCAGGTCAAGGCGGCAGACCCGGAGCTGGCGCGACGCCTCTGGGCGGGCGAGGAGGTACGCCGATCACCGACGGGCGAAAGTCCGAGCGAGGTCGCCGAGCGAATGGTCGAGGTTCTGACGGAGATTGTCGAGGCGGCGCAGGACCGGTCCACGGTCGTCGTCGTTACGCACGGGCTGTCCGGCAGGGTTGGTGCCTGTAGGTTCGTGGGATTGCCGCTCGAGTACTGGCGACGGTTCGGCGGCTTGTCGAACTGCGGATGGGTGAGCATTGATCGGCATCGCTCGGGAAAGTACTGGCGGATCGAGGGCTACAACATGACCGCCGATTCCGGTCTAGAGATTTGTTGATGAACGTTGCGCGCTGAGCCTGTCGAAGCGCGATCTCAGACGTATCAACATCTCACTGCCAACACATCGAATGGCATGCTGGTCGGGTGACGACGGCACCGGCGGAGACCAAGGTCGAGGCACCGCCCCTGTTTTCGTGGGCCCTCGCTCCGGCCTTCGGTGTGTCGTTGTCCGCCTTCCTGCTCTTTGGGCTGCAGCACGAGCCGTCGGGCTACGCAGTCCTCGCTGTCAGCGTGATCTTGGGATTCGTCGTTGATCGTGATCTTGGCAAGAGCCTGCTTTTGATCGGCTTCGGCATCGGGATGATCGGAACGATCTCACTGGCGGCGGACATTAGCTACGGCCACATGGTCTTGATGGGAAGCATCCTGCTTATCGCCGTCGTGGTCCCGTACGTTGTCGACCGGTTTGTCTTCAAGCGTCACATTGTGCGATTTCCGATCAAGACCGGCCGACGATGGACCACCGGGGAGCGCTTGTGGGTGGTGACTGTGGTGGGACTGGCCTGGCTGATCATGCCGTTCTACTTCATCACCTCTGGGACATACCTCAACTGGCCCGCGGTCCGCGAGCCCACCGAACTCATCCGGCTCTTCGTGGCCGTCAACGCCGTCGGCCTGTGGGATGAACTGTTCTTTATCTGCACCGCGTTCGCGCTGCTACGCCATCACTTCCGGATGTGGCAGGCCAACATCCTGCAGGCGATCATCTTCGTATCGTTCTTATGGGAGTTGGGGTACCAGGCCTGGGGACCGTTCCTGACCACCCCCTTCGCTCTCATCCAGGGGTACCTCTTCAACCGCACGCGATCTTTGCCGTACGTCGTTGCCGTGCACTTGATCTTCGACTGCGTGCTGTGGGCCATACTTGTGCACGCTCACAATCCCGGCTGGCTGCCAATTTTCGTCTTCTACTGATTCGTTTCGGGTTGAGCCTGGCTGATGTGGGCTGAGCTTTCGTGCTGTCGACTGAGCTTGCGTGATGTGGACTGAGCTTGTCGAAGTCCCGCGAACTGCGCCACTTCCACGGCCGATCGGCCCTGCGCCCGATTGGCCCGGCTGGGGCCTCGAATGTAGGATCGGTCAGGCTTGTGGGCCGGGCTGGCCGGTCACGCCCGAGGGGCTTTGGCGCAGTTGGTAGCGCGCTTCCATGGCATGGAAGAGGTCAGGGGTTCGAGTCCCCTAAGCTCCACGTAAAAGTGCTAGTCAAAGCGTATTTGATCTTGAGATATGCATAACTGGCCTATGCGACCGAGGGGCATCTAGGGCTGGCTGGCGCCGTTCGGCCTCGATGAGCCGGGCTTCAGCCACCTCGTTGGGCGTCAGACGAGTTACTGGCCATCCCTGCCGCGTTCAGCGTCGGCCTCGCCACGATGCAAATCCTCAAAACTGCCGGCCAGCGTTCGATTCAGGTGCGTTTACAGGCGACTAGCGAGTCCGGACGGTTCGGCTGGCTTGGCGGGGGGCGGCGGTCGCGCGGTGACCCACCCTACGGATGATTCCGGCCGCGATGTTCCCAAGAGCGGGTCCGCGGCAATAGGCTTCGGCTCACACCGGAATAATTTGGATCACGGCCAACACAAACTCTGGTGATGACAGTTAAGTCCATCGTCACCGGCGTTGAAGATCTGACCGAAGACGTACCTTGCTGAGCCATCGGTCTGGCCGACCGGAATGGGCGGCGTGCATGCCCGTGACCCCTAACTCTCCACCGAAGGAGATGGGTTCGGATGACGACGAAGAAACTGCCGCTGATCGACAAAGATATGATCCTTCCGTTTTGGTTGTTGACTAGCTGCTTCATCGTGTGGGGGCTGGCCCAGGACTTGACCGCGCCGTTGGTGACCGCATTCAAGGGCATCTTCACGATGAGCACCTTCGAGGCGTCGCTGGTCCAGTTTGCTTACTTCGGGGCGTACTTCTGCCTGGCTCTGCCCACTGCGTTCCTCAACGAGCGATTTGGCTACAAGGTGGGCGTGCTAACCGGTCTTGGCCTCGCCGCGATCGGCGCGTTCGGGTTCTACCCGGCGGCTAAGTCGTTGACCTTCGGCTTCTTCCTTATTGCTTTGTTCATCTTGGCCGCCGGCCTCTCCGTTTTGGAGACCTCGGCCAACCCGTTCGCCATCGCGATGGGTCCGGAGGGCACGGCGACCAGGCGGCTCAACCTAGCGCAATCGTTCAACCCGCTCGGAACCAATCTCGGCGTCCTGCTGGCCGCGGTCCTCGTCTTGCCGAAGATGAACCCGGCCACCGCTGAACAGCGGGCCACGATGCCGCACGACCAGCTGGTCACGATCCAGACCGGTGAGCTCAACGCAATCATGAACCCCTACCTGGGCTTGGCGATCGCGCTGGTGATCATCTGGGTCGGCATTTTCATCAAGAAGGTTCCCAGAAGTCACGAGGAGGTCGCCTCGGACTCCCACCACATGCATTTCGGCTCGACCGTCCGCCGGCTGCACCACAACCACCACTGGCGCTACGGGGTCCTCGCCCAGTTCTTCAACGTCGGGGCGCAGGTCTGCACGTGGACTTACATTGTCCTTTATGTCAAGGATGTGGTCCCCGGGGGCACTGCGGTTAAGGGTGCCTATTTCCTGCAGGTCAGCCTGATCGTCTTCTTCATTTCCCGGTTCGTCATGACCTGGTTGATGGGCTACATCCGGGCCACGAGGCTGCTGGCGATCATGGCAAGCATCGCCATTCTGCTTTGCCTCTATGCCGCGTTCTTCCCCGGACTGTCGGGGGCGATTGCCCTCGTCGCCGTGTCGGCCTGTCTGTCGCTGATGTTCCCCACGATCTACGGGGTGGCGCTGCATGGTCTCGGGGTAGACACGAAATTCGCCGCCGCCGGCCTGGTGATGGCGATCGTGGGTGGGGCAATCATGCCGCCGATCCAAGGCCTGGTGAGCGACCGGTTCGGCACCGCGCCGGCCTTCATCGTAGCCGCGGTCTGCTACGCGGGCGTGTTGCTCTATGCCATCTACGACCTCAGGTCGCACGACCGATTCGCCGACATTCCGGGGGAGGAAGAGCCGCAGATCTCGATGGCCGGCCACTAAGACGGGCAGGCGCACCGCCCCAGTTTCCGCCCAGCCCGGCATCCTGAACACACCGCACCTGAGCAAGCTTTCAGGTATTCAGGGCTAGTCGCCCAAACGCCTATGGTTGCGACCACTCTCTGGAAAGCGGGAACATAAGCCGATTCGCGGCGAGCGAAGCCGCTGCGTCTATGGGCGATTGGATGAAGGAATCTAGGCTTTCTCGGCGATCAGATGGTCCACCTCGGCCGATGTCGGCGGCTGCGGCCCCCGCCGGGAGCACACGATAGACGCGGCCGCCGCACCGCGTTCCAAAGAGCCTTCAATTCCGAGCTGAAGCTTCACATAGCCATCTAGGAATCCAGCCATGAAGGTATCGCCGGCGCCGACTGTATCGACCACCTTTGTGGGGAAGCCCGGTACGCGCGTGACTTTTCCGTCCGGCTCCACGGCCGCTCCACCCCCTGGCCCGAGCGTGATCACCCCAAGGCCCAGCCCGTACTGTTCGACCCAACGGCCTGCTAGCTTCACTGGATCGCCGTCACTGTCTCCGGTGCCACTGCTGGCTGCCCTTGCCAGGAACTCGATGTCCTCATCGCTCGCCTTGAGAATCCCCCGACGTCGACTGACCGCACGGAGCCAGGGCTGCACTTTGCTCCAGTACGCATCGGGATCGGTGATCACGGTCGGCCGCACATTGATGTCGTAGGAGACTCCTGCCTTTACGTCATGCATCCAATCGAGCAGCACCTCCGCGCCCGGACTCACGATGCAGGACAATGACGCAATATGCAGCCAGTCGTCGCTGTTCAGCTCCGGCAGATCGTCAACCTGCCAGCCGAAGTTTGCCGTGTCGTTGAAGTGGAAGGTGTAACTCGCGACGCCTTGTTCGTCCAGACTCACAACGGCAATCGAGGTGGCTTGTGAGGATTCGGTGGCAAGGTCGAGCTTGACGTTTGCTTCGAGGATGTGCTGGCGCAGTTGGCGGCCGAAGGCGTCTCTGGAGATCCGACCCAGGAAATGGGTGTCGCAGCCGAGCTTGCCGAGAGCAACTGCGGAATTCATCGGTCCGCCCGCCGACAATGCCAGCCATGTCGAGCTAAAGGAATCGCTCTGGGTCGTATCGGACTGGACTAGATCAATCAGCGTCTCCCCGCAGACCACGAAGCGACTCATGCCCACAATCTAGTGGTTCTTGCCTTCAGGTGGTGAGCCGTGATCGGCCAGTAACGCCAGCACAGCCTGCAACTTGGACCTCTGCGTCACCTCTCCTCTGATGCCACAGCCACGGAGGAAGCGCCCGTTCGCTGATGTCGACAAGCAGCCTCCCCAACGAGTCCGGGATCGAGGCTGCTCGCAGCAACAGTTCGATATAGGCGCAAGGGCCGCCGACCCAGGCGCTGATGCCAGCAGGCACCAAGGCCGATGGCGAAGGTCGGCGGCACTCGCGACACCACTAGCGATTGGTCTTACCCGTTCGTGGATGATCGGCTGCGGTAATGAGCAATGGTGAGGAGCGGTCGAGCATGATAGGAAGTCGAGCATGCCCGTGATTTTGTACGCCGAGTTCACCGCCAAACAGGGTTCGGAGTCTCAGGTTGAAACGCTCATTTCCGGCCTGGCCGAGGACGTGCGACGGGAGCCCGGTAACGCTGAGTTCACGGTTTACCGCGAACGCGACAACCCGCGTAAGTTCTTCGTCTTTGAGCAATATCTGGACGAGGCGAGTTTCGAAGCCCACATAGGTGCTGACTACGGTGTCATCTTCAACCGGCAGCTCAGCAGCCTCATTGAGGAGGGCGAGTCACAGCTCACCTGGCTCACGAGATTCGACCCATCCTGATGTCAGATCACTCGGAAGTCGACGAGGCGCCACAGTTCGGGCACATAATGCAGGGCCCGGCGTGACGATCGCGCCTTTGTGGGCTCGACCGGGGGGGCAAGACGGGGGGCTCCAGACCTGCACAAGCGGTGCAGCGCCTGCACTTTCGTGGACTCGCTCACGGCTCGCAGCCCTTAGCCGGAACTTGTCAGGCCACCATGGCATGGAAGAGGTCAGGGGTTCGAATCCCCTAAGCTCCACCGACTCTTACGCCTGGTCAGGCTCATTTGCAGTTTCTCCGACTCTCCTGCTGCTAGTTGGGTGAGCGACTAAGTGAGCGACTACCGGCGACCGCCGTCTGCGCCGAAGAGTTGGTCCATCACCGTCGCGCCGGTCTGCAGAACTGGCTTCAGCTGATGCCTGTAGACCAGCTCAGTGACCGCCGTTCCGCGGTGGCCGACCAGCTGCGAGATCTGCTCGACCGGCAGGCCGGCGTTTGACAGCAGGGAGACGAAGGAGTGACGGAGCTCGCGCGGGGTCCAGTCCTTCGGGTCGATGCCGGAGACCAGGCGCAGCCCAGATCAAGCTGTCCAGTGTGGTCACCGACCTGTGCGGGGTTGCCAGCCGCCGGATCCTCACCGCGATGATGTCGGGGGTGAGTGACCCTGCTGCCCTGGTGCTGCTTCGAGGCGGGTTGAAAGTGAGCGCTGCCGATCTGGCCGAAGCCTTGACTGGCCGCTTCACCGAGCACCACGCCTTCATGACCCAGCTTCTGCTCAACAGAATCGACCAGCACAACGCGGCAATCAATCACCTCGAGCAGCGGATCGAGCAGAAGATCAACTCCGTGCACGCCCCCCGAGACCTGCTCACCAGCATCCCCGGGGGTGAGCCGGACGGTCGCCGACATCATCATCGCCGAGACTGGCGCCGACATGACCGCCTTCCCCAGCGCTGCGCACCTCTGCTCTTGGGCCGGGGTCAGTCCCGGGCAACATGAGTCCGCCGGCCGACGCAAAACGGCGCCCACCCGGCCCGGGAACTGCCACCTCAAAGCCGCCCTCGGCACTGCCGCCATGTCGACAACCAGACAGCGCAACACCTACCTGTGCGCCAAGTACCGACGCATCGCCGCCCGCCGCGGCAAACTCAGAGCCGTCGTCGCCATCCAACGGGCCATCCTCACCGCCGTCTGGCACATGCTCAGCACCGGCACCTACTACCAAGACCCAGGACCGGACTACTACAGCAGGCACGACCCCAGCAAACGCGCAGCCCGCGCCATGCGCGCCCTTCGAGCCCTCGGCTACCAGGTCACCGTTCACCCCGTCGCCGTGGCCAACTAAGCCGAGCAGCTCACCAGTTTCGTATCAACGAGAAGGTCAGGGGTTCGAATCTCTTTAGCTCCACCCACGTATGGCAGTCGCGCTACTTCGTTCCTTTGCTTGTGATGCTCGCTGGTTGCTGAGCGACTGCGCCCGGCCGCGAGTCGGTGTCCCGCGTCAGTCCGCCGGGCCGGCATCAGCCGTCAGTCGCACAAGCGGCCTTCGGTACCGAACCGTCGATCAGTCGACATCCAATACCGACCTGATCCGTCTGTTCATCGGCGGCATGTCTCGGTTGCTAGATGAGGATGTTGCTGCCTGGGACGACAAGGCCGCGTATGTCGAAGGTTTCCGTTGCTTGCTCGATCGAGGGCAAGGGTTGATCGCCAGCGAGCTCCCGCATTAGGGGGAACACAATGTCGGTATTCGCGCGGTCGTAGTGCTCCTTCGACTCCCACAGTTCGAGTGTTTGGAAGCCTCCGGTCGTCGCGCGTCCGATGTGCACCAGCAAGCCGTTCACCGACATGCCGACGCGGTTGATCATCTCGGCGTGGATTCCGTCGTACATCTCAATCGGTGCTGGGACGGTGGTTATAACTCCGTACATCTGCTATCTCCTCATTTCTTGTGGGCTGACGGCCCTGGTGGATTCTGCTGAACGCTGAGCGTCAGTCCTGGTCAGCCTCAGCGCGCGGCATCACGAAGCGCTCCCTGATGATCCGCGTTCCCGGGCCCGACAGGTGCGGCAGCGCCGCCGTGGTGCGCCCGGTCAACAGCAGCAGAAGCATCTTGATCGGTCCCTGCAGTTCGACTCCGACACCGGCGGACCAGTCCGTGTCGGTCGCGAGGAGCCGCACTCCGCGCAGGCGACGGCGGGCCCAGAACGGCCATCCCATGGTCCACACTCGGTCGGCGCCGGCTCGCGCGGCCTCGGCTGGCATCGGGTGATCCCTGCCCAGTGGGATCGCGATGTCCTGTCCGTGGACGAGCACGTCGAAGCCGATGTTGCGGTAGTTCGTCACCACTGGTAGCCGGCGGGAATCCGCGTATGTCCGCAGGTCCGCGATGATGTCCCGCGTCGGGCGGGCGGCGTGGCGCACCGCAACATCGTGGTTGAGCCGATGAAAGCTCCCGCGCGCTCGGATACCGTCGGCAAGCATCGATCCCAGCCCGGGAACTTGCGGCGCCATCGCCACGTGGGCTGCAACGTCGCGGACGCGCCATCCCGCACACAATGACGGCTGCTCCCACTCTGTGTCGGACAGCGCCTCGAGCAACTCGGCAAGAGCCAGCCGCTGTTCGGTGATCACCTGCCAGCTCTGCTCTCGATTCATCACGTACTCCTCGCGCTGGCTATGCCCACAGGGAGATCTGGGCGCCGGGTGCTGCAGGCCAGCGGACGCTTGATCTTGAACAACCGGGGATAACCGGGGATAACCGGTCAGCAGTCGCATGCCGATCCGGGCGAATGGGTAGCACGGATCGATATGCAGCTGGCTCGTGCGCTTGCCACTCATGCCAAACCTTCAGGCCGGTCAGTAATTGGTAAGATGACCTGACGATATTAGTCAGAGGCTCTGACTAATGTCAATGGAGGGTTCATGACTGATGCCGAGCGGGCCGAGGAGCTCAACACTGGCTTGCTGCTCTTCATCCCCTACCGGGCGATGGAGGCGCGGGTCTTCAAGGCCCTAGCTGCCGCAGGCTACGACGACTTCACACCAGCCCAGGCGCGTGTCCTCCAGCGCATCGCGCCTGGCGGCAGCCGGCTGACGGACCTTGCCGAGCAGGCGTCGATTACCAAGCAGTCCGCGGGTTTCCTTGTCGATCAACTGGAGCGGGCTGGCTATGTGGAGCGTGTTGCCGACCCGTCTGATGCACGCGCACGGCTGGTACGGATCGCCGAGCGTGGCCTCCACACGCTCCCGCTTGCGGCGAGCGTCGTGTCGAAGGTCGAAGCTGAGTGGACCGAGCACCTCGGCAAGCGGCGAATGGGACAGCTCCGAGAGATCCTGGCCAAGCTCCGCGAGATCACCGACCCGTACGCCACCCCGACAGACCGGCGACACAGTTCACCCACTACTACCGTCCAATAAGCCGGTCCGCGGCTTCGGTCGCTGAGCGACTAAATGAGCGACTTCGACCCGATCAAATGGTCGACTCGCCTGGACGGTCACGGACTCGCGCCAGCCGTTGAACCGGACCAGTACGCCCAGTGGGGCGGGCATGGCATGGAAGCGGTCAGCCGTGTGCCCCCTGTGTGCTCCCGACCTGAGACGTCCAGTCCCGCTGTGCATCCTCAGCAACAGCCCGGACGCCTGCGACGGCTGCTCCGACCGCAGGTGGAGCCTTCGCAACGAGAAGGTCAGGGGTTCGAGTCCCCTTAGCTCCACTACCTTAAATATGGCTTTGACTTGGGTATTTGTTCTCTTTGCTAGGCGAGCCTGGCTGCTCATGCGCTTTCTCGCGTGCGCCAGCGTTGCCGCCGTTCATGATTTTCGGCCTGGCGCCACGTCTGAGAAGGCGTCGGCCAACTCCTCGATCTGTTGCGCGAGAAACCGACGATCTTTTTCGGTTGCTGCGAGGTCGGCGGCGCGTTGGAATGCTGCCCGCGCAGCGTCTGCTTGTCCTAGCCGATGCAACATCGTGCCGCGAGCTGCGTGCATCAGGTGATAGGTATCCAGGTCCGGGGCGATCGCGTCAAGGGTGGTCAGCGCAGCAGCAGGACCCTCGATCTCGGCGACGGCGATGGCCCGATTGAGCGCAACAACGGGCGTTGGCATGATCGAGTAGAGGTGATCGTAGAGCGCGACGATCTGCGGCCAGTCGGATGCTTGAAACGAGTCGGCGGCACAGTGCACGGCTTGAATCGCAGCCTGGAGTTGGAAGGGACCTGGGTGGCCGCGGCGGATACAGGCGCGCACGATCCCATGTCCCTCCTCAATCATCGTGCGATCCCACTTGGTCCTATCCTGATCGCGCAAGAGCACGATCGCACCGTCGGCTGTGCGGGCCGGCACCCGTGATTCGCTGAGCAACAGCAACGCGAGCAGGCCAGCCGCTTCCGGCTCATCGGGCATCAACTCAACGAGCGTGCGAGCGAGCCGCATTGCCTCACTCCGCAACGAGGTTCGTTCCGGGCCGTCGAGCCCGGTGTTGTAGATGAGGTACAGAACCGACAAGACCGACCGGAGCCGCCCGGGCAGGTCGGGTTCTTCCGGCACGCGGTAGGGGATCTTGGCGGCCTTGATCTTGTACTTGGCTCGGACGAGCCGCTTGGCCATCGCCGGCTCGCTCACCAGGAACGAGCGGGCCACCTCAGCCACGCTCAGGCCGCCGAGCAGTCGCAGGGTCAAGGCCACGTGGTGCTCCGTTCGCAACGCCGGATGGCAACAGGTGAAGATCAGTCGGAGTTGGTCGTCCCTCACCGGCCCGTCCTCTGGCCGCTGTTCAGTGCCTGGGCCCTGCGGTGTGGTTGCGACGGCACC